>Ga0172367_10004686_pt1 | contig 16879 bp, 19 predicted proteins | sample Lak10m_FD_114542 | JGI IMG/M metagenome (GOLD analysis project Ga0172367, IMG submission 114542) | Freshwater microbial communities from Kabuno Bay, South-Kivu, Congo - kab_022012_10m | ecosystem: Environmental > Aquatic > Freshwater > Lake | place: Democratic Republic of the Congo: South-Kivu...
CAGGTGCGTGATTTGCCTGCAGTGTTTGATGAAGTCATTGCGCTTTCATCTGCTGGCAACGACCAAGACCTTGCAGAAGTGCGTAGCGCAGTAGCGCTTACCGAAGATCAGCAGACACGTTTGGCTGCAGCGCTCAGCAAAGCAACCGGCAAAACCGTGAACCTAAAAGTTGTTGTAGATCCAAGCGTTATTGGTGGGCTTGTTGCCACTGTTGGCGACAAAGTGATTGACGACACCGTTCGCACCCGCCTCGACAATTTGAAGACCCGAATCTGATTTCGTTCTGAAAGGACAAACACATGGCTGAACTAACACTCTCCGCAAGTGACATTGCGGCAGCGATAAATAAGAGTCTTGATGGCTATCAGTCGTCAACTGAAGCACGCACCGTTGGTCGCGTGACAGAAGTGGGTGACGGTATTGCTCGCGTAAGCGGACTGCCAGACTGCGCTGTAAACGAATTGCTCGAGTTTGAAGGCGGAATCGTTGGTCTCGCATTGAACCTCGATGAAGACTCAATTGGAACCGTAATTCTTGGCGATTCCGATCTCATTGAAGAAGGTCAGCCAGTGAAGTCAACCGGCAACATTTTGTCGGTGCCAGTTGGCGACGCAATGTTGGGGCGCGTAGTAAACGCACTCGGCACACCAATTGACGGCAAGGGTGACATCGTCGGTGCTATTTCGCGCCGTGTAGAAATTCAGGCGCCTGGAATCATGGGTCGAAAGCCAGTGCACGAGCCATTGCAAACCGGCATCAAGTCGATTGACGCGATGACCCCAATTGGCCGCGGACAACGCGAGCTCATCATTGGTGACCGCAAGACCGGCAAAACCACCATCGCAATCGACACCATCATCAACCAGCGTGGTCTTGGTGTGAAGTGCATCTATGTAGCTATTGGTCAGAAGGGTTCAACCGTTGCACAAACTGTTGAAGTACTTCGCCAATACGGCGCACTTGAATACACCGTTGTTGTTGCTGCTCCAGCATCAGACCCAGCACCGTTTAAGTACTTGGCACCATACGCAGGATGCGCAATGGGTCAGCACTGGATGGAAAACGGTGAGCACGCACTTGTTGTGTACGACGACTTGTCGAAGCAGGCGGAGGCCTACCGTCAGATGTCGTTGCTGCTTCGTCGTCCACCGGGCCGCGAAGCGTACCCAGGAGACGTGTTCTACCTACACAGCCGCTTGCTTGAGCGTGCTGCAAAGTTGAGCGACGCAAACGGCGCAGGTTCACTTACTGCTTTGCCAGTAATTGAAACCAAAGCAGGAGACGTTTCGGCTTACATTCCAACCAACGTGATCTCCATTACCGATGGTCAGGTGTACTTGCAAGACAACCTCTTCAAGTCAGGTGTTCGTCCAGCAGTAGACGTAGGTATCTCGGTATCGCGCGTAGGTGGTGCTGCACAGATCAAAGCAATGAAGAGCGTTTCAGGAACACTGAAGCTCGACCTTGCTCAGTTCCGTGAACTTGAAGCATTCGCAACATTCGGTTCTGAACTCGACGCCATTTCGAAGGCACAGCTCGAGCGCGGTTACCGCTTGGTGGAATTGCTGAAGCAACCACTCAACAGCCCAATGCCGGTTGAAGAACAAGTAGTTTCCATTTTCACTGGCACCAAGGGTTACTTGGACGACATTGCAGTAAGTGATGTACGCCGTTTCGAGAACGAACTGCTCGAGCACATGCGCACTCGCCACTCATCGGTATTGTCAGGAATTCGTCAAGACCCTAAGGCCGATGTGCCTAAGGATCTCGCCGACATCGTGAAGTCATTCAAGGCTTCATTCGTTACTTCATCCGCATCGGCAAGCGCTGACCCAACCGCCACAACTGCTGGCGAAGTTGGTGACGCTGCAAGCGCCAAGACACTCGCAACGGAGTAACTAAATGGCTGGCGGTCAAGAGCGCATTCTGCGTGGACGAATTCGTTCCGTGCAGGCGACGAAAAAAATTACACGTGCAATGGAGTTGATCGCTGCTTCGCGCATCGTCAAAGCTCAGCAACGTGTAATTGCCGCCGTTCCATATTCCGAGATGATCACCGAAGTAGTGAAGGACTTGGCAGCAAGTGGTGCTGGTAGCGATTCGCCGTTCTTGAAGACGCGTGAAAACGTGAAGACCACCTGTTACGTGGCGATTACCGCAGATCGCGGTTTGTGTGGCGGGTACAACTCTGGTGTGCTTCGTGCCACTGAAGGCGAAGTTAAGGCTGACGTTCTTGCTGGCAAGGACTACTTAGTGGTTCCGGTTGGTCGTAAGGCCGAGGGTTACTTCCGTTTCCGTGGATACAAAATCGGTACCGGTTTTGCTGGTTTTTCTGATGCACCTGGATATTCAGATGCAAAGTCAATTAGTGAATACGTAGTCGACCTGTATGTCAAGGGAATCGTTGATCGTGTTGAGCTTGTCTACACACGATTCGTTTCTGCAGGAACTCAAGAAGTTGTTCGTCGTCCACTCGTTCCACTCGATCAGCAAGTTGTTGAAGGTGGCGATGGAAAGTCGGCGTCAAACAGCGACTACGAGTTTGAACCAGATCCTTCAGTAATTCTTGAAACATTGTTGCCTCGTTATGTTGAAGCACGCGTGTACGCAGCGCTTCTCAATGCAGCAGCAAGTGAGCACGCTGCACGTCAGCGCGCTATGAAGTCGGCAACTGATAACGCAGAAGAGCTCATCAAGACTCTTTCGCGCATTATGAACCGTGCACGTCAAGACTCGATTACAACAGAAATTATGGAAATTGTGGGCGGCGCTGAAGCACTCGGCTCTGGCAAGTCCGCTTAATAGTTTGAGAAAGAGGAGCACATTATGAGCACAACATCACCAACTGCTTTGAAAGACGGAAAAGTCGTCGCGATTGCAGGACCAGTTATCGACGTGGAGTTCCCACGTGGATCATTGCCAGAGCTGAACCAAGCACTGGAGTTCACCATTAAGTCGGACGGCAAAGACGTCACCGTGCTTGCCGAAGTTGCTCAGCAGTTGGGCAACAGCCGCGTGCGCGTTGTGTGCATGAAGCCAACTGACGGTTTGCGTCGCGGTACGCCAGTGCGCAACACCGGACACGGCATTCAAGTTCCAGTGGGCGACAAGACACTTGGTCACGTGTGGAACGTATGGGGCGAATGCCTCGACGGGAACAACGACGACTTCAAAGATGTTGAGCGTTGGGATATTCACCGTCCAGCTCCAGACTTCGCTGCACTTGAACCAAGCCGTCGCATGTTCGAAACCGGAATTAAGGTCATCGACTTGCTCACCCCATACCTCGCCGGTGGAAAAATCGGCTTGTTCGGTGGTGCTGGTGTAGGTAAGACCGTTCTCATTACCGAAATGATTAACCGCGTGGCCTCAAACCACGGTGGTGTGTCGGTGTTCGCCGGAGTGGGCGAGCGCACACGTGAAGGCACCGACTTGCGCATGGAAATGGAAGAGTCTGGAGTGTTCGAAAAGGCAGCACTCGTGTTCGGCCAAATGGACGAACCACCTGGAGTTCGTCTTCGCGTTGCTCTTTCGGCCCTCACCATGGCTGAATACTTCCGCGACGTTCGCAACCAAGACGTGTTGTTGTTCGTAGACAACATTTTCCGTTACGTACAAGCTGGTTCAGAAGTATCAACACTGCTTGGACGTATGCCTTCAGCCGTGGGTTACCAGCCAACGCTTGCTGACGAAATGGGTCAGTTGCAGGAGCGCATTACCTCAACACGTGGTCGCTCGATCACTTCGTTGCAGGCTGTGTATGTACCTGCTGACGACTACACCGACCCAGCACCGTTCACCACCTTTACGTTCTTGGATGCAACCACCGAGTTGTCACGCCAAATCGCATCGCTTGGTATTTACCCAGCTGTGGACCCACTTGCTTCAACGTCGACAATTTTGTCACCAGAAGTTGTTGGAGATCGTCACTACGCAACTGCTCGTAAGGTGCAGGAAATTCTGCAGCGCTATAAGGAATTGCAAGACATCATCGCCATTTTGGGTCTCGACGAACTTTCGGAAGAAGACCGTCTCACTGTTGCGCGTGCTCGCAAAGTACAGCGTTTCTTGTCGCAGCCGTTCTTCGTTGCTGAAGTGTTCACCGGTTTGAAGGGTGAATACGTTAAGACTGAAGACACCGTAGAAAGCTTCGAAGCCATCATTAAGGGTGAACTGGATGAAATTCCAGAGCAGGCCTTCTTGAACGTTGGTGGCGTAGACCAAGTGCTCGCAAAGGCGAAGTCACTGCAGGAGAACGCTTCATAATGGCTTCAACCGGTGCCCTTCGCGTAGAACTGGTTTCGCCAGAACGCGTGCTGTTTTCAGGTGAGGCCAAACAGGTCATCACCCGCACGCTTGATGGTGGCGAAATTGCGTTCTTGCCTGGGCACATTGCATTCCTTGGCGCTCTTACCGAGTGTCACACGCGCATCTATCTTTCGGATGGGAAAGTACAAGATGTTGCGGTGCATGGTGGTTTCGTAGAAGTTGCACCCGATCACGTCACAATTCTTTCCGACTCTGCAGAACTCGCAGAATCGATTGATATCACCCGTGCGCGTGCTGCAAAAGAGCGAGCCGAGGCTGCAATTCGTGGCGAGCACGATGCAACAGTCGAATCTGCTTTGCGTCGTGCGCATGCACGACTGTCTGCTGCTGGTGGACTAACCGAGACGCGTGCCGCGCACTAACTACCCATTTACGCAAGCACTCATTACGGGTGCTTCAAGCGGCATCGGCGAACAGATGGCGCACATGTTGGGCAAAGCAGGAGTACCGATGGTGCTGGTTGCTCGTCGTGGTGATCGTTTGCAAACCATTGCCGATCAATACAAAAACGTTGAAGTGTTGACAGCAGATTTGTTGACCACAGAAGGTGTGGCAGCAGTGGAAGCACGCTTGCGCGACACCACGAAGCCACCAGTTGATTTCGTTGTCAACAACGCAGGCTTTGGAACTTCGGGTCCGATGCATCGCATTGACCCAAATCGTTTGGCAAATGAAGTGCAACTGAATGTGGTGGCGCTCATGCGCATTACCAGCGCTGCAGTAAACCTCATGTTGCCTCGCGGTCGCGGTTACATCTTGAATGTGTCCAGCGTTGCTAGCTTTCAGGCTCAACCAGGACTCGCCGTGTATTCAGCAACGAAAGCATTTGTCACCAGCTTCACTGAAGCGGTGCACCAAGAACTTGCAAATACTGGCATTCGCATTACTGCTTTGTGCCCGGGACTTACGAAGACCGAATTTCAGTCGGTATCAAACACCAGCAAATACGAGAGCAAGTTCCCTGCAGTTGCATGGACCTCGGTGAAGCTGGTTGCACGCACTGGAATTAATGGTGTCATCAAGGGCAAGCCAATTGTGGTGCCAGGAATTTTGTACAAGACATTGGTCGGAATCACCGACGTATTGCCACGCAGTGTGGGCCGTTGGTTTATTGGCCTCTTTACACGCCGCTAAATTGCGCTTACTTGGTATCTGACGACGAATAAGCCGCGAGGCGATCGTGGCGATGATGGGTGTCGATATAACGGATGGTTCCGCTTCGACTGCGCATGACCAAACTGTGGCTTCGTGCGCCGTATGCGTCATAACGCACGCCACGCAAGAGTTCACCGTCGGTTACACCAGTTGCAGCAAAGAAGATGTCTTCGCCGCTAATGAGATCGTCTGTGGTGAGCACCTTATTGAGGTCGTAACCGGCTTTTTCGGCGGCCTTACGTTCTTCGTCGTTGCGAGCATGAAGGCGACCGATGATTTCACCGCCCATTGCTTTCAAGGCTGCTGCGGCGACAACGCCTTCTGGTGTTCCACCAATACCGAACAAAATATCGACACCAACTTCAGGTGAAGCAGCTGCAATTGCGGCAAAAATGTCGCCGTCAGAAATGAGACGAATGCGAGCACCGGTGGAGCGAACTTCGGCAATGAGGTCGTTGTGGCGATCGCGCTCAAGAATCATGACGGTCAGTTCGCTGACGAGTTTCTTCGTTGCGCGTGCAACTTCCTGCAAGTTCTTCGTTGGCGACCAGTCGAGGTCTACTGCGTGTGCTGCTTCAGGACCCACTGCAATTTTGTCCATGTACACGCACGGGCCGGGGTTAAACATGGAACCGCGCTCAGAAACTGCGATAACGGAAAGCGCGTTTCCGCGACCAAGCGAGGTGAGGGTTGTGCCGTCAATTGGGTCTACGGCAACGTCGGTGTTTGGCATGCTGCCATTGCCGACACGCTCGCCGTTGTACAGCATTGGGGCCTCATCTTTTTCGCCTTCTCCAATAACCACTATTCCGTCCATGCTCACGGTGTCGAGCACGTTGCGCATTGCGTCTACTGCAGCACCATCGGCGGCGTTTTTATCGCCTCGTCCCACCCAACTGGAGGCTGCAAGTGCTGCGGATTCGGTGACGCGCACCAGTTCCATTGCGAGGTTGCGGTCAGGTCTTTCGCGTGCGGGCATGGCTCAAAATCTAGTCGCAATTCGCATTTGGACTGAAACGAAGTAGCGTTCGGGTTATGAGCGATTGGAACCCTAAAGACCCAGAGGCGCTCACCACGCGTTACGACCTTGCCGATTGGTCGGTCGACGACAGGGCCGATGTTGCCGCAGCACTTGCGGATGCAGAAATCGCCCATTCATGGGATGGCTCAGAGTTGTTGGTTTCACAAGATACCGAGCAGGTCGTTGATGCAATTTTGGATGAGATTGAAGACGAGCTCGACAATCTTGATGATGACGACGATTCTGGTGAAGACAACATCACCGAATATGAATTAGATGAATGGTCGGAAGGCGAGCGTAAGCAACTGTGCGACATGCTCGACAATTTGGACATTGGTTATCGCTGGGACGGCACCATGTTGCTCGTTCCCATCGGAGTCGAAGCAGTTGTTGACTCTTGCTTGGACTCAATCGATAGCCGTGGCGTAACTTTTGTAGATGACAACAACTGAGACTTCGGGTCCATCTGAAGTTCTAGCCGAAGTGGAGTTTTGGCACTCTAGGCCAATTACTCCTACGCGGCGGTTGTCACTTGGTGGGCTTAACCTGCCAATAGACCCAGCTCCTGGGCTTGGTGGAATTCTGCTTGGCGCAATTGTTGCTGCTCATGCTGGAGAAGTGCACGAAGATTTGATTCCCGATGTACATCGTTTGATCTCACAAATTGAACAGGGTGAACGCATTGTGCAACCACGACTGCGTCATCGCTTTCAAGCTGATCGTCATGGACTTGCTCGAAGTGTTCATCGCATGATCGGCGAAAATGATTCCATTCGATTTGAGTTTTCTGAAGGTGGAACACCGTTACAGCATGTGCTTGGAGCTGTGTATGTGCTTGAAAGATTAGACCCAAGCATTCGCAAAAAACTTGCTCCGATGATGCTGAAAGCAATGAGGTGGCGCGGTCCACTGAACCAAACTTTTGTCGCGTACTTGGCGGGCAGTAATGCATCGACAATTGCCGCAATGGCAGACCCGCGAGCATGGGCACTTGAAATGCTCGGTTTCCCACCAGGAACGGTGAAGCCTTCCAAGCGCGAAATTCAGGTTCGCTTCCGCGAAAGTTTGCGTGATGTGCACCCAGACCACGGTGGTGATTCACGAACGGCGAGTGCAAACATCAACGACATAAGCGAAGCACGTCGCGTCCTACTGAGTTCATAACGCCATGGTGCGTGGTGTAGTGCTGTTTCCTGGCGCAGGAAGCAGTCGCGACCATGTTGCACTCGTTGCTATTGAGAACCACCTCCGCCCGTTGCCCGTATTGCGAGTTGACTTTCCTTATCGCAAGGCAGGCAAAAAGTTTCCAGACAAGGCACCGGTTTTGGTTCAGTGCGTGAAAGACGAAGTGCGAGCGTTTGCGGAAGCAATTAGGTGCGAGACAACCGATTTGGTAATCGGTGGTCGTTCAATGGGCGGTCGCATGTGCACGGTGGCTGCTTCAGACGAACAGGATGCATTGCACGTTGCGGGCGTGGTCTGCATCGGATATCCGCTGCATCCACCCAAAAAACCTGAGCAAATGCGCACCGAGCACTTGCCAAAATTGACCACAAAAGCCCTATTTATTAGCGGAACGCGCGATGAATTCGGCACCCCTGAAGAGTTGGAGAGTGCGTTTTCATTACTTCCTTCACCACCTGTTGTTCACTTCATTGAGGGTGGTCGCCACGAACTGAAGGGCCACGACGAACGCGTGGCCACGCTCTTGCAGGACTGGTTACGAATTCTGTAGGTGAGCGTCTTCAGGGTTGATGTCCTCGAGGTCGCGGTGTGCGGTTTCGGGATATTTAGCCGCAACGAGTGCTGCAACGATGACTGGACCCAGTGCAAAGGTGAGCATGACACGACCGTATGACATGCCGTTGTCGAGGAGATAGCCGGCAACGATCAGCCCAACGCTTCCGCCAATCAGCGAAGCAACCATGATGAGAATGGAAGCCATGTTGCGGTGTGCTGTTGGAAAAAGTTCGCTGCGAAACACCGCCATTGCCGGGTACGAAATTCCAAGCAACACTCCACCAACTACTGCAATGAACCACATTGCATATCCCTGTAGTGCAAACGATGAAGCAAACAACAGTGTTCCTGTTGGCACGGTGACAATAGCTACTGCTTTGCGCCCAATTTTGTCGGCAAGACGACCGCCAGCAACTAATCCAACCGTTGCAGGGATGGTGGTGAGGGTGATGAACATCGATATTTCAAATGCCGAATATCCACGCACATCTTTGAGGTATCGCGATTGGAAAATAGATGCGGTTGCCACGAAAACATTGGTAAGCACGGCGACAGTAATTTGAAGCCACAAACGGTCACGGTGAATATGGGTTTCTACGTCAGTGTGGTGAATCTGCTCCTTGTGTAGTGCGAGAAATCGCTGCGTCTCGGGAAGCGAACGTGTGAGCACATAAGCAACTGCTAGCCATGCAATGCCAATCAAATAGACAAGTCGCCATGATGAATCAGAAATTCCTGCAAGCGGAATTGCTCCAACAGCAGAACCTGCACCTACACCACTACCGACTGCCAAAATACTGAGAGCCCATGCCCGTGTGTTGTTGCCCATTTCTTCGGTCGCAAACACCAAAACAAACACGGTGAGTGCGATGCCGAGTGGTCGGCCCAGTGTCTGCGTTGCAACGAGGAATGCAAACGAGGGAGAAAGTGCGCCGAGAGAAATGATGAGCGGCGCAATCCAAGCAAGACCGATGATGACGCGACGTCTTCCAACTTTGTCGGCGTATGAAGCAAGAGGAATGGCAATGATTACGCCCCAGCGCACGATTGCCGCAGCAAAACCCTGACCTTGTTCTGAAATGCCGAATTCAGTAGATGCATATGCAACTGTTTGAGTAAACACCGTGTTCACATAGGCGGCAGGAAGGCATGCAAGCCAGAGCAATTTGAGCACGCTTTTTTGTCGAGCGGTGAGTGGCTCAGGCGCCGAAAAACCCCATATTCGGCTGTTTTTCTTAGGGTAAGCGCTACTTATTGCCACTGCGCGAGCATACTGATTGCGTCATGCAGATCGTCGTTGAGCATTCCGAAGCGCTTCGGGGCGAGGTTCAGGTTCCGGGAGCCAAGAATTCGGTTCTCAAGCTGATGGCCGTCACCCTGTTGGCTGAAGGCGAGTACCGCCTGACCAATGTTCCTGACATTGCCGATGTTGACACTATGTGCGATCTATTGCGAGCCCTTGGTGTGCAGTCAAAAAGAATTGGCACACACGAATTGGTGCTCACTAACTCGGGAAACATCACACCAATTGCTCCCTTTGAATATGTAGACCGAATTCGTGCATCAATCAACGTGCTTGGGCCATTGGTAGGCCGGTACGGAAGTGCGAATATTGCAATGCCTGGTGGTGATGACTTCGGTTCGCGACCAATTGATTTGCACGTGATGGGCCTGGAAGCGATGGGCGCCAAGTTTGAATTGAGCAAAGAAGGAATTCGTGCAACAGCGAAAGAGTTGCACGGCGCGTCAATTGAATTGAAGTTTCCAAGTGTTGGTGCAACCGAAAACATCTTGACAGCTGCAGTCTTGGCTAATGGCGTGACAGTTATTGACAACGCTGCGCGGGAGCCAGAAATTGTTGACTTGTGCAACATGCTCGTCGACATGGGTGCAGTCATTTCAGGAATTGGTACTGACCGACTTTCCATTACTGGCGTGAAGCAAAATCAATTGCACTCAACTGATCACGAAGTAGTAAACGACCGCGTTCAGGCCGCTACCTACATTTCTGCAGTTGCTGTAACTCGCGGCGATGTATTTGTTCGCGGCGCACGCGCCGAGCACATGGAAATGCTGATCAATCGATTTTCGGAAATGGGTGTAGGCATCACCCCGCAGCAAGACGGTTTGCATGTGAATTGCCAAGGTCGATTACGAGCAATCGATTTCGCAACTCTTCCGTACCCAGGAATTGCCACGGACTACAAGCCATTGCTCGTTGGCATGCTGGCAGTTTCGGACGGGACAGGAATCGCAACGGAGAATTTGTACCCGGGTCGTTTTCGGTATGTCGATGAGTTAATGAAACTTGGTGCCGACGTGCGTATTGATGGTCATCATGCTGTCGTGCGCGGAGTGGAACAGCTTGTTGGCGCACCGGTGAATGCCCCAGATATTCGAGCTGGCGCGGCGCTTGTTGTGGCTGGCTTGGTTGCAACTGGGCAAACCATTGTTAGCGACATTCATCACATTGATCGTGGGTACGACGACCTGGTTGGTCGATTAACGGCGCTTGGGGCCCGGATTACTCGGCGTTCGTAGCCGAGGCTTCAGCAGAATCAGCAACGCGCTCGGCGGCAATGCGCTCAGCACGCTGAGTTGCCTTCCAAAGCACGAGCACAATCACGAGAATTGGTCCTGCAACGAGCAGGATTTCATCCCAACCACCTTGGTGAGCAAGCACCCCCGTATCGTAGAGGACTGAAGATGAATTGGAGTACTCAGTGAGCATGCAGCAACAGGTTGAAGAAACCATCGAAGTGATCCGCCCAGCGTTGCAGGCCGACGGTGGCGACATTGTTTTGCAAGAAGTTGATGAATCAACCGGCATAGTGAAAGTCACACTTGTAGGTGCATGCGGAACATGTCCTGCATCGGATCAAACACTCAAGGCGGGCATTGAGCGAATCATGCGTGACCGTGTTGACGGTGTAACCGAGGTTGTGGCGGTTTAGGTAGTGACGCAGCGCATTTCAGATCCACTGCAGCTGTTCAATTTGGCTGTTTCAGGAGATCGTGGTGCGCTTGCACGACTGTTGTCACTCATTGAGCGTGGAGGCGAAGAAGCGCGCACGATTGCTCGACTGACTTACCCAAAAAGTGGAAAAGGGTACACAGTAGGAATCACTGGTGCCCCCGGCGCAGGTAAGAGCACGCTCACTAGTGCAACAATCGGACACTTGCGAACGACAGATGCAAATGTTGCGGTGCTTGCAATTGATCCATCATCGCCATTTACGGGCGGAGCAATTTTGGGAGACCGTGTGCGCATGCAAGATCATGCAACCGATGCAGGCGTGTTTATTCGCAGCATGGCAACGCGTGGACATCTTGGTGGTTTGTCGTTGGCGACAAGTGAGGCAATCCATTTATTAGATGCAGTTGGGTGTCCGTGGATATTGGTAGAGACGGTGGGTGTTGGCCAGGTTGAGGTAGAGATTGCGGGCAAAGCAGACACCACGGTTGTGGTGGTGAATCCAGGTTGGGGAGACTCGGTGCAGGCAAACAAAGCCGGCCTCATGGAGATTGCAGACATCTTTGTGATCAATAAAGCAGACCGTAAAGGCGCTGATGAAACAAAGCGAGATCTAGAGCAAATGCTCGATCTTTCTGACATAGGTCACGACGACTGGCGACCGCCAATTGTTCAAACCTCGGCGGTTTCTGGTGAAGGCGTGCAAGAACTGTGGAACACGGTGCTGAGGCATCGCGAATTCATGATGTCGAGTGGCAAGCTTGTGCAGCGCAGATCTTTTCGATTGCGCGAAGAACTACGGGCAATCGTGGAGCGTCGACTTGAGCTTCGCGCGCGTGAGATTTGCACGGGTGAGAAGTGGGATGGCCTTGAACAACAAGTGCTTAATCACACGGTTGACCCATGGGCCGCTGCCGACGAGATGCTGAAAGGCATTGGCGCGTAAGCAAAAATGAAGTTACGCATTGAGTCAGACGTTCGCCCCGTAGTCACTTCTGCACTTGCACTGAGCGGTGCTGTTGGTGTGTTTGCGCTTGCCTTTGGCGTGCTTGCTGTTGGCGCTGGAGCCAGCGTGTGGCAGACGTGTGCGCTCAGTTTTTTCACATTCACGGGTGCTTCTCAAATGTCGGCGATGTCGGTAATCGCTTCTGGTGGTTCTGTTGGCGGTGCACTTGGCGGAGCATTGTTACTTGCTGGACGTAACGGGGTGTATGGCTTGGCGTTGTCTCCGTACTTTGGTGAGTCGTTGGGTAAACGACTTCTTGCTGCACACTTTGTTATCGACGAAACCACGGCAATGATGACGGCGCAATCAAATCCGCGGTTGCAAAAGATTGCATTCTGGACAACTGCCATCGCGTTGTTCTCACTATGGAATTTAGGAACACTCATTGGCGCCTTGCTGGGCAGTTCAATTGACCCATACACATATGGTCTCGATGTCGGATTCTCGGCTGCATATGTGGCGATGTTGTTTCCACATCTACGAACAGCGAATGGTCGAATCGCCGCCGCGAGCGGAGCGCTAGTCAGTGTGGTGCTTGCGCCGTTTGTTCCGATTGGATTGCCCATATTGGCGTCTGGAGTTGCGATATTTGTTGGTCTTCGCCCGCAAAAAGTGGAGCCAACTTCGTGAACATGTCGTGGGCGCTTGTCATATGGTTATCCGTTGGCGCATACGCATTCAAAATGCTTGGGTTTGTCGTAGTGGGTTCTCGAAAACTTCCAGAAGCGTTATCGCGTTGCCTGGTGCTCATTCCCGCAGCGCTTCTCGCTGCATTGGTGTTTAACGGAACCTTCACCGACACCCAGGCAATTTCCATTGACGAGCGTGCGGTTGGCCTGTTGGTCGCAATCGTTGCAGCCTGGCGAAAACTGCCACTTATTGTGGTAGTGGTGCTCGCTGCAGCGGTTACTGCCATACTGCGTGCTGTCTAGCTAAGCGTTTGCTTCAACAATCTTTTTGAGTTCGCGCAAGTTGCGCTTCCAAATCATTCCCATCACTAATTTTGCGCCAACGAGTTCGCCAAGTTTTCCGCCAAGCCACCATGGGAAGTTCAGTTCCTCTGCCCAGGTAAACGTGGTTCCACCGAGGTGGGGGGTAAGAGTGAACTTGCCGGTTCCGGTAACTACGCCAACGTGGCGCACACCCATTACTTGCTGCGGGATCCACTCGGTAATTTCCATTTTGTCAACAAGTTTGATTGGCCCAACTTTGGTATCACAAAAGAACTCGGTTCCAACTCCACGTCGCTGATCATTGACAAAGCGAATGGCAACAGCGTCTGCCATCCAGTCCACGTGATTTTCTACGGGCTCGACAACGCTCCACACATGTTCTGGTGTTGCGTTGAGTTGGATGCTTACTTCAATGTGTGCCATACGCGAACCGTACTACGAGTTTTTGATAGGCGCTTTGCCGTACACGGAGATTTGTCGACGCGAATGTTCGTTAAATGGGTCTTTGGCATAGGTTTCCCAGCGTTGTTCAAGTTGAAGTCCCACATGAGAGGCCATTTCGTCAATCTCTTGTGGAGATGCGAATCGGACTATCCATTCGCGACGCACCACCTTTTCGTCAACAACCTCGATAAAGACACCATCAATTAATTGCCGTGCCTTGTTTACATGTACTTCGCTTGTGATGTAACCGCGTGAGGAACTGCGATGGGGGGTTGGGCCACTGTGTTCTGGCATGTCGGCGCTGGGCACGAAGCAATCAACAATGATGTGGCCGCCAGTGGCTAGTGACTTGGCGCAACGAAGGAGGCACTCTTGCTGTTCTTGTGCGCTGAGCAAGTTGAACAACGTGTTGTAGGCCAGAAGAACAACGCTGAATGGTCCTGGAGCCATGTCGCGAACCATGTGCCCGAGCTGTGTGTCAATTAATTCGGCTCGTGGTTTGGCGGCAAGTTGATCAAGCATTGCTTGCGACGAATCAATTCCGCTCACACGAACTCCGCTGTTTTCACCCGCAAGTGCAATAGGGAGTGCGAGCCTGCCGGTTCCAATTCCAAGTTCGTAGACGCTTCCGTTTTCGGCAAGCGACAGAACGAGAGCAACGACTTCATCAATGTTGTCTAAATCCCGATACCACTCGTCATAAATGTCGGCGAAGTTGTCGCCATACGGGTTATCGGAATACTCCACACCACCATTCTCGCTTAAAGGGGTAGCAACCGCGCAACAGGCGAGTTATATAATTTGCGTACTTGTCTCTTCTGCTTCGTCGGAAGAGCGTCGGGGACCGCTCTTCGGAGCGGGCCTCTGTGTTTATGTCCACTTTTTCGGTCTACTTATTGCACGACCTTTTTGGTCAAAAAGCGTTTGCGGAAATTGCGAACGAGATAGCACCTCTGGTCGCAGATATGCCTGAAATGCTACTGCGTGCACTAAGTGCTTACTTGATGCAGTTTTGTGCGGACTTATAAAACCGATTTCATTTACATATTGTCGACTGAGTTTGATCGCTCCTGCAAGGTCGCTGTCATTAGAAATAACGACAGCTTTGTCACATAATCCGGTCATGCAATCATGAAGAAGATGGGTAGAGAGGTTCACATCAGAACCTTTTTCCTGTTCAATCAGTACTTGTGCATAGACAAAGTTGCTACTTTTTGAGCGCACAACATTTTTCCACATCATTTTGAACAGGTTTCTTGGCTTGATTGCTGGATCAAATTTGTCTGCCGGATGTAGTGAGCTTTCTGTAATCACCTTCCATTCTTCATTGGATTGAAAGTGGCCAAGGTGAATCTCAACTGAAGTGAGCGTCCTTAATGCACGTAAATACAGGGCTTGCCTTGAATGCGACCGAGAAACATCGTTTCTTCGGTGTATCGGAGCCGTGAAGTACCTAATGATTACGATCTCGTCGCGAGGAAACAAATTTTTGGAGAGAAGCTCTAGATCTAGCCATCGGTAGGGGGTATTTCTGAGTGCGCCGTAGTAAAGATTGAGTCCATCGATGTAAATGCCCGTTGCCATTTCCAACTCCTCGCTTTTTCCAAAATGATGTGGAAATGGCGAACACCTTTCGGATAACATTTCAACCAATCCACCCTTCTGCTTCGACGGAAGGGTTCGGGGCCCGCTCTTCGGAGCGGGCCTCTGTGTTTACGGGGTCATTTCATTGTTCCCTTTTCGCCTGCAAATTCGTTTCACAAGTGATGGCGTAGTCTGAAGGAATGGGTACGTACCTTGATCATGCGGCGAGCACGCCAATGCGCGCCGAAGCGATTGAGGCAATGACCCCGTATCTCGACGCAATGTATGCAAACCCGTCAGGCTCGCATCGCTTTGCCCGCGAGGCACGCAAAGCTTTGGACGAAGCTCGCGATCTAGTTGCCGCAACACTTGGTTGTAAGCCTGGCGAAGTGGTGTTCACCAGTGGCGGAACCGAAGGCGATAACCACGCAATTCTTGGCGCTGTACGCCGTCTCGGTGGCGTTGCCGTATGCCCGGCATCGGAGCATCACGCAGTGCTGCATTGTGTTGAACATGTAAACGGCGTTGTTGTTCGCGTGAACACTGTGGGAACTGTAGACCTCGACGATTTGCAGCGAGTGCTTGAAGAAGCAACAGAAGAACAACCAATCACCGTTGTTTCGGTAATGGCGGTTAACAACGAAGTTGGCTCAATTACACCGATGCGCGATGTCGCGCGAATTGTTCGCAAGTTTGCGCCGAACGCCATTTTGCATACCGATGCTGTGCAGGCTGCATGCTGGGTGGACTTGCGTGAAATCACTCCGCTAGTTGATGCACTATCACTCTCGGCACACAAGTTTGGTGGACCAAAGGGCGTGGGTGTGATGGTTATCAAAACTGGGAAGAATCTTGAACCACTTATTTTTGGTGGCGGGCAAGAGCGAGATCGCCGAAGCGGCACGCACAACGTTTCGGGAATCATTGCCACTGCTAAGGCACTTGAAGTCACCGATAAGACGCGTGCAGAAGAAACTGATCGCGTCACGAAATTGCGCGATCGACTGGTTGACGAAATTCGTGCACAAGTAGACGGAGTGTTGGAAACGGTTCCGCGCGAACATCGTGTTCCTGGTGTTGCGCACCTGTGCTTTTCTGGTCTTGAAAACGAAGCATTGCTCTTCCTGCTGGATCGGGCAGACGTATATGCATCTGCTGCATCGGCATGTGCCAGTGGAGCAATGGAACCTTCGCATGTGTTGGAGGCAATGGGCATTGAGCGTTCGTGGAGCAACGGGGCATTGCGATTAAGCCTTGGCCACACCACAACTGACGCCGAAATAAACCTAGCGGTTTCGGCCATTGTGTCTGCAGTAAATCAATTGCGTCGTTAGCCTCTAGTTCATGAAAGTGCTTGTTGCGATGTCGGGAGGCGTGGATTCGTCCGTCGCCGCTGCCGAATTGAAAGCAGCAGGTCACGAGGTTGTTGGCGTCACCATGCGTCTATGGGGAGGCGAGAGCGACACGGGTTGCTGCTCGGTTTCCGACGTAGACGATGCGCGCCGAGTGGCGCAGCAGTTGAATATTGACCACTTGGTGTTCAACTTTTCAGATGACTTTGACAAGCATGTAGTTGCTCCGTATGTGCAGGCACATGTTGAGGGAATTACGCCAAACCCGTGCATTGAGTGCAACCGCCATTTGAAGTTTGATCGATTAAGTGAGCGTGCACG
>Ga0172367_10004687_pt1 | contig 16878 bp, 13 predicted proteins | sample Lak10m_FD_114542 | JGI IMG/M metagenome (GOLD analysis project Ga0172367, IMG submission 114542) | Freshwater microbial communities from Kabuno Bay, South-Kivu, Congo - kab_022012_10m | ecosystem: Environmental > Aquatic > Freshwater > Lake | place: Democratic Republic of the Congo: South-Kivu...
ATCATCGTAGCGGTGAACCACAAGGAATACAAAGCGCTTTCAGAACAAGATTTCAAAGCTATGCTGAAGGATGGAAAAGGCGTTTTTGTTGATGTCAAAGGGATATTTAAAGGAAAAATCAACGAATTGGAATACTGGTCTTTGTAAAACCAAAGAATCGCACAATTAAAATGAAATTCGACAAACACATATTAGTCACCGGAGGTGCAGGATTTATCGGTTCACATGTCGTTCGTTTGTTCGTTCGAAAATATCCGCATTACAGAATCGTCAATTTTGATAAGTTGACCTATGCCGGGAATCTGGAGAACTTGAAGGATGTTGATACCGCTGATAATTATGCTTTTTTTAAGGGAGACATTGTGTCCGCCGAAGATGTGAAGGAGGCATTCGATCAGTATGGAATTACGGATGTGATACACTTGGCGGCAGAGTCCCATGTGGATCGTTCCATCGAAGGACCGATGGATTTTGTGATGACCAATGTGGTCGGAACAGTAAATCTGTTGCAACAGGCGAAATCAAGCTGGAAAGACGAAAAAGGACATGTATTCCATCATGTGTCGACGGATGAGGTTTACGGCAGTTTAACGGAAGAAGGATTCTTTACGGAAGAAACACCATACGATCCTCGAAGCCCGTATTCAGCATCGAAAGCATCATCTGATCATTTTGTATCAGCCTATCATCATACGTATGGGTTGCCAGTGAAAATGTCGAATTGCTCCAATAATTATGGAAGCCATCATTTTCCGGAAAAACTTATTCCCTTGATGATCCATAATATCGTGCAGAAAAAGCCTTTACCGGTTTATGGAAAAGGGGAAAATGTGCGTGACTGGCTTTGGGTTGAGGATCATGCCCGAGCGATCGATGCGATTTTTCACAACGGGAAAGTAGGTGAATCCTACAATGTTGGTGGATTGAATGAATGGACCAACATCGACCTTGTTCGTTACTTGTGTCGATTGATGGATCGCAAATTAGACAGGAAATCGGGAGAATCCGAAGAGCTTATCACGTTTGTGACAGACAGAAAAGGACACGATCTAAGATATGCGATCGATGCGTCAAAACTCGAAAAAGAGTTAGGCTGGACACCATCCATAACGTTTGAAGAAGGACTGGAACGCACCGTTGACTGGTATTTGACAAACAGCGAATGGGTTGATAAAGTAACCAGTGGCGCTTACCGAACCTATTACTCAACGATGTACGAAAACAGATAAATGGGCGTGTTTGGCAACTTGTTCAAAAAGAAACTCGAGCCCTATGAGTTGTCTGATCTGAAGGTGGATGTCCACAGTCACCTTATTCCGGGAATTGACGATGGTTCAAGAACGATGGATGAGTCTATAGCCATGTTGGCTAAATTTCAGAGTTTAGGTTACCAAAAGGTGATCACTACGCCGCACATTATGAGTGAGGTGTATCCAAACAATTCGGAGCGCATCCTTGAAGGTCTGGACCAGGTTCGTGAAAATGCTGTCAAACTGGGTTTGACAATTCAAATAGAAGCTGCCGCGGAATATTACTTTGATGAAACCCTTGAATTCAGGGTCAAGGAAAAGAATTTCATGACGTTTGGTGACGGCTATGTACTGGTTGAATTCGCCTTTCACAATGCGCCCATGTTCGAAGATAAACTGTTCTTTGAAATGCAAATGGCAGGTTACAAGCCGGTTCTGGCTCATTTTGAGCGCTATTTATACTATCTCGGTTCAACAGAAAAAGCACAAGAATTAAGGGATAAAGGCGTTCGTATTCAGATGAATTTGAATTCGCTAACCGGTCACTATGGCATGGAAGTGAAGAAACAAGCCGAACGTCTGATTGATGCACAGGCTGTCGATTTTGTGGGTACAGATTGCCACCGCATGGATCATCTCATGTTGCTGGAATCGAACCTGTCAAATCCTTACTACCACAAGTTGAAGGAAATGAACCTTCGCAACAGATCCTTGTGATCTATTTTACACCATTCACAATCTCTTCAACGATTTCTGGATTCAGCAATGTGGTGATATCCCCGAAATTTGAGAAATCTCCTTCGGCGATCTTGCGCAAAATCCGACGCATGATCTTTCCGGAACGTGTTTTAGGGAGACCTGAAACAAATTGCATTTTATCCAGTTTCGCAATCGGACCGATGTGATCTGAAATGTGCTGATTGATCTCTTTTCGAAGTTGATCTTCGTCATGCTTTACGGCATCTTCCTTCAAAATAATGAAGCCATAAAGAGCATTTCCTTTGATATCGTGAGGAAAACCTACCAATGCCGATTCTGCAACTGCAGGATGTTCGTTGATAGCATCTTCAATGGGTGCAGTACCAAGATTATGTCCCGAAACAATAACGATATCATCAACACGTCCTGTAATACGATAATACCCCGTTTCATCGCGTAGTGCACCGTCACCGGTAAAATAGTAACCGGGATAAGCACTGAAATAGGTGTCCTTGTAACGCTGGTGATCTCCCCAGATCGTTCTCGCGATAGATGGCCATGGAAACTGAATGCACAAATTTCCACTTACCCCATTCCCTTCAATGGGTTGCGATTGTTCGTCCATCAACACAGGTTGTACACCCGGTAGAGGGAGCGTCGCATAGGTAGGTTTAGTTGCGGTGACATTGGGAATCGGAGAAATAAGAATTCCACCGGTTTCGGTCTGCCACCAGGTATCAACGATGGGACATTTCCCTTTGCCGATGTGCGTGTCATACCAGTGCCACGCCTCTTCATTGATGGGTTCACCAACAGAACCAAGTATTTTAAGCGAAGAAAGATCATTGCTGTTAACCCAATCAATGCTTTCTTTTGCAAGTGAGCGAATGGCCGTAGGCGCGGTATACAAATGGGTGATCTTGTGCTTTGCGATAACTTCCCAGAATCTGCCGAAATCAGGATAAGAAGGAACGCCCTCAAACATGACGGTCGTTGCACCATTTAAAAGCGCTCCATAAAGTAGGTAAGAATGTCCTGTGATCCAACCGATGTCAGCCGTACACCAGAAGATATCTTCCTCCTGGTATTGAAAAACATTTTTAAAAGTGTACCCCGTGTATACCATGTAGCCACCAGTAGTATGAACCATGCCTTTCGGTTTTCCTGTGGAGCCTGAAGTATAAAGTATGAAAAGCGGGTCTTCAGCATCCATGACTTCAGGTTGGCAATTGGAATGAGCCGAGTCCAATAGTTCAGATGCTTCGAAATCAAACCCAGCTTTCATTTGGATAGTATCTCCTGTTCTTCTGAATACTAAGGTTTTCAAAACGGACGGACAGTTCACCAGTGCATCATCAACGATCTTTTTCAACTCGATGGATTTGTTCCCCCGATAACCTCCGTCGGACGTGATTACCAATTTGCACGAAGAGTCTTGAATCCGAGCCGCCACAGCCGAGGAAGAAAATCCCGCAAAAACAACCGAGTGGATTGCTCCGATTCTCGCGCAAGCCAGAACTGAAATAGCCAATTCCGGGATCATGGGGAGATAGATACATACGCGGTCACCCCTCTGAATGCCCATGCCTCGCAACACATTTGAGAGTTTATTTACGCGCTCAGACAATTCTGAATAAGTGATCTTTTGTGCTTTTTCATTAGGATCGTTCGGTTCAAACAGAATGGCTGTTTTAGAGCCTCGCTTGTCGAGATGACGATCGATTGCATTTGCGGTGATGTTTAATTGGCCATTTTTGAACCATGTGAAACGAGCATCTTTCATGTCGAATTCAAGAATATCATCCCAGCGTTTAATCCAGTCATAATGTCCAGCAATTTCTCCCCAGAATTGCTCAGGTTGATTCTTGGATGTTCTGTAATTTTCTAAGTAGGCTTCTTGTGATGTGACAGCGAATTCCATACGGTATAAATTGAATTCTAAAAATAATGATTCTAAAAATAGATTGGTAAACCATGCAGTACGCCATTCCGAAGCATAAGTGCTGGAAATGGGATTTTCAGATAGTTTAACTGCTTTAGTGCTTTTTTAACAAAAGGCCTTTTTGCAGGGATCATACTGAAATCGATATCCATGGAAAGTAGCCATTCTCGCTGTGCGTGATAAACTGTTCCATTTGAAGCGGTATAAGTTTCGGCATCTCCTTTCAGTTTTTCATGAGCACTGTAACCAACGGAAAAGCACACCCATTTCGGAACTTTTGAATGCTTAAAATATTGAAAGGGGCTAAAACTTAGCCAGTAGGTTTGTCCGTTGTAATCTTTGAGTAATCGTTCTCCAAAAGTGGAGCCCAAAACCTCTGGTCTTAACGCCGCAAAAGCTGTCGAATGATAAGAAAATTTGGGAAGAATACGTTGCTCCTTCCAGATCAGTTCCTGTGTTGCAAATAAGCCTGAACCAATGAGGTTTGCTGACATATCGTACCATGAAAATCCCCAATCAGAACTTAAACCGTCAAAAACCTCTAATGTCGTTTGGTAACCTAATCCAATTCCAGCTCCTAAAAGTGCGGCATTTCTATTTGAGCAACCTGACCACTCGAGCATGCCATTGGTTAGTGAACTGATCTGATAGGCGGTGTAAGAATGTCCGGCTTTATCCATTTGTAGCCACAAGTCGCCATCATTGAATGTATGAAAAGAGCTTTGATCCGATTTTTTATACCATACCTTATACAATAGGCTCATACTTCCTGCCCAGCCAGCACCAATAACGCTACCTGATACAACTTTTCTTCGTACAAAATTGGCTTTGGTCGTATCTGCCAACGATTGTGCATTGGATTTCACAGCCACCAAAAGAAAGAGAAAGCAAAGTCGCAGGAAATACTTCATTCTGTTTCGAAGGTATAAAATCAGGAAGAGAAAAGTGACTCTTCTAAAAATAATATCTCTTCACGAACGTTCATTCGAATAAGTAGTATTTTCGCCATACGCTTCAAAAATCTAAAGAACGATAACATGAATAAGATCAGAAAGGACTGGAACGACATTAAGATCAACGACAGCTGGGCGATATTCAAGATTATGTCCGAATTTGTAGAAGGATATGAACGAATGGCGAAGATAGGCCCATGTATCAGTGTTTTTGGATCAGCAAGAACAAAACCGGACAACAAATATTACCAGATTGGTATTGAAATATCGGAACTTTTAGCTGAGGCAGGTTATGGCGTAATTACAGGTGGTGGTCCGGGAATTATGGAGGCAGGAAACAAAGGCGCACAGCAGGGTGGAGGGAAATCGGTAGGATTGAACATCGATCTGCCATTCGAACAAAATCATAACCCTTTCATTGACCCAGAACACAATCTGGAATTCGATTATTTCTTCGTTCGTAAAGTCATGTTTGTGAAATATGCACAAGGATTTGTTGTTCTACCGGGAGGTTTTGGGACAATGGATGAATTGTTTGAGGCACTTACACTGATCCAGACCAAGAAGATCAATCACCGCCCGGTGGTATTGATTGGCAGAGAATACTGGCAGGGTCTGCTGGATTGGCTCGAGACAAGTATGTTACATATGGAACACAATATTTCAGCCAAGGACATGAACTTGTTCGCGTTAGTGGATACAGCGAAAGAAGCGTTTGATTATATCGATGAGTTTTACAAGTCGCACGCGTTGTCACCAAACTTTTAACATTAGCACAAGGAAATGCGCTTAATTTCTATATTTGTCTTCGCTATCAAAGAACATGGAGTGGTTTAAGAAAATAAAGGCATTTGTCTGGAGTAAGCATTTTTTAAAGCACTTTGGATTGGTGATTCTTGCTTATTTGTTAATCATTACAATCACAGTTTTCTACCTGGATTCGTACACCAACCATGGTCAACGGATAGATGTTCCCAATTTGATCGGTAAAAATGTCAATAGTGTTAAAGGTCAGTTAGAAGAACTTGATCTTCAATATGAAGTGCTTGATTCTATCTATGATCCTTCTAAACCTGAAGGGACAATTCTTGATCAGGACCCGGATCCCACGTCACTTTCTTTAGTTCCGGTAAAAGAAGGACGGATCATTCGTCTGCGCGTTTCGAAAAAGTCGCGCTTGGTAGAAATGCCAAGTTTAGTGGATAAATCAGAACGTTTTGCAGAAAGTATTTTGGAGAACAGAGGTTTGGAATGTCGCATAGAATATAGACCAACGAACGAGGCTAATGGCGCCGTACTTGAGCAGTTGTATAAAGGCAGACCTGTGAAAGAAGGTGCGAAAGTTCCAATTGGTGCAACAATCGTTCTTATTGTAGGTCAAAATGATGCCGGTGAACCTGTTGATATCCCGGACCTTTATGGGTTGACTTTAGCAGAAGCTCAGGAATTATTGATGCAAACAGGTGAGTTTACGTTTGTTCCTGTATGTGCGGATTGTATAACTTCCGAAGATTCACTGGCTGCCAGAATTGAATCACAAAGTCCGGAATACATTGAGGGAATAACCATTCCGTCTCGCTCTACCATAACGGTTTATGCTACCAAGGATTTTGTCGGAACAATCCCTGAGGAAGAATAATAGATGGTGTTCATGCGAAATGCAGTATTGCTCATATCGGTGATCTTCTGCTCCGGAATTTTTGCACAGACGGAAGGCACGGAACCTTTGTTGTACAATCATGATCTTTTTGGTAAAAATGGTTTCAGCAAAAGTAAATCATTGACTAACACATTCGATAGCTCCTTTATTTACATCTCAGATACGCTGCAACTGCCGTTCTTTGATGAGTTCAGTAAAGATCATTTCCAGCAATATGTTGCGGATTATGCTGCAGTTAATGTGACTTCTGACAAGAAGTATAGGATTCTCGATGGGACTACTTTGTTGCCAATTGATACTAGTTTACGCTTTACTGGTCAGATAACTTTTCGGAGGACTTATGATATCGTGACTTCAACATATGTAGATGATCCGTTTAATTCCACTCCGTTCAAAGTAGGCGATTTGAGTTCTTACCCTGTCACTTATGCCACTACTGATCTTTACCCTCCCTATTATATTTACGATACTGTAGGAGCCCCGGATATTTCAGATACCGTCTGGATTACAGATCCTGAATACTACCAGGATTCTGCAACTCAGTTTTTTATGACACTGTCAGATCCTGAATCATTTTGGCTCGATCAACAGGCCTATCACAATTATCGGTTTGCCGTAGAGCCAAGGTCGCTGGGTGTTGTGACATTTGATGGATTGGATGAAAATGGTTACCCTTATGCGATAGGGTCGTCCATTACGAACTACGCCGACAGACTTACTTCCAAGCCATTGGATCTGTCTGTCTACAATGCCGCTGACTCCGTGTATTTCAGTTTTCTATACCAGGCAGAAGGATTTGGAGATGTGCCGGAACCATCAGATTCACTGGTTTTGGAGTTTTATGCAAAAGATCTCGATCAATGGAATCGAGTATGGAGTGATTCCGGACAGGTAGCAAGTGAATTTAAAGTAGGGCATATTCGATTAAAAGATGCGATCTATTTTAAAAAAGGATTTCAGTTCCGATTCAGGAATTATGGCGCCCTCTCAGGGAGCCTCGATCAATTTCATCTGGATTATGTTCATTTAAGAACTCTATCCGGATATCAGGATACCTTGTTTAAAGATTTTGCATTCTCCTATCCAATTGGAAGTCTGCTTAAAACATATACAAGTGTTCCTTGGGATCACTTCAAGAATAATCCTGCAGGTAAAATGAATGATGTTACTGAAATTACTGTTCATAACGGTAGTAATCTTTCAGAAAACAATCAAAACGGCACCATTCAAATTGATTATGCCGGAACGAATGAGGCCTCATTTACACTCAATGCGCAGGCGCTATCAGGAGGAAATATAAATTATGGACCGCGTACGACTTATACCTCCTACCATGACCTGTCCGGTGGTTATGTTTACGATATTACGAAAACTGGAAATGAACAACAATTCGATCTTTTGGCAATAGCTTCTGCTCAATTTCCAAATTTAGCTCAAAATGATTCGACAACAGGGATCCAGCTATTTTCGAATTATTACAGTTATGATGACGGAACCGCAGAGGCAGCTTATGGACCTACAAGCTCGCAAGCCCGACTTGCCATTCATTACGATTCATATGAAGCTGATTCGTTAATCGGGATTAAAATTCATTTTGTACATTCAGTCAATGATGTTTCCGGGAATCTTTTTCTTTTAAGTGTTTGGGCGGACAATGGTGGTTTGCCCGGGGCAGTGTTGTATGAAGATAATATCTTCTTTCCGCGTTCTCCGGTCTACGGCGAAGGCCGCAATCAATTTATTGACTACTATTTTAAAGATACAGTCAAAGTACCTGTAGGAACTTCTTTTTTTGTGGGCTGGAGACAACTCGATCCAGAACGATTAAATGTTGGTCTTGACCGAAATCTTGATCATTCTGATCAAACGTTTTACAGTGTTGACAATGGCGTGTCTTGGAATCAGTCTTCGATCGCCGGATCTGTAATGATTCGTCCGGTTTTTTCAACGGCCTTGGATGATCAGCTTGGGTTGCCCATGTTAAAGTCAATTGAGCAATCAATTCGGGTTTATCCCAATCCAGGTAATGAGTATATGACAATTTCAATAGCTGAAGATGCGTTTGATGGCGCCATATTGTATAGCATGTCAGGTGCTTTTGTGAAGCATGTGTCTTCTACGATCTTCTCCGTTTCTGAATTGGATCCGGGTGTTTATCTTTTGAAGGTCAATGGTTTAATGAAACCGATTCGCATTTATCGTCATTAATGAAGGAATTTTCAGAGGAGCCTGAAAGTGATGAAGAAGACCTCTTTGAACATTATAGGTTTAAAGCGGATCCAGGCCAGGAAATGATGCGCATAGACAAATTCCTGCTTGATCGTTTACCAAATACTTCCAGGAATAAAATTCAGGTCGCGGCAAAAGCAGGTAATGTATTGGTGAATGATGTTAAGGCAAAACAGAATTATAAAGTCAAACCGGGAGATGTTGTTTCGATTGTCATGCCTTACCCAGTTCGTGAACTGGAACTTATTCCACAGGATATTCCGATAGAAATCCTTTATGAAGATGACGACTTAATTATAGTGAATAAGCCGGCCAATATGGTTGTACATCCTGGGTACGGGAATTATTCCGGAACGCTGGTCAATGCACTTGTATATCATTTTGATCATTTACCGAACCGTATTCAGGACTACTATGGCAGGCCGGGATTAGTGCATCGGATCGATAAACATACGACCGGGCTACTTGTAGTGGCAAAAACGGAAGAGGCTCTCACCGACCTGGCAAAACAATTTTATGAGCGTACCACGGAACGAAGATACCAAGCTTTGGTGTGGGGTGATTTGGAAACCGAAGGAACAGTGATCGGTAATCTTGGTAGATCTTTGACAAATCGTAAAGTAATTACCGTTTTTGAAGATGGTTTGCATGGGAAACATGCCGTAACACATTACAAAGTTCTGAAGCGTTTTGGCCTAGTCACCTTGATCGAATGTAAGCTTGAAACAGGACGAACCCACCAGATACGAGTGCATATGAAACACATCGGCCATACATTGTTCCATGATCTTGAATATGGCGGAGACAAACTACTAAAAGGTACAAAATCAGCATCGTATCAAAAATTCATTGACAATTGTTTTGAATACATACCGGGGCAAGCGCTACATGCTAAAACACTTGGATTTGTGCATCCGAGGACTAAAACATGGATGCAATTTGATTCAGATTTACCTGAGGGGTTTCAAAAACTTTTGGATAAATGGGAAACTTATTCAAAATTGTCCGATTGACGGAAACATTTTTTTGAGCATCGCTTCATTGTTAGTTCATAATCGTTAACTTTAGGGCCTTAATTGCGAGAACTTTGTCGCAATTGAATTTTACTTCTTTGTAATAATTGTAATGAAGAACATGAACCATCGTTTGCTATTGCCCTTGATCTTGCTGAATTTGACCTTCTATTCTTTCGGTCAGAACAAATACGTAACTGAGGCTGAAACCTATTTCAAAAGCGAAAAGTATTGTGAAGGCGCTGAAAAATGCAGTATCGCATACACAAAGCTTACAAATAAAGGTAATCAAGCAAAAAAACAAAAAGGTGAAATGGCCTTTAAAACTGCTGAATGTTACCGTTTTACTGATCGGTTTAAAGAAGCTAATGAATGGTATGATCGCGCGATCCTACTGGATTACCAGCAAGTAAAGCCAGAAATTTTCTTCAACAATGGAGAGATGCTTCGAATGATGGGTGAATTTGAAAAAGCTCAAAAGAATTACGAAGAATATCAAAAACTTGTTCCTTCAGATAAAAGAGCAGAAAGCGGTATTCAGTCTTGCAAAGACAGTAAATCATTCATTGCAAATAAAACACGTCACATTGTTGTCAATCAGTCTGCCATCAACAAAAAAGAGTTCGACATGGCACCAACCTTTGGTGATGGTAAGGAAACACAGTTGTACTTCGGTTCCAGTCGAGTAGGTAGCACGGGAAGTACGATCGATCCCATTTCATGTCAGAATTATATGGATATCTGGGTTTCTGACCTCGATAAAAAAGGCAACTGGGGAGAGCCGCGCCTGGCAGATGCATCCGGGAAGATTAATACGGAAGCTCACGAAGGGACGGTATGTTTTGATGGCAGAGGAAAGGTCATGTTCTTTACCCGTTGTCCTAACGTGAAAAAACAAAACCTGGGGTGTGATATCTGGATGGCTACAGCAGAAGGAAAAGGAGAATGGGGTGAGCCACAGAAAATAAATTTGAAAAATGGAGTTGACTCAATCACTGTAGGACATCCATGTGTTACTGATGATGGAAAATACCTGATCTTCGTTTCTGATCTTCCAGGTGGATATGGTGGTCGTGATTTATGGTATTCTATTTATGACAAGAAGAATAACGCATGGTCAGCACCTAAGAATATGGGGCCTGAAGTTAATACTGCTGGAAATGAATTATTCCCGACACTTGGCAAAGACGGTAGTTTGTTTTTCGCTTCTGATGGTTTACCTGGGTTAGGAGGATTAGACATGTTCAAGGCTTCCAAAGGTTCCGGCGAAATGCAATGGGAGAATCCAAGAAACCTCGGGTATCCTTTAAATTCGGAGAATAACGACTATTCACTGTATGAGGTTTCCCCTAAAAAAGGATACTTTACATCTGAAAGAAAAGATCCTAACGGAAAGTACAATCCTGATATTTACATGTATGAGATCCCACCAAACATCTATGACCTAAAGGTGATTGTTAGTGAGTTGGGTAATAAAGCTGTTAAGATCGAAGGTGTAAAAGTTGTTGTTAAAGGAACCGATGGGTCAACGTGGGAAGGTACAACCAACAAATCCGGATCGGTATTCTGGGACAAGAAACCAAATGCAGATCGTTATGTGAATGAAGAACTTTCTTATAACATCACGATCTCCAAGGAAGGCTACCATGAAGACAAGAAAGGTTCGCAATTTACGACAGTGGGAATTAACTATGACCAGAGTTTCATTATTGAGATGGCGCTCTTGCCAATAAAACCTATTCGTTTACCTGAAGTTCGTTATCCGTTTGATCAGTGGACGCTTTTGTCTGATTCTACCATCAATTCACCGGATTCCCTGTTGTTCGTGTATAATTTACTTCAGGAATATCCGGGAATGGTATTGGAGTTGAGCTCTCACACGGATTCGCGTGGTAAGAATGATGCCAACCAGCGACTGTCTGAAAATCGTGCGCGCTCTTGTTACAAATACCTCGTTGAGCAAAAAGGTGTTGATCCAAGAAGAATCGTACCTGTAGGTAAAGGTGAAATGGAGCCTCGTACAGTTTACAAGAAAGGTGAGGAATATCTTGCATCTCAACCGGCTGATATGACAGGGGTGGAAACGATCGTGCTTCGAGAGGATTATATCAACCAGTTCAAGAAAACAAATCCTACATTGTTCGAAACGCTTCATCAGTTGAATCGACGTACGGAAGGTAGGGTAATAACACTGGAGTTTGATCCGACGACAGCGCCTGCGGCTAATCCGGCTTTATTGAATTACGTGAAGTATAAATAAACGAAATTCAAAAATGATTAAAAGCACTGAATTTCAGTGCTTTTTTTGTATATTTAGGTTGCATGAAGGAAGCGCAACTACATTATTTCTGGGAACGATCACTTTTGCCCAAAACACGATTAAGAACGGTTAAAGGAGAACGAATTCAGATTCTTTCAAAAGGGACCTACAACCAAAATGAATCCGGTCCGGATTTTTTTAATGCTCGAATAGCTATTGATGATTTGATCTGGGTTGGCAATGTTGAAATCCATATTAAAAGCAGTGACTGGAAAAAACATGGCCATCAAAACGACCCCAGTTATGACAATGTGATTTTACATGTTGTCTTCGAGCATGATGCTATTCTGGATCCTCAGGTTTCATCTATCCCTACACTGGCCATCTCGCAATATTTTGATGCAAACACCATCACAGAAGTCGCCAATGGGCCAGTAATCAATAATACCATTCTTTGTAAAGATCAATTACATTTCATATCCGATTTTGATTTGGTATTTATCAAGGAGCAAGTGCTCTACGAACGGCTGTATCAAAGAATCAGTCGGTTTGATCTCATAGAAAGTGAACCGCAGGAAGTTTTATACCAGCTCATTGCAGAGGCTTTCGGAAGGCAAGTGAATGTGTTGCCGTTTCAGCAGTTGAGTTCGTCAATACAATGGAACAGGTTGAATTCAATGGATGCGCCCGGAAGGTATGAGTCACTCACCGAGAATGTAAATGAAAGCACCTCACGTATGAAGGTTGGAAATGTTGGTGTTGAATGGAAATCAAAAGGATTGCGACCTCAAGGTTCACCTGCGTTGCGCATTCGACAGTTTGCAGCTTTTGTTTCCGATTATGATTTCAATTATCAATTCATCCACTTCAAGGCGGAGGATATCTATACCTACCTCATGCAAACTTTTGAAAGTAGAAGCTCTTCGATCAGAAGACTTTCCGGTAGAGGGCTTTCAAAAGATCTGCAAACATCATTGATCATTAATGCTTTTTCTCCTTTTATGTTCTGGTTTGGGCAACACATCGGTTCAGAAAGTATTGTCGAGAAATCTATGGAACTTTTGAGAATTATACCAGCTGAGGATAATTATATCACGCGGATTTGGAAGAAAACACCTGCAAATCTGCTTAATGCTGCTGATTCGCAAGCGCATCTCGCAATTTATAAGCAATTTTGTATGACAAAGAAATGTCAGAATTGTCCTGTCGGAAAACGATTATTGTCTGAATGAAACTGATCCATAAAATAGCTTTCTTTTTTGAAATGCGGTCCTTTGGTGTTTGCGCATGGTGGGCACAAAAACTTGGTATTGACATCTCAAAAGTACGTTTGGGATTCATCTATGCCTCCTGTATTGCTTTGGGTTCACCTTTGGTGCTATACCTCGCTATGGCGTGGATACTCGAACATAAACACTATTTTAAGTTTCAAAAACGCAGACGAACGACAATTTGGGAATTGTAACTGATGTGGGGGAGTATTAAAATATTCAGAAAGATTTATTTCTTTTTACTTCTGATGATTCTGGTCATAGGCTTGGGAACGTCAGGATATATGCTCATTGAAGGTTGGGGTGTTCTGGATGCGTTCTACATGACGATCATCACGATGTCTACTGTGGGTTTTGGCGAGGTACATGAACTTACTGATCCCGGACGAATCTTCACCGCATTCCTGTTGATCAGTTGCTTTGGTATCTTTGCGTATACAATCTCGTCATTAACAAGCTATATTGTAGGTGGCGAGTACAGGACTAACCTTAGAGATTCAAAAGTGTTACGAAAAATGAGAAGTATGAAGGATCACATTATTATTTGCGGTTTCGGAAGGGTTGGAAAACAGGTTGCTGAGGATTTAAAATTATTTCAGATCCCCTTCGTGGTTATAGAAAATGACGAGAACATTCTGAAGGATTTGGAAGCTGATGATGACATCATTTTTGTGAAAGGCGATGCTACACGTGAAGGAGTTCTCGATAAAGCAGCTTTGACTCAAGCCAGAGGAGTAGTGACATGTTTACCAAAAGATGCAGATAACGTCTATGTGGTTCTGGCGTCGAGAGAAGGAAATCAGAAACTGAACATCGTAGCTCGGGCATCGTTGAATTCCGCAGTATCCAAATTGAAACTGGCGGGTGCCAATCATGTGATCATGCCAGATTCTATCGGTGGTTCTCACATGGCATCGTTGATCAGTAATCCTGACGTCATTGAATTCATGGATGCGATCAAAGTACAAGGGCATGCCGGGGTGAATATTGAAACAATTTCTTTCAATGAACTGCCTGAAGAATTTCGAAATAAAACCATTGGTCAATTGGAGGCCAAGCGTATTACCGGGGTAACAATCGTTGGTTTTAAAACACCTGAAGGCCAGTATATCATAAATCCTGATTACGAAATTGAAGTGGTTCAGCATTCAAAATTGTTTGTACTTGGTTCGGCTGAACAAATTCAAAAACTTAACTCCATTTTCGGTATACATCATTGATCATGCGCATATTAATCACAGGTTCAAATGGACTCCTCGGACAAAAAATTGTTGCTCAATGCTTAGCTCATGACTTGGTTTTTCTGGCAACTTCAAAAGGTGTAAATCGAAATCCTGATTGTCCGGAATCAACTTATGCTTCACTGGATATTTGCGAAGAAGATGACATATCTGAACTACTTAATGCCTTCCAGCCTACGCACGTCATTCATACAGCAGCACTAACCAATGTGGATTATTGTGAATTGCATCCTGAAGAATGCCAGGAAGTTAATGTGAAAGCAACAGAAAAATTATGGACGGCCTGTAAAACATTCAACGTTCATTTTCAGCTGTTGTCCACTGACTTTGTGTTTGATGGGTTAAAAGGAAATTATTCTGAAGGTGATGCGGTTGGTCCATTGAGTGTGTATGCTGAATCAAAAGTGGCTGCCGAACAATTGTTGCAGCAGGATAAATCTTCTGATTTTTCCATCGTAAGGACGATCATTGTTTATGGAAACGGACACAATCTCTCTCGATCAAACATCGTTTTATGGGCCAAAGACGCACTTGCGGAAGGTAAAGACCTGTCCATTGTTGATGACCAGTTCCGTGCACCTACCTGGGCAGATGATCTTGCATGGGCCTGTCTGGAAATTTGTCGAAGGAACAAGAAAGGAATTTACCATATCTGCGGACCAGAAACGATGTCTGTGTATGATATCGTCATGCGTATCGGTGCACATTTTGGTTACGGCACTGAAAAAATAACCCGAAGCAGCAGTTCTACCTTAAATCAACCTGCCAAACGGCCACCTAAAACTGGTTTTGATCTTTCAAAAGCCAGAGCCGATTTGGGATACGAACCTAAAAGTCTGGAGTCAACGCTTGATTTATTATAAAAATCATAGCGGTATAACCGAAAACTTTATCTTTACTCGGAAAATCTAAAAATCAACACTATGGCCGGAAGTATTTGGCGAAAAAAACCGATCAGTGCCTTTGAGGCTGATATGAAAAAGAGTGAATTGAAACGCGTCCTGACACGATGGGGATTGACTTCACTTGGTATTGGTGCGATCATTGGCGGTGGAATTTTTACACTCACTGGTATTGCAGCGCATGACCACGCCGGACCTGCTTTGGCACTTTCTTTTGTTATTGCGGGGGTAGGGTGTCTTTTTGCCTCATTGTGTTACGCTGAGTTTTCTTCGGTTCTTCCGGTTGAAGGATCAGCCTATGCCTATTCGTATGGTACTATGGGTGAGATATTTGCGTGGATCATCGGTTGGAACCTTATTCTTGAATACATGATGGGTGCTACAACCGTAGCTGTAGCCTGGAGTGGATATTTTGAAAAATTACTGCATCAATTTCATATAGATCCACCTTTATGGCTTATGAATGATCCTGTTACCGCTGCTACAAAAGCTGCTGAAATGGGTGTGGCTGCGCCTTCATTTGCATTCAATTTACCGGCATTCCTCATTACTTGGGTTGTAACTGCTATTCTGGTTAAAGGAATTAAGGAAGCTGCAAAAACAAATAACCTGATTGTGATTCTCAAGGTTGCAGTCGTTCTTTTCGTGATTTTCGTAGGATTTTTCTTTATCGACACGAACAATTACACACCGTTTATTCCAGAAAGAGTAGTTGATCCAAATGGAACGGGTCATTTTGGTTGGAGCGGTGTGGTAACCGCCGCAACGATCGTATTCTTTGCCTATATCGGATTTGATGCCGTTTCAACTCAAGCGGGAGAAGCCGTAAATCCCAAAAAGGACGTGCCTTTTGCAATCATTATGTCATTGGTGATCTGTACGGTCCTGTATATCATTGTTTCACTCGTGCTTACAGGCATGGTGAGATACGATCAATTAGATATGAAAGCTCCTGTCGCTTCTGCATTTGAAGGGGTTGGAATGCCTTGGGCCACGGTGCTGATAACTATTGCTGCCGTTGCAGGACTTACTTCAGTAATGCTTGTAATGATGCTTGGTCAAACGAGGATTTTCCTCGGAATGGCAAAAGATGGTCTGCTCCCTTTCAATGTGTTTGGTAAAGTGCATGAAAAGTTTAAGACACCCTACAGGAGCACTCTTCTTGTCGGTTTAGTTGTCTCGCTTGTTGCTGCTTTTACACCAATTGATAAAGTTTCAGAAATGTGCTCGATGGGAACTCTTTTGGCTTTCTCCATGATCTCTATCGCCGTCTTGGTACTTAGGATAAAACAACCGGATCTCGACAGGCCATTTAAAACACCTGCGATTAAATTGGTCGCCCCTGCAGGTGCTGCGTTTAATATTGGATTGATGTATTTTGTTCGTCCTGATACGTGGATTGCATTCATTTGCTGGTCGACACTTGGCGTGGTGGTTTATTTCCTGTACTCCAGAAAA
>Ga0172367_10004690_pt1 | contig 16872 bp, 15 predicted proteins | sample Lak10m_FD_114542 | JGI IMG/M metagenome (GOLD analysis project Ga0172367, IMG submission 114542) | Freshwater microbial communities from Kabuno Bay, South-Kivu, Congo - kab_022012_10m | ecosystem: Environmental > Aquatic > Freshwater > Lake | place: Democratic Republic of the Congo: South-Kivu...
CGCAAGCTGGAAGCCACCACGCCCTACAACCTGGAAATTCAGAACTTCATTGCCAACCGGCTGTGGGCACTGGGCCTGCAGGATGAAGCCAGCGAGGTGTATGAACGGGCCTACAAGCAGGCACTGGCCCACATCCCCAAAGGCTTCAAAGGCCAGATCACCTGGAGCGAGGTGGACAACCGGCCCTTCCTGCGCCTGGCGCACGGCACTCTGCTGGGCTTGATGCACCGGCGGGACACAGCAAAAGGCGGCGAAGCCGCCATGGTGCTGGCCAAGCAGATGCTCGCCTGGTGCCCGATGGACAACATCGGCGTGCGCTTTTTGTTGGGTGATATCGCCTTGCTCAAAGGCGACCACCAAGCCGCCATGAAGGAATACCTGAAAGGCGCGCCCAATTCACCCGCGCACTGGTACCAGGCAGCGCTGATAGCGTTTCGGGAGGGGGACTTTGTGGCAGCCTGCACTTACCTGCGGCGGGGCATTGCCGCGAACCCCTACATTGCGGAGGGTTTGACCGGGCGCACGGTGCTGTCAGAACACCTGTACTGGCATGCCAGCAACGTGCATGGCCCAGAATGGGCGGTTGACTATCTCGAATCCGCCGCCTGTGACTGGGCACCAGAGGAGATCGACTTTGTCGACTGGGTGTTCAATGCATCGCCCGTGCTGAAGGAGCGCGCCGAGATGATGGCGCTGCATGAGGGGATGACTTACGAGCGAGACGCTGAAAAGCGCGCACCATTTGCACAGCGATCATTAGATTTCATCAAACGCATCACGGACACGCTGTCCAACAAGATGGTGCGAAAGGTCAAAAACCGCTGGGGCGATGACATCTGGCCGTGGGATCGAGAGGGTTTTCGGCGTCAGAGATCTGCCCACTAGGGTTTATCCCAGCCAAGCAAACCAGTTGGTTCAAGTAGAGCAATGCTGCTGGGGATACCTCATCAGGCGCCCGCGGCGCCAGATTTTTGGGCTGGTTGGGGTCGAATGGCCCCGCCTTGACTTCAAGTAAAACGCAGCCAGGCTCCAAGGCAATGACGGTGTGCCACGTGTTGGCTGGCACTTCTGCACCAATGGCCAAGCCCTCACCGTTTCTGTCCGCTCCCAAGCGCACAACCTTGGTCACCATCCCCTGCTCATTGAATGTCACCAATGCCATCAATCCACGTACTGCAACCAGCAGTTCATCTCTGGGATCGGTAGCGTGCCTGTGCGGACGGATGTAGCTCCCAGGCTCAATGGCATTGAACAGGCGCTGGCATGGGTCTTCGTAGCTTTCATGGATGTTCTGATGCTGTCGCTTGCGTGGGTTGCCCTGTGCTTTAGCGGTCAGCTCGTTCAAGAAATCGGCGCTGAAAACCTTCATGGCCGCCCTGCCTTCGTCGCAGAAAGAGCAGCCACGATCTGCTTGACGGTGTTTTCGACGGCGAATTCGCGTTCAAACAAAGCAGTACAGCGAGCCGATAAGCCTGAATCCGTTTCAATTTGATCCAGCAATTTTTCTGTCAGTTGCTGTAGCTCGTCTACCTGGTTGGTCTCGCACACCTGACCAACGCGTTCATCTCTGATCATCTCGGCCAAGTCATTGCCTGCGTTGATATTGGCCAACACCGGCAGGCCACTTTGCATGTAGGTCAGGAACTTGCCAGGGATGTTGTGCGACTTATGCCGTGGGTCCAGGGCCACAATACCGGCGTCGCACTGGGCGTAGAGGTCCGGGATTTCGTCAGGGTCGATCTCGTCAAAGAACAGCACGTTGTCGAGCTGCCTAGCTTGGGCTGCAGCCTTAAGTCGGGCCGCATCGCTGCCACGCCCCACAAACAAGAAGCCGACGTCTGGTCGACTGCGCAGCTGTTCAGCCAAATCCAGCAAGATGTCCATGCCCTGGGCCACACCCATGTTGCCGGCGTACACGAACACCTTGCGTCCTGCCAGTGCGGTTTCATCGACTCGAATTGAACACCGAACCTGCGCGGGCTTGTCCAGCCAGTTTTGCAACACTTCCAACTGTCGGCCTGACTGCGCCAACCATGGGTCGAAATACTGCCGGTTGCCAGGTGTCTGCACGCCGATTACATCAGCCACTGAATATTGATACCGCGCCACCGCATCAAAAAAGCGATAGGGCAGGCCTCGCCCCATCAGCCCCATGTCCACCGCCCACTCAGGGAAGATGTCGCGGATGATCAGATAGCTCTTGCAACCACTCGATTTCTTGATCGCACTGACCAGGGGGCCATAGAAGATGGAGGGGGCGTACCAGACCACGCCGCCCCAGCGTTCCTTCGCCAACGGGCTCTTGCGCAGGTTTCGCAACATGGCAAAAGGCATCGCCAACTCAGCCAGCGTGCGGCACACGTAGCCAATGTCTTTGGTTCTGGGGGCTCTCAGACGCAGTACTTGGGCGCCGTTGAATTCCTCTAGCTTCCAAGGCTCACGCTGATCGGGAGCAGGCAGCAGCACGCACAACGAATGGCCTTGCCGCGCAAACTCGCGGGACAGGTCCCGTAGCTGAACCGCTCCAGACGTGCGTAAAGGCGGGAATGTGTCCGCAATCAGGGCAATCCGCATCAGCCCTTACTCAATACTTCTTCCACACCACGCGGTTCACGTAATCGGTGTAGCTGTGGATGATGCGCACCACCTTGTCGCTCACGTTGGGTATGCTGTAGTCGTCCACCAAACGCAAGAGGCGATCCTCACCTCTGGGCTGGGAGTCCAAGATGGCCAGTGCTTGCCTGACACGGTCAACCTCCAGCCCAACCATCATCACAGCAGCCTCTTCCACACCTTCCGGCCGTTCGTGCGCCTCACGAAGGTTGAGGGCGGGGAAGTTCAGGATGGAGGATTCTTCGGTAATGGTCCCGCTGTCAGACAGCACTGCCTTGGCGTTCATTTGCAGGTTCACATAGTCGTGGAAACCCAGCGGCTTGAGCAGTTGAACCTTGGGGTGAAAGGAGGCGTTTTCTTTTTCGATGCGTTTGCGCGTACGCGGATGGGTGGAGACCACCACAGGCATGTCATGGTCTTCGGCCACCGCGTTGAGCACCTGGACCAACTTGGCGAAGTTCTTCTCGCTTTCGATGTTCTCCTCCCGGTGTGCGCTGACCACAAAGTACTCAGAGGCTTTTAGCCCCAGTCGTGCAAGTGCACCTGAAACCTTGATTTGCGGCATGTAGTGATGCAGCACCTCAAACATCGGGCTGCCGGTTTTGATCACCTGGTCGGGTGGAAGACCCTCACGGAGCAAGTAGTCGCGGGCAATGGTGCTGTAAGTCAGGTTGATGTCCGCCGTATGGTCCACAATCCGGCGGTTGATTTCCTCAGGCACTCGCAGATCAAAGCTGCGGTTGCCTGCTTCCATGTGGAACACCGGAACTTTTCGCCGCTTGGCGGGGATGGCAGCCAAACTGCTGTTGGTGTCGCCCAAGATCAACACCGCTTCAGGCGCTTCAGCGGCCAGAACTGCATCCACCGCAGAAATCACGTTGCCAATGGTCTGCGCGGCGTTACTGCTCCCGTCAGCAGAGTTGAGAAAGTGATCGGGCTTGCGCATGCCCAGATCATCGAAAAAAACCTGATTCAACTCGTGGTCAAAATTCTGGCCTGTGTGAACCAGCACATGGTCACAGTAACGGTCAAGCTTATCAACGACACGAGAAAGCCGAATAATCTCTGGTCGTGTACCCACAATGGTCATGACCTTCATTTTTTTAATCATCGCTTGTGCCTTAACTTAGCGTGTTAACAAGTACTCTTTGTACATGTCTTTGATCAGATCGGGCCAAGGTTTGGGCTTGAAGCCAGTGGCTGTACGGAACCGATCCGAGTTGAGTGACCTATCGATCACCAACCTATCATCCGGGATGATCTGGATGTTTTTTTCATACACGTTGGCAACGAGATTCAACAAGTCGAATTTATTGATAGGGTCAACCGACAGATGGTACAAACCACTGAGCTTAGGGTTGGGAATCACATAATCTTTGACCACTCGCGCAACCTCAATCGTTGGCAAGCCAGAGAAAACCGCTTTGGTAAACCCCTTCACCTCACCGGATTGACTCAAAAACCAGTCAACCAAACTCTTGGACCTATTCAACTCATGCCCAATAATTGAAGTGCGGAGTGTGATGCTATTCTCGTAACTGACTTCACCCAGAAATTTTGTCCGGCCGTACAGGTCGTAGGCATCCGGGAAGTCCTCTTCCTTGTACAGTCCTTGCTTTCCTGAAAAAACACAATCTGTGCTGAAATGCACCAACTTTGCACCCGTGGCATCGCAGTACTTGGCGAGCCGATGGGGTAAGGTGGCGTTGATTGCCAAACTCTCAAGATGATCATTGGCGTTTGGCAACTGCTTGATGATGCCAATGCAGTTGATCACAACATCAGGTTTGGCAGCAGCAAATGCGGTGAGCAGTCCAGACTCACCATCCAGGTGAACGTTCGGGATGAGAGCATCGTATAGTTCTGGCGGGAAATGTCGTTTGGCACTCGCCTCACGGATCGACCCGAACGTTTCAAATTGACGATCCCTGCTGAAAGCTCGAAACAAAGTGGAGCCCAACATGCCTGAAGCCCCGAGTAAAAGCACGCGTGCTTTACTTTTATTCATAGGAATAAACGCATTCAATAACGTCCAAAGCTGAACACGACATTACTCTTCAGGCTCAACATGTTCCCCTCTCACCGTACCCTGCATAAAGCGGAGTTTCATCAATAAGGCTTGCATGCCCTCCAGGTCGAGCCGTGTTGTGTTGTGCGAGGTGTATTCAACCGCTTGGGAAATCTTGGTTTCGCCTTGCTCAAAATATTTACCGTAGTTGAGATCACGCAGATCAGGCGGCACGCGGTAATAGTTGCCCAAGTCCTCCGCCGCAACGACTTCTTCACGGCTGAGTAGTGCCTCGAACAGTTTTTCGCCATGCCGTGTGCCGATTACATCGATGCGATGGTTGGGTACGCCCAGCAGCCTAGTCATGGCCTTGGCGAGTGTCTCGATAGTCGCCGCAGGTGCTTTCTGCACGAAAATTTCACCTGGTCGACCATGTTCAAAGGCAAACAACACCAAGTCCACTGCATCATCCAAAGTCATCATGAAGCGCGTCATGGCCGGATCGGTAATTGTGATGGGCTGGCCCGCTCGAATCTGATTTACAAACAGCGGGATGACTGATCCGCGTGAAGCCATGACATTGCCGTACCGGGTCGCGCAAATCACCGTACTGTTGCTAGACCGTGACTTGGCAACAATGACCTTTTCCATCATCGCCTTGCTGATACCCATGGCGTTGATGGGGTAAACCGCCTTATCCGTACTTAAACAGACAACGCGTTGAACACCTGCTTGGACAGCCGCCTCGAGGACATTCTCGGTACCCAGAACATTGGTTTTGACCGCTTCAAGTGGGTAAAACTCGCATGAGGGAACCTGTTTAAGTGCTGCTGCATGGTAGATGAAGTCGACCCCACGCACCGCATTCAATACTGAATGAAAATCGCGCACGTCACCAATTTGGAACTTAAGCTTGTCACTCTTATACTTCCTCCGCATATCATCTTGTTTTTTCTCATCGCGGCTGAAGATACGAATTTCTCTCAAATCAGAATCTATAAAACGTCGCAGAACAGCATTACCGAAGGAGCCCGTACCCCCTGAAATCAGCAGCACTTTGTCTGAGAACATAAAAACCTCAAAAAATTACAGTTAAATCTGAATGACTCAGCGTTTGACAACAGACGCCAAGAACTTAAAGGTCATATCCGCACAACGCTGCCATGAAAACTGCTGTGCTCGTTCATAACTTGCATGCGCTAATTCCGTTCGAAATTGAGGCGAGTCAAGCAACTCACGCAAGGCACGCGCAGTGTCGCTTGGCAGTTCGGGGTCGAAATAAACCCCAGTACCCCCTAAGACTTCAGGCATGGGGCCACGGTTGGAACACGCAACAGGCAACCCTGAAGCCATGGTTTCCAACAAAATATTCGGCATATTTTCACAACTTGAAGCGAATAAGCCGGCATCGGCATTGGCGTAATGCTGATGCAATGCTTCAAAAGGAATCGGGCCATGGTAGCGGGCCCAGCTACCCTGGGGGTCGAAGTGGGCAAGTGCTGCCTGCAAGCGTGCCAAGGCTGGTGGGTAAGCCGGACCAACAAGATCAAGCGACACTGGAATCCCCTCTTGCCGTAAAGCGGCTACTGCCTCCACCACATGCCACTGATGCTTATACTGGTCAATGATAGACACATACAGGACGCGGTAAGGTTTTGTAAGGCTGTATGCGGAAATTGGCTGCTGTGCCTTCGGGGCAATTTGAAACCGAGAATTCAGTCCATGCGGAATAATGGTGGTAGCGGCAGATAAAGGCCCAGTTACTTTCAATACGCCCTGCCTAGCATATTCTGTAAGAAATATCATGCCATCGACCCGATGAAATGTTTGCGACTGAACCCATCGCAGCAACAGCAACTTAAAGGCCAGAAACGACCAACCGTAGCGGCGAAGCTCAGCCCACTCGAACGGCAGCATATTCCGGCTCATCGTAACAACTGGATGGAAATTGGCTGAATAACTTCCACCTGGCGCAAATAGCACATCACAAGCAGACGCACGGGCAGCATCAGCCAGCCTAAATCGCTGCCAAAATGTGCGCTTGAACAAGCCACTATCAAGCTCTGGCGGGTTGATTTTTTCGAGCCAAGCCCGTTCGGGCAACTTGGCGAGTTGTTGCCTACCGCCAAAAACCACTACCCTGGCAATGCCGTGCTTCGTAGGTTCGGCTGCGGTCAGCAGTTCAATGAGATGAGTAACACCACCACCCCTTCGCAAGTTGGTGGCATCGATACCAATCACGAGGCTTTTTGATTGAGGATTATTCATGGCAACCTGCCAACCAAATCAGTCCCGCAACATCAAAAAGAAACGCCATATTCTCGCCGCCATAATTCGAACAACACCAGAGCAAAAAGCCGTTCGCCATTGCTGCGGCCCTTGTCTTGGCCACGCAGCAGGCTGTCTACCGTGTGCGCATCGAAACTGCATTGCGGGTCACGCAATACTTCATCAAACAGTGCCCGGAATGGGCCACCTTTAAGCCAGTCACTCATCGGAATAGAAAAGCCCTGCTTGCGCTGCTGGTCAAATTCGGGCGGCAAGAGGCGGGCAGACAGGCGCTTGAGCAATATCTTCTTTTCTGTCGGCGTTGCCTTCAGCCGCGGCGGCACTTTGCCAAAGGCAAACTCGATCAGGCGGTAACCCAGCAGCGGTGCCCGCATTTCCAGCGAACTTAACATACTGGCGCGATCCACCTTTACCAGAATGTCTTCCGCCAGATAGTTGGAGAAATCCATCCGGGTGGCTCGTTGCAGTAAGTCGGATTGTGCCGGGACCCTTTCTTTGCGTATGGACTCTGCTACCGAGGGCCAATTCGCATGGACCTTCAACAATCGCCGCCGCGACCTGGCATCAAAGCACGACGCAATCAGCGGCAGGTCGTTGTCCAGATCCACACCTAGTCCTTGCGCCCAGTTACGCCCCTTGTAACCCACCGGCAAGCAATATTCCGCCGACAGAGCGACGCTTCGACAAAGAATATTGGGTATCCGCCCCAGCTTTTGCTGCATCCATTGCAAGCGACTGTAATGCGGGTAGCCACCAAACAACTCATCGCCGCCATCTCCACCCAGCGCAACGGTGCAGTGCTGGCGCACCAACTGGCTCACCAGAAAAGTAGGGATCATCGACGAATCCACCATCGGTTCGTCAAACTGGCGCGCCAAGCGCGGCAGCAAATCCGCCGTGGCGTCCACGGCCATCAGTTCAGTATGGCGGGTGCCAAAGTGGCGGGCGATCAGACGGGCGTGCTCGGTTTCATCCAGCTTGCCGTGACCGGGAAAACCGATGGTAAAAGTCTGCACCTGGCTGGATGCCCGCACCGCCATCGCTGTCACAAGGCTTGAATCCACCCCCCCGCTCAACAACACGCCTAACGGCACATCGGCCACCATCTGGTCGCGCACAGCTTCTTCCAGCAGGGTCTCCAGCTCATCCAGCAGGACAGCCTCATCCAGCGCCCCTTGCTCGGAGGCCAACTCCGGCAGTTGCCAGTAACACCAAACCTGCGCCTGACCACTCTGCAAATCAAAACGCAGCGCATGCGCCGGCGGCAGTTTGTTATACCCCTGCAATATGCACCGCTCGCCCGGCACATAACCCATCGCCAGATAGCAATCCAGCGCCTCGGCATCGATGCGCCGGGGATTGGCCGGGTTGGCCAGCAAGGCCTTCAGCTCGGAGGAAAACTGCAAACACCCGTTCGCAAGCCGATAGAACAACGGCTTCTCGCCGGCGCGGTCGCGCGCAAGAAAAAGCCTCTGCTGCGGCGCATCGTAAAGCGCAAAGGCAAACATGCCGTTGAATCGCGCCAAACAGCCTTCCCCCCAGGCGGCATAGGCCGCCAGCAGGACTTCCGTATCGCTGTGCGAACGGAAAGCGAAGCCCAAGCCCACCAACTCGTCACGCAGCGCGTGGTGGTTGTAGATCTCGCCGTTGAAGACAATCGACAACCCGCGCTCCTGCAAATGCATGGGCTGATGCCCTAGGGGCGAGAGGTCGATAATTGACAAGCGCCGATGCGCCAACCCCACCCGACCATCGGCCGACCACCACTCACCAGCGTCATCCGGGCCGCGATGCGTCATCGCATCCCGCCCCAGCGCCAACCAGCGTCGATCTGACTCAGGCGCCGTACCACCAATGCCGACTATTCCGCACATGTAATTATACCATATATTTATCTGAATACCCGTAGCGCACAGCCAATGGGAGCCGGACGCTGAAAATACTTGTCCATATTAAGCACCTTGCTGCCATCCGGCTGCAGCAATTTGACCAAGGCACGAATCTCTTCATCCGATTTATGGTGCTGGAAGGAATGCGAGCCATACCAGTCGAAGGTATTGAGCGCCGTGTTTTTGAAACGCCGTTTGATATAAGCCCAGGCAGACTCGTTTGCAATTCTAGGTACATCACCCATGAAACAAAAACCCAACTTCTCCAGAAAAACACCTAAGCCCGGTATCAAACGCAAGAAAGCCATCAACCGGGCATAAAACATAATTAGCGAGAATGGCAGGCGTGACAGCACCGCCCGCAGCGGCTGGTAAATAAGGTGGAAGCGCACCCAGCGCACAAAACCCTGGTCGTTCAGCGGATAACAGTTAAAAACAAACTCGCCACCCTGCGCGGTCAGCGCATACAGGGCGTGCGCGGTTTTTTCAACCGAAGGCGTGTGCTGAATCACGTTATGGCAATACACGATGCCGTCAATTGATTGGTCGCTCAGTGGCGGCGCATCGATGGAGCACTGAATCACATCCACATTCTTGAGCCCGGCGAGATTGCGCTGCACCACATCGTCCACCGAGTGCGAAAGATCCATCATGATGACGTGGCGTGCCCCATATTCCGCGAACCACTTGGTCTGCGCACCACTCCCCCCCCCCGCGTCCACGATTAACTTGTTCTGGAAGACGTCGGTGCTGCCGAAGGTATTGGCGACGGTATGCTTAAGCCAGTTGATTTTGAAATCGGTGAAGTTGAAATGATTCCACTCGTCGCCGAAGGATTCGACGGTCTCCTTCGGCACATGGTCAACAAAGCGGGGAATGCCATTGATGATGGGGTAACGCTTGCCCGATGGCGCAAGCAAAGCACCAGATTGGATCATGCCATCGGCGGAAGTGACGGCATCTACCAATTGCAGGGGCGATTTGGTGATAGGTTCGCTGAGATAGTTGAGGAGGTTAGGGGTCATGCACTATTCCTTTTAAATTTATGGAGTACCGGCAGATTCAAGGGGCTCGATTGTCTGCAAGTTCTATCCATTGAATTGCCATGCGCTTCCCAAGGCACTCGCCAACAAGCCTTTCGCGAACATATCTGAGCACAAACGACGGCCTTGCAAATACAAGAAAAAAAATTGTTACCCACCGGGAAAAACTCTTGTTATTACTGCGAAGTTCCTGCCTCAGATTTCGAAGGTAATCGTGATAAGAAAATATGTTGTTCAGATCTAATTGCTGTGCCACCCACTCGCGGAATCGATCGAATTCATTATCTGAACTGTCTGTGTCGACGGGATCAGCTTTCCCACTGCGACGCAACCAGTAACTGGTCATGGCAACACGACTATCAACAATTTGCCGCCGTCCTCCTTCCTCGTGAGTGACTTGATCGGCGTGTTTTCGGCATTTTATCAAAGGCTCGCTTATACACGCGAGCTCGCCTTTCTCGGACAAGCGCAACCAAAGATCGCAGTCTTGCCCCCGCTTGATACGAATCCGATAGCCACCTACGAGCCGCACCACTTCGGTTTTATAGAACGCGGAGGAATGCGCAAAAAAAGGGCGCATCCTTAAAAGTCGGCGGACAAGTTCCTTGTGTTCCGCAGGCAGCCAATACTCTTTTCCCGTTTGCCCTGATTCATCAATTTGAATTAGTCCAGATCCAATCAAGACGACGCTGGGGTAAGTGCTTGCTAGGTCGAATTGTTTCTGAAGCCGCTTTGGCTCACATACATCATCCGCATCGATGCGGGCAATCCACTCTCCTCTTGCCTGTGCAAGACCTCGGTTAAGGGAATCAGCCAACCCGGTGTTTGGTTTATCAATAATGACAATCCTGTCATCGCACATGGCGAAATTTTTTATTATCTCAAGCGACCGGTCGGTGCTGCCGTCGTTAACAATAATGAACTCGAAATCATTAAAAGTCTGATCCAAAACACTATTAATTGATTCATTTAGCCATTTTTGTCCGTTATAAACGGACATCAAAACCGAAATAGGTGGTATTTTTTTCAACATCTGATTCACATTTTGATCCACTCATCCGGCAACAGCCCCTTGAATCCCCACCACATGCTGCCTTGCCGCATTTCAAGCCCCGGCGCAATGATCTGCTTAGCGGGGTGCTCGGCCAGCCACGCGCCCCACCAGCTAAAGGTACTGTTGGCGATGATGAAATGTTGGCATTGGGTCATCAGCCATAGGTCGGCGTAGGCGTTTTCATCACCCTGGTTGTGGTACACCAACGTCACCCGCTCATCGGGTAAGGGTATACGGGCGCGGGCGGCGGCTGGCTGATCGGAGAAAATGAAGTAATGCGCGCCGGGAACGAGGCGCTCCATCGCTTCAAGCGCGCGGGTGTAGTAATTGCCGGGTGCGTTGTTGATGCCTGCGGCGTGCGGCTCATCAAAAAATCGCACATGCACCGCTACCCCCGTGGCGCTGCGAATCTGCTCGGCCATAGCTAGATTGGCAACATCGGTGGGCGATTTGATTTGAAGATCCTGACGGATAGTGGCGGCCACGTCCTTGAAGTAATCCTCGCTTTGCCAATAGCCTTCCAGATAAACCGTACCTTGCGGCTTAAAAGTCAGCAGGCGTGGATCGAAGTTGACGCCTTCTTGCACCAAATAGCGCCGCTGTTCAAAGGGTAGGCGTTGATTCCATTTGCGCTTGAGGACGCGGCGCAGCCGGGAGAATGGTTCCAAGCGCTCCAACGCCGTGGCCTTGCGGCAGGGGATATTGAAGTGATCAAGCTGGTAATGGCGCTGATACATGGAGTCGTAGGCAAAGCCGCTCACGTCGTCGAGGATCAGTTCGGCGTGGTTGGCCAAGGACAGACGACGGGCGGCTGCGTAGATGAAGAGTTGATTTCCGAGACCGCCGAAGAGGCGGTGGATAAGTTTAGATTTAAACATTAAAAATGCGCTGCTGCTTAGGGTGCGTCTGCAGCAAAACTAAAGAGCGAGACAAGCCAAGCGATGACCGATAGAAAAATGCAAAAATCAACCAGAGGACAATCGCGTTAAAACCGTTTTTTTCGCCATACCAGAGCCAATGCGGTGAAGCCATAGCAATGGTAAGGAGCAAGCTCAACTTAATGGTACTGATTTGTCTCAAAGCTCTTTTTTCATAATTAACCATAATTAATGTCCAGATGGCAGGAATTAAAAAAACACCTAACATCCTGAAATTCATGAATGGCACCACTGCGGCATGCGTTCCACCGAGGCCGTAGCGCATTTCCCACGCTGGTCCCTGACCCGAATCAATCGGACGGACATAACCAATTGCATCAGCGAGGAAGCCGGGAATGATGGACAAGAACAAATTTAGGTAATCCTGCCCCCATTTAACTGATAACAAGTTATAAACATGATCCCCTGCTACCGACAAGGGCGTAAGCAATACTGCCGACCAAGTGCCGTTAAGCGCGTTTGCCAACCCTATTAAATCGGATTCATACAATTCGCCAATCAAAACGACAGCATCAGCTACAGATGCGCCTGTCAAACCTGACCGAATGGCACCAAACACAATGGACACGAATAATAAACCTACGGCTACGCCGCCAATTTTCAACCAAGGTATGGTAAAGCCTCGCCGCTGTGTAATGCCAGCAGCCCAATAGTAATAAACCAAAGCTAATCCAAAAACCCATGACAGTGATTCACGATCCCCCCGTAACAACTGGAAGAAAACGATGACTAGAATGAGTGCAGCAAAGATCATTTTCATTTTCAGGTACTTGATGGCGCCTTGGCACTCAAGCAACGCATCACAAAAGGCAAAGCTCAAAATCACATACGACATCATCCAGGCCGAACTGAAGTTAGCACCGTCAAGTGCTGATTGGCTAGTTGTATAGGTCGCCGTAAATATAGTTTCCTGCGGTGCCGCCAAGACTGTGAGCACAACACCAATAACCACCCAAACAAGCCAAATTGGCATGGCCATAGTGCGAAATCGTCGCTTACTACCGTCCGGTTTTATGCCCAAGTCTTGCTGAATCAGGCGCCTATTGAGTGACACGCCCAACGCAATGCCTATACCCCCAACCGCGCCGATCATGGCCGTGAGCATAATCACACCCTCATCGACCATATAGGGGTTAACCGCAACCCCCCAAAGAAGAAGCGGTTCTGAATTGAATTCAAAAAATAGGTACGGAGGAATATGGATAAAGGGTAATGCATAAACTAACCAGATCAAAAGCATCAGTATGCCTAAGCGCTTCTCACGGTACAATTGCAATAAATACAGCGACACAAAAGCCAGTATCGCCACTGAAAACCAGATTGGGAAGTAACTATCAACATGAAACATGACAACAGACACTAAGCCGAATAAAGCAAAAAATATTGAGTAAACAGAATTCATTTTTTAGCTCTATTAATTTACAGGCGTTGGTCAATGAAATATTTAAGAAACTCACTCTCACCCGATCAATACAAAATTATGCATGCTCAGTTTTTGCCTGCCCGCCATTATTTCCTCGACAATTTGAGGTGTAATTTGCGTGGCGGCCGTATCCGCCGTAACCGCCTGGTAACCATGCATAAAGATCAATTCAAAGGTTTTAGCGAAATTTGGATTCATCGCTACGCCTGCGGGTTGGTGTTCACTTGAGGAAATTTCCATCAGCCATATTGGGCGAGGGTCATTGGCTAGCGTTTGCTTTGCGCCTTGTAGCATCATAAATTCGGCACCTTCAATATCAACCAAAATCAGGGCCTTTTTGCCGTGCAGGGTGCCGCCTAGCACACGATCTAGGCTCAAGATGGGCACTTGAGTCACGTAGCTCTCTGAGATGTTCGCCCAGCCTTTGACCAAAGACGCTCCCGTTCCCCCCCCCCCACATATGCAGAATGTCTGCGCCAGCGCCCATGGCAACGGGAAAAACTTCGGCTTGATTTGACCAGCCGTTGTTATGGATATTCTTTAGCAAATAGTGCAAGTTGCGGGTATTAGGTTCTACCGCGATTACCGGTTTGCCCAAACTCAACGCGTGGCAACAATAGTAGCCAACATTGGCGCCGACATTCACCAGTACATCAACATCCGCGAGCAGTTTACGCACAACCATGGTTTCTTCCGGCTCAAAGGTGCCGGCTGCCATGGCATCGTGACCCGCGAAAGTAAAGCCCCATGGGGTTGCCCGGGGTGGATGGCGTTGATCCAGCAAATCGCGGGAGTTACGGTAGAAAAGCGCCACGGCGGGAAAGCGCTCAACAACAGATTTGATCAATTTTTTCATTATGGGATTTCTGGTTAAGTGTGTCGGACAAACTGATTTGAAAATTCATCTTGGCTCGGGCTTGTGGCTTCTGAGGAGCACCATGGCAAACGCCATCGAAAGAATTCAAAGCAGTAACGCAGGCTTACTCATGAATCTGTCTATACATTCACGGCGCCTTCACCGCCACACACTGCCAACCAAAGCATGCCAAATCTTCAGCCCGTCTATTGCCTCGCAGTTTGAAATAGGCCAATCCCAGCAGCGAATAGGCGTAAGCAAAAGGCCAACTCCAATTACCGAGAAGACGTTCCAGGCCACCTAGACGGGTGATTTCTTGCCGCAGCAGGGCATACCAATCGCCGTTGGCCACTAGCGTTTCGATGCGAAAGCCGCGTTGTGCCAAATGGTATTCGTACCAATATTTGGAAAATCCGCTGCAATAGTGATACGGTGCCATGTGGACGTTGGAGGCGAATGGGGCGGTCAGGATCATGATGCCACCGGGTTTGAGCAGGCGGGCGAATTCATCGAGCGCATGGGTAGGTTCGGGTACATGTTCTAGCACTTCGCTGCAGAGGATGGCATCGAAGCTGGCATCGGGCGCGGGGATGGCGGTGATGTCACTCACCAAGTCAATGCGTGTGGTGTCCCATTTTTTTGATTGCAAACCTTCTTCCGGTGCGCCCCCCCCACCTTGATATTGACAAAAATCTTGTGACACATAGTCGAGATGGCCGCAGTACTGACGGTTTTTAAGTTCACCGGCACCGGCATCAAGCAGACGCGCCCCTTTTGGCAAGGCGTTCAAGGTTTGTTTGAGCCAGGCTTGACGGTTGATTTCGTTGAAGTCTCTGATGAACATGCCGCTTCCTTATGAATTCTTTGCTTTGGTAAAAATGAACAAGCCGAGTTGATAGCGTTGCAAAGCTAGATTAGTCAGTGTGGAGGCATCTATGGGCGACGCTTGTGGACCATTGGCTGGGGTAATAACGATCAGCTTTTCCAGTTTCATGCCAGCGGCTTCAGCGCAGCGCACGATGCTAAGAGGATCAAACACCCAGTTGGCATTAAATTCCACGCGCTCTTCGCCTATCGGTGTAGAAAGATAAAAAGTACCCCCCGGTTGCAGCAATTGCGCCATGTTGACGATACCGCGTTGATAACCAAGCGGGTTGATCGGGTCGCCATAACGGCCAAGCCCGAAGTGCTCTATAGCATGCAGGCATGAGAGCGAATCACAATACCCCCCCTCTTCAGTGGTTGGCAGTGAAGTCGGATTCATCAAGTCAGCCTGACGGAATACCACGCCGGGCACGTTTGTGCTGATGGGACGCACGTCAAACACCTCACATTCCCGGAAACTGGCCACGTGCGCAACAAAGCCATCGACCCGTGAGCCAATATCGACATGCTTGATTGGCTTAGCCTCATGTATCGCACGTGCCACCAATAAGTCTTGCCAGAAGTATTCACTTTTAGTGGTGCCGCCTTCATCGTAACGGTCGTGCAAGCAAGGCATGAGTTTCATTTTGCCCGCGTAGCCCTTGCGGAAAGCGGCCCGGTCGCGCAGAAAAGCAGGGACCCCTCGTAGTGAGCGCAGGAATCGCTGTGGGTCGAGACCAAATTGGATGGAAAGTATCCAGTGGAGTTTGATGAGAGTTGCCTTCATTGCAATCATGCCTTTATGGATAATAAGCTGGATAATCGACTTGTCAGCACCGCCATCCATATAAAATAAATACTAGAAAAAGCAAGCATCGCCCACACAACGCCTTGCAGGCCGGCAAGCGAAGCGCCAACCACATTAAGCAAAGTGCCGATCAAGGCGGTAACAATTTTTGCTGTTGTCATTGCCGATGGTTTCATTTCGCTCATCAGCTTTAAGGCGAGCATCTGGCTGGCGGCAAAAATTCCGCCAGCCATTACAACCCACGGCAGCAGGTGGGAACTGCCGAGATATGCCGAACCGACCAGCATGTCGAATAACCATTCGTGCAGGGTGTATGTAATCGCAAAGCTGAGCAAGGTGACAATAAGGGAAACGTGGGCTATTCGCCAGATGATGCGGTGGACGTTGGTATTGCGGCCATGGTCAGTCGCATCACCTGATCGTTGATAAAGGATGGGCCCCAACAAACTCATGACCATGCCGGTGATTAGGGCAATGGGCGTGAAACCCAATTGAAACAGTACAGCATACTGGCCAGCATCGCTGGTAGATGCAAAGACCTGCAATGCCCAACGGTCGGAAATTTGCTGCACCCATGTGAAGGTGCCAAAGATTGTGAAAGGCAATGAGTAGGCCCATATCTGTGGCACCCATTGTTGGCGATTTAATATGGGCGTGTGCCGCTGTGGGATGGTACGGCGCAAAAAGATGATCTGGGAAATTGTAATCAGCACTGATGAGCAGGCATAACCGATGATGACTGCGTTGCTTGATGTGCCCAACCAAAGCATGACCCCAACCGCTAAGCCAATTTTTAGCCAGGCATCCAACCCGCCATGGAAGGCTACGACGGCTCTCTGCCGGGCAGCATTTTGAATACCACTGAGTGTGCTGTTGTAGCCGCTGAACACGGCGAACAGCAAGGCTGCAGCCGCCAGACCAATCCAGTGCGAATAACCTAGCCAATGCAGGCTTACTATGAGGATCAAGCCGATGACCACTACTGCTGCTGTGGCAGATGCCAACAAGTAACGTGTGGCGTGCAAGTACCCCCCCAAGTCCTGCTTTTCGGCAGCAATTGAGTAATACCGCCCGATGCCAGCAGTGA
>Ga0172367_10004692_pt1 | contig 16868 bp, 7 predicted proteins | sample Lak10m_FD_114542 | JGI IMG/M metagenome (GOLD analysis project Ga0172367, IMG submission 114542) | Freshwater microbial communities from Kabuno Bay, South-Kivu, Congo - kab_022012_10m | ecosystem: Environmental > Aquatic > Freshwater > Lake | place: Democratic Republic of the Congo: South-Kivu...
GCATCAGGAAGTACTGATAGGATCTTCCAAGTTAATTACGATGATAGTTATAACGCAACTATAGTATTTGGAGATGGCACTGTTGGTATTAATCCATCAAATGATGCTAGCTACTTTGTCCAGTATAGAACTGGTGGAGGATCTAGAGGAAATATTCCTAAGAATTTTATAAATACTTCAATTGATATTGGCGGTATTACTGTAGCTGTAACTAACACTTCCCCCGGAACAGGTGGAGCTAACTCAGAAACAATAGAACACGCTAAGAGATATGCTCCTTTAACTTTTAGAAGACAAGATAGAGTAGTTACATTAACTGACTATGCAACATTCGCTAACTCTTTCATTAGTAATTATGGAAGTATTGGAAAAGCTACGGCAGTAACAAGAAAAGCCTATTCTTCAGCTAATGTTATTGATATCTATGTATTAGAAAAAGTTTCTGATCTTCAGTTACAAAGAGCTACTACTAATTTTAAAACTCAGCTATTAACTGCTTTAAACAAAAAGAAAATGGCTACAGATGATGTAGTAATTGTTGATGGGCTTATTAGAACATTAGATTTAGTTATGACTGCTAGAATAGATAGAGAATTATCAGAACTTCAAGAAGACATAAAAACTAAAATAAGAGATAAGATTTTAGAATATTTCAATGTAGACAACAGAGAGTTTGGAGACAATTTAGTTATATCTGAGTTAAATAGAAAAGTATTTGAGATTGATGAAGTTAGATTCTGCACTGTAGATAACTTAGATCAAGATGTTCCAATAGATTTTAATGAGATTATTCAATTGAATAATCTTACAATCAACATAGAGTTATTAGACTAATGACATTCAATAGTTTCAATCCTAAAGCAAGAAGATACTTTAAGAGTAATTTTGCTGATGTTCTAGAGATAATAACTCCTAAGGTTTACATCGAAGAAGATGTAAACCTTAGTGGATATGGATTGGATCCGTTATCTGAAGTTATAAATTGTCATATTAAATTATGCTATAATATTTCTAATGTTTTGTCTATATCTGGAGTTCCCGGAACTCAAACATCAAATCTTGGAAACATTAGTGGTATCTCTCAATACTTTGTAAAGCAAAACCAACTAACAAAAATCGTTCCTGCTGAATTTGAAGCTAATATTTTAAATCCATTAAATTATTCTTTAAAGAATTTTGATACTAGCGCAGAGTTTAAAACATTCCTTTCAGCAACCCTGCTTCCAAAAATAATTCCTAACACTACTACAAGGGTAGGAACTATTCAAGCCAATCTTTCTACATTATCAGCACTAACAGATAATGCAAGTGTTAGTAGCGTTCATAATTATCTAGTAGATACATTAGGTTGGTTTTATTTCTTAAATACATCAGCTAGGGGAGGACTAACATATTCTCCATCTAGCTATGTAGCTGAGTCTTTAGCAACTCTGTATAAAGGTAAAACTTTAGAAACTGTGGATGGTGTAAAAGGCTTGACAGAATATCTGTGGAGAAATAACTCAGTATGTTCTTTTGGTGATTACATTCCTGCCTCATTTGTGTCTGCAACTAGTGATGCTGTACTGAGTACCTCTGCTGGAATACCAGCTACTTATACAAGTGGAACTCAAAAACTAGAAGCATTAAAGACATTAATAGACATAGTTTATTCTCCTTTGGCTGTAGATAAAAAAGACTTCACAGTTAGAGATGCTTTTAATAGTTTTATAGATTCAGGATTATATTTAGAAAATCAAACCTCTAAAGGCCCCTATAGGAAATTTTTATCCTTATTAGGATATAACTTTGCAGATCTTACTGATGAGATTGAGAAGATTGGTATAATCTACGATATAGAGAATGTAAAAGATAATCAATTACAACACATTGCTGATTTACTAGCATTTAAACTACGAGGTGATTTACCATCTAAATGGAGACATCAGCTATCATTAGCTTTAGAATTATATAAATCTTCAGGAACTATAGATTGTATACAAAAAGCTTTAAACACTTTAATATTTGATTCAGAGTTAGAAATTACTGAAAAGATTCAAGAACTTTGGGAATCTTATATTCCTTATTTAATTTGGTATTCATTAGCAACAGAGTCTCCATTATTTAAAGATTTAAATTCTTGGACTTCTAACCTTGCTAATGATGCAAAGATAGGTGCATATAGTTCTAAGAGTTTAGAAGAGAATTTAAAATTAGTAACAGATTCTATAATTTTAGATGTTTTTAGATACTTTCCTGAGGCTTTCTTATTTGATGGACAACAATTTGATCCACCACGACTCTACTATGTTGATGAACTTGGAAATGAATTAGGTCTTTACACCATAGTTGGTGAGCCTGACATGAAACCATTTTCAGTAGCTCAGAGGAATACAAGAGAGTTCTTTGGAGGTAGAAGACGAGCAGCATCAAGAGATGAACTAAAGATGTTTGAAGCTGCTACTGGTTTAGGAGTTCTAGGTAATGGAGTATACATAGCAGGAGATAAAGGCATAGAAAATACTTCTGATGTAATTTACCTTAAACCTAAAGGAGATATAAGATTCTTATTTAATTACAGAGGAAGAGTTAATTATCCATTACCTCCATTTGAAGAATTTAAATACTATAAAGATTGTACTCTAGTCCCAGAGATAATAGATTTTATAGTAGATAGACTTAAGTGCTTTAAAGTTAGAGAAACCTTCGCGGATTCTCTAGGAACTTATATAAAAGATAACCTAGATTCTGGATCAGATATAGGAGCTTTGAATGAATGGTTGTTCTTCTTTAGCTCACTGCAAACTCCTCCAAACTTCGATGATGTTTTATATAACATAACTGATTACGATGAAAATATATTAAGTTTATGGAATGGTAAATCTTCACATCTATTCATAAACTTCCAAGACACAGATTTTGATTTTAGTGTAAAATCACTGCAAGCTGATGGAGCTTATGCTTTATATGAAACAGCTAGATTAGCTAATGAATTCGCCCCAGCACACACTATTACTAGAGTTAATATGTCTGGAAGTGCGGTTGATTCTTTCTTAGTAGCACATACAGAGTACGATTATATTGGATTTGATGATACAGATACTAGAGCCGGATATACCTCTGGATCTGTGCTTGCAGGTTTCCAAGTTAGCGGTGTAAGCATGGGAACTGTAACTGGAGGGTCCGATGGAGGTAGAGGAGGTCTTAATACATTCTCTAGAGAGCAGGTTAATAATATTTATGATACTCTGGTTTCCTCAACTACAGCAATAACCACTGCTCCAAGAAGATCACTGAGAAGAAGAAATTTAAAGTATTTATTACCTAGAGAAAGTTATTACGACAGAACAGGATTTAATGGTCCTGTTAGTTATGATCCTTCAACTTTAGAAAGATCAATGCCTTCCTCAATAGGAGAATTAACTCTAGGCTACATACCATCAGCCGGAAGATTCCATCCAATTATAGATGTTTATAATCTTTCTGGAGTATGGAACTCTTGTGAGAATCTAAGCTCAACTAGAAGTTTCTTTGGAATAGCGACTAGTAGCACATTCCCTTACAGAGGATTGTTCGCATTAAGTTCAAATAACAAGATGCCTGAAGTAGGTTCTGGAGTTTCTAGGTACATCGATAGAGGACAGGTCCCCTCTATCTACAATACAATGAATCAATTGCTATGTGAGAAAGCTAGATCATTAGCATATAAAATAATTGAAGCTTCTCCTAGCGGATATTTAGCAACTGATTATTGGAAGGATAATATTGAAAGTCTTGCTAACGCAGCTATAGCTAGTGGATTTGTTCTTAACTCATTTGATGATTATGAGAACTTTAGTTTTGGCACGGGATTGCACAAGCTATACTCAGATTACTGCAACAATTTTAGAAGACATGATTTATCTTTAAATCAAACAGAGAAGACGGGTGGAAATATATTTGCACACGTTTTCGGAAAAGGTCTATTTAATTGTGATTTTGATGTTGATGGTTCAGCAGGTTCAACCTATATTGCAACATCATTAAAATCTGTAAGTGGAATAAATAATACTAACATTTGGAAGACTGGAGTAACTGGGACTTATATTGCAAGTAGTGCTGGTCAGACAGTAATTCCTTTATTAGGATCATTCACTTCTGGTAATCCATTTAATGCTGAGTTTAGAAATCCTCATATTTTAAGCGGAATAGAATTCTGTGATATTTCTGGAGCACCTTCTAATAATCAGTTTATAGTTTTTAATCTAGACTCCTCAAACGCTGTAGCTAGATCAGAAAACTATTATGTAAAAAATAAATTAATAAAATGTAAGTCTGTAGGAGGTCTTCCTAGAATAAGATTTGATTTGTCTGCATATGGAGATAGAAGAAACTATCTTACAAAAGAACACAAGTTTAATTTAAAAGTAAATGCACTTGTTGCTGACGAATACAATCCAATCCTAGGAGGAGGACAGATTGGAGTATGGATACATACTCAACCAATCAGCGGTGTCCTATGGAACTGGACCAGAAATAATATGTGGGAGCCGTTGTATGAGAATCAACTTTCTATAGACGCAGTTAGAAGATTATCTCATATTCATACATTTAATATAACTGATCCTCCTCAAGGATCTCAACTTCCTTGTATTGGAAGATACTCAGATGTAGAAACTATAGTTAATAATGAATCTATAACAGGTCTTTCCGAGTCTTATCTTGAAACCATATCCATAGATTTTGATACTAGAAACTACACCATGGATAATAACTCTGAATATTTAAAAGTAGTTCCAATACCTGTTTATGCATCTAAAATTAGAGAACAGGTTCACATGGATGACACCAACTATGTTATAGAAATATTCTTTGTTCCTAATAACGATGTCAATAAGTATTTATTGATAGACTCAGTAGAGTTACAAGATTTAACTTTAAGAGACGAAGCAGCTATAGGCACTGGATATGGAATTGAAACTAGCGGTATACCTCTTAAGAGATTTGTAAAAGAAGATAAAATTTATCTAAGTAAAGAACAGTTATTCGATGTTTTAAAAATGTTTAATGGATTTATTGGATTAGGGACAGGAACTTATGCTACCACACTAGCATCTAGAAATGCTACACTAACTTCTGGAACTATGGAACTTAGTGGTGGTGGCAGATTAAATTATAGAATAAACCCAGATTGGGGATTCAATACAAAGTATGCAACCTATAATAATTACAGTCTAGTGGAGTTTGATAACTAATGAAAGGCGAAGTAGAAATTTGGAGTGGAGACGAGCTAGTTTTTAAACAGCCCAACATGATTGTTGATGGTGCTGGAGAACTACTAGCTGATATAATGACCGTATCTCCATCTCTTTCGTCAATTCAAAATACTGCCACATCTGCAATATTAGATGCATCAAACTATAGAATTCAAGCCATATCTTTTGGAACTGGAAAAGATGCTTATAATCAGAATGCCCATTCCTTTGATGCTACAAAGGAATTATTAGCAGGTTATTATGCTTCCTTAATATCCACTAAGGGTGTTGTTCCTGTAGTAACTTTTATATCTTCCATAGAAAACTATAGTAACTCTGATGGGACTTTAGTTATACCACCAAAGGTAGGGATTCCCATATACCCAGATCCTACCTTGGAGGTATTGGAACCTAATATACAAATGTCAGCCATAGTTGGTGGATATTATGTAAGTTCAGTATTCCCTCCTAATGGTCAGTTAACTAATTTTATGCCATCTGCAATTTATACTGAGATGGTAAAAAACACTGTATTCAGTTCTACTACCTCGGCTGTAGCTATAGCAGGAATACTAGGATGTTTCCCAGATAGCAGCTCCACTATTAAATTCTCATCTGGTGATAGGTTTAGTAAAGATTATATTAGAAGAGAAAGTTCAGAATCTACTCCATATCTTCAAGCTGCTGGAATCCCTGTAGTAGGTGGTTTCTTTAATGCAGCAAGTTCTATGGATGTTTCTGGCTTCGTTAACTTAATTATGTCTAGCACTCCTAATTCAACATATCTTATGAGCGGGACTTCTAGCGGATTATGTATGTCGGCTAACACTAGCTTTTCTTCTAATGGCATAATTGAATATTCTGTCTCTTTAGCATCTGGTGACGTTGGTTTTGCTAATATGTATGGAGGTATCTATCACCTAGGTCTTTGGACTATAGATATGCAAAAATCTTTACAGAATGGAAATACTCCTCCATTTGCATTCAGACAGCTAAATAATCCAAGAAAGTACAAACTTTTCTGTAGAAAAGGACTTACTAAAAACTTAGGATTTATAGAGGGTTCAAATGCAGATTATAATAACAGAGATCTTCTAATTAAATGGAGACTTAGATTCTTATGAAAAACTTTGTAGACGAATTAGGAATTAATGGACACTTAACCATCATAAAGCGTAACAAGGATGGTTCTGAAGAGGTTCTATTAGATGATCCTAATATAATTGTATCGGGTATGGGCGTAGGACTTTCATATCTATTCACAGGATCTGGTTCCAATAATATTTTAGATTATCAAATTGATAGGTTTCAGGTGGGCGTATCAGGACCTCCTGCTGGAGGTGTTACAAGCTCAATCAACCAGTTATCAGGTGCTTTAACTGAATCTGAGTATGGGGCAGGTAGTAATTTATTCATTGATGTAAGAAGCCAGATTACAGGAAACACTCTCACTACGTTACCTGCTGCTCTAATACCTCATAGTAAAATAACTAGAATTGGAGATTCTTCAGTTAGATATACTTTAGTTATTGATGAGGAAGCTTGTAATAATTTAACTAGAGAATCTAATCAGGCTAATATAAATGAGATAGGTATGTTGATGAAAAATCCAACTGGTAACGCTTCTGCAAGACCTATATTAGTCTGTTACAGAACTTTTAGCAATATACGAAAGACTAGCGATTTTAGTCTCATCTTCAGATGGACCTTGAACTTCTAAAATGCCATTTAATATAAACGACATCTATACTAGTAGCGGTACAGCTAAACTTTATAACTCTTGGACTCCTTACGTTTCCAAGTTTGATACTAGTTCTTTCTATAACTGGGAACAGGATAACCTTCCACTATACGATTTAGAGGAAAGAACGTATGAACTTTGGGAGCAAGGAGGATTTGCTACATCATCTGTTAATGGTTTAGCTTTAACCGTATCTGCTGACGCACCTGCCTCAGTTCTAGCAGCTAATAGAAATATATTCACAACTGTAAGCTCCTGCATTGCTGCCATACCAAAAGTAGTTAGGTTTCCTGTATTAGTTGAAGTTGGAAATATAGGAGATCTAGGAAAGTTAGAACTTCATAATTTTAAAATTGAAGAAAATGGATCTATAGAAATAATAAATAGAGCATATGGTAGAGTTTTAGCTGCGTCAGCTTCCATGACATTTAGAACTTTTACTCCTACCTATAATGCATATCATCCAACCATTAATTTTTTAAGCTCATTAGATTTGAGTTCATCTATATTCGATTCTTCTTGTATTAATTTATCAACTAGAGTATTAAGTTCAATAAGTGATTCAAGACCAAATGCACTCAATACTAACTATTGCGTATATCCAACTAACACTAATAGATTAGGAGTTCTTAATTTAGCCATAAACAGAAGGTTGAATCCAAATACTGGAGCTGGAATTGGTCTTTCTAATAATTTTAGATTAATTTGCTATGAGGATGATTCTACTGTTAATGCATATGACAACACTGTTAGATCGTTAGATATTAGCTCTACAAATGGATTTACAAATTCTTCAGTAAAAAGAGATGATATAACTGCTTCTCCCGGAGGTGTTGCTGGAGATAGATTTTCTGGTAACGTATACTTAAATAAATTTAATAAAATTAGTATAAAGAATTGCGATGGTCCTATTTATATTAGGAACTTTTTTGTAAACGCTAATCAACAACAAGAAATTGGAATTGAAATTGAAAATTCTGATGTGTTATTGGAAAACTGCGCGGCAGTAAGAGCACAGCTTGCCGGATTTAAGTTTAATAATTCTAAGGTAACTTTATCTAGATCTGCGTTCTCTGCTAGAAATTATAGATTACTATCAACTACAACTAGACAAGATGGAACAGGCATAGGTTTTGATATAGTTAATAGTGAGGTTATTGTTAGTTCTCTTCCAATAGCTATACCCTCAACTTCTGTAGGAGATACTGGAGCTTCAGCAGCAGATTGTATGATCGTTGCATCCAGAAATGCCATAGGATTCAATTTAGAAAATTCTAAATTGACAGGAGGTATTGCTAGAACAAGTCTATCAGAGCCTAGAACAGAAAGTATTTTTGCTTCTGAATTAAACACTTCTAGAGGAATTCAATCTAGTAATTCAAAAATTACTTTAGGAGGACTAATAGATATCTATGGAAACAATGTAGGAATTGATTTAGATAATTCCTACATGGACTTTGAACATTTATGTGTAGAATCGCAGCAGAGTGAAGGCATCTTAGCCAATAACTCTAGAATAGTTTATGATTCTGATGCAAAATATACGACTCAGACTGCTAGAAGACAGCTTGATATGTTGAATAATGGACAACACATAGTTTTAAATAACAATAGTATTTTTGATTTTGTTATTGCTGATGGAACTCCTGAGCTATATGCTAACTCTAGATTCGTAACTTCTCACTCAGTAAATAATTTCGGAGGTGGTAATAGATTTGCATATCCTTCAATAGAAGTAAATCAAAACTCTACATTAAATTTAATTAATCCTGCGATATTTGTTTCTGGAACTAGTGAGAATATAGCTAATGTGCCTTCATTTGGAAGAGCATTGAAAGTTACAAATAATTCTAAAGCTAGCTTATTTGGAACTAAGACTGGATGCACAATCGTAATGGGTCCTCCAGACTATACCATGCAACAAAAGATGTGTGGATTATACGCTAATAATAATTCAATTATTAATTTGCATGGACCTACGGTTATAGGACAGTTCGGAGTTGATGTTCTAGTAGAAGATAATTCAATCTTAAATATTGAACCTTACAAAAAGAATGATTCAATATCACTAGAAGTTAGTGCTTTTAATCTAAATGATTTTGAAAATCACACTGCTGTAGAACTGCATTCTACTAGAGCTTGTTTAGTTGCTAATAAAAATTCTAACATAAATTTAAGAGATTTAGGTTCGTATGTTGTTAACTGGGATAGGAGTATTACGGGAGCAGATTATGTAGATTCTACAGACTATCCCATAGATACTTTTGCAACATCAGGATATACTGCTTACGGTAGTTTACAGTTCTATCCTAATCCACAGGAATCTAATACAATTACAACTAATAACCTTGATGATATTCAAGCAGCATTAACAACATCTCCATTTGCAGATAATCCTAAATTTACTTTACAAAATGGAATGCTAACTTTCTTAGTTAATGATAATCCCTTATCAAACTCTTCTGATTTTACTGAAAGAGGTAAGATTACAAAAGGAGGAGTTTGTGTAAGGGCTACTCAAGATAGCGTTGTAAATGTTAACAATGTTCACTTCCCATTAGGAACTAACAACAGTCCACTAGATGGATTCTACTACGATCTAAATGGAGATGACTGCTCTAAGTTAATGATATGGAATATTGCTGATACTTCTAAATTAACTGCATCTTTATTGTCTGTTAGTGGTATGTATCCTGCTGATACTCAATATCATGGTCCTAGTGCTTTCTGGGTATCTTCTCAGACTGGAACTGGGGCTGCTTATGTACCTGCATCTGGAGCGCCATCGAGAACACCTGATTTTGGATCTTTAAGTATATTCGATGTCTTTGGTGCTGGAAGTGGTGTCTGGACTATACCTTCTGGTGTTTCAGTTAATAATCCATTCAATTCCTTCTTCCCAATCTCAGGCACTATCAACATAGAAACTGAACGTGCCTTAGCAGGAAGACAGATGAATACTGATAGTAGAGCTAATTACTTAATAGGTGCTCCTGTAGGAACTAGTAAGAATCAAGGAGTATTTAGAATTTATTGGAGTCCTAAGCCTAGTGCTAGAGTTCTTCAAGTAGATGCTAGTGGATTCTATAAAGGAGCTTTCCCTCACAATGGAAACTTCTCTGGTGTTGTAGGCCCAGCGTATCAAATTTTTGCACAGGGATATAATTGCTCCGCACCTCTTTCAGCAGTTCCCGTAGTTGGAGAATCAAACGCAAGCTCTGTATATCCAGATCTATTAAAACTTAGCCATGATTCTGATGGAGATGGAATTCCAGATAGATTATGGACCTCTGGATTCTATTATTGTTCAGAAATGTTAGAAGAGAATCCAACACAATGTATAATGGATGATTCTGCTGCTAAGACTTTTGCTAATGCACAGAACGCTAGCATAGGTCTTGCGGGAAGACCTAAGAAGGTTACGATATATCAATCCAAGAGTTCTACAAATATTGATGGTGAGGCTTATCCCGGTAGTACCTCATCTCTAGGATTCAAGTCAGCATTAATCTTTGATCTTTCGAGAGATAACTAATGGTAGAAATAACTTACGAAAACAGTCCTTATAGGTTTACAGATCCAGTTCGCTTATTCAAAGCGAATGACCCTTACTATTTTGAAGTTGATAATATACCTCTTAAACAACTTCAAGAAAACTGTCTATGGTTGAAGGACCAAATAAGAACCTTATCACAGCCAACGCTATCACAGGTAAAACGAGCAGATCTAGACGAGTTACGTCCATATGCTACTGGAGGTGATAGAGTCATCAGAGTTCGTCCCGGAAGATATACAGCCAGAATCAATGATGCGTCAAGCAGAAGACCTTTAGCATACCTTAAAAAAGTTATGGGTGAAGCTGTTGCTGACGTAGATGCTTGGGAGACTGCTCTTCCAAATGCTGGAACATTTAATGAAGATTTAGATTTAAACGGAGTTTTAGAGGCTGCGCTAGATACTTTTAAAACTATAACTTCTCAAAATGCTATGGGCATGAATGGTTTAGTTGAAAGAGCTTTTACTTGGCCTGTAGTTGATTCTGATTATCCTGTAAATACTACTGGAGCAATATCCACTAGTGAGACAGAATTATCCTACGCTGGTCCGACTAGTAATATAACTGGAGGATCTTCTCAATATGCTCCATTCGTAATTGCACAAGCACTTCTTTGGGCTAAGTCTAAAGATGCAGGAGAAAGCGGTGCTCTTTTAACAACCTATGAAACTACAGATACTGTAAATGGATGGTCTAAACTACCTAGAACTGAAAGTTATTTTATCAAAGCTTGGAGAGGTGTAGCTAGACTTGCAATAGTAGATGTTGAAGAAGAGATACAAGTTGAAGTTCCTCAATTTGATTCAAAAGATTTTGCATACACTACAGATTCAGGAGACAGCACTCCAGTCCAAGGTGTTAAACAAAGAATAGATTTAGTATTTATTTACAGCAAACCCATTGATATGAGTGGGGTAAATATTATTAATAAGAATGGAAAGCAAACCATAACTAAACCTACACTAGGGATTGTTAAAGGTGCGGGAATAAAAGTAAATTATACAGAATCCTCTGAAACAGGTAAAGACTATATTGTTCAAACAAACGACTCTATATTAGCTAGTCCAGCAGACCAGTTCAATAATAATATGGGATTTACTTCTACATCAGCCAATGATATAGCTTTTGATGTTAGAGGAAGTTTTCCAGCACCTGATGATATTCTAAACTTAGCTCCTTTAATTTCGGAAAAACTAGAAAATACTGCTTATGAATTAGTAGGACAATCTATATTACCAGTTGCCTATGTATTTGTTGAAGAGAGTTCTCAACTCATCTTACCTGCTGATGTAATTGATATACGCCCATTTTTAAGAACTGCGGAGTTAGCTTATAATGAAAGAGCAGGAATAGCAGCAGCTTTCCCACAATTATCATTAGCTAATCCTGCTGTAGGTAAGGCTCAACTAGACTTAGAAGTAAAAAGATTAAAAGATGGTTTACAAGGAACTATAAATACATTAGAGGATAATTTAGATCAATCTAAGAGAAGACCTACTGTAGCTGCTATGGGTTATATTTTTGGTGGTTGGAACTTTGGACCCGAAAGCGTTCTTTACGATTACTATAGCACTAACTTCGGAGCAATAGGACCAGATGCGAGCGTAGACGATGTTAAAGATTATATAACCAAAAATTATGGATACGCTTCTATTGGATCTAACTTAGCTATTCCAAGTAAACCAGACTGGGATCCTGCTAGATGGTGCACTATCGAAGACTTAGAAAACATTAAAGATTATCCTAATGATTGTATAAATACTTTTTTTGGAACTATAGAAGGTAATAATCCAACTATTGCTGGAAGCTACAAAAGTTCCATTACTGATCAAGGTGCTAAAGTAGAAGGAGGAAATCCTGAGAGAATTGACAAAGTTATTAATGATGATATCGGAGTTGATAAAAGATTTGTTTTTCATTTTATTTCAAAAAGAATAAATTTTAATAGACCCTCTTGGTTAGTGGATTACAAAGTTGATGTAAATTTTGTTAATTGTCTTCCTAGAAGCAGCTCTGGTAGTAGACAATATCCATCAAATTATTTTGGTCATTGGGTTGAAAAGTCTGATGATGCTTTTACAATTTATGTTGCTTTCTATGCTCCTATTACACAAAATTCTGTTAGTAGATATGATATGCCTCACCCCGGTCCATACTTTGCAACAAACTATAAAAAAGTTACAAAGAAAAAAACAAATACTGGTTCAAAGAAAAAAAAACTGGTTCCTACTGGCACTACACAGGTAATTCAAAGAGACGGCGCTAAATTTTCTTCTTTCTTAGTTCCAGTACAAGCTATAATGTACCCCGGAAATGATGATCCTATAGGAGAAAATCCAGAAGATATTAATTCTTTTGGATACCAAGGAAATCCAAGAGCAGGACTCTGTACTTATCCAACAGTAATGTGGTCTGTTACAGCTATTCCACAAGCTGCTAGCCAGTTCCTTTATACTTCATTAAACTCTCCTAATCCTGTAATTCAACTAAAGGAAGATTAATTTGCCCGCAGAAATTCCCACATTTGGTTGCGGGGCTTTTCTTCCGGGTTATGGTCCCACAACATTTACTGATTTTTCTGATGGGTTTAATGTAGAAACTCCTGATGATCCTCCGTCTAATGGAGGAGGAGGTCCAACAATACCTACAGAACCTGATGATACAGGACCTCCTCCTCAGACACCAGCACCTGATCTTTTTGGTGGACCGGGGGATACTGTTCCAGCACCTCCCGGAGGAGGTGCTGGTCCCGGAACGGGTGGAACTTTTGTTTGTAGATGTAGGGTAGATGGTCCTCCAACAGTTTCTTACACATATGTTCCAAGTGATGGAAGTTTAGGTAGTGGAGGAACTATTTATACTTATAGATGGAAACAAAAATGTAAATCAGTATCTGTGTCTGATACAAATACCTCCACAGCACAGGTTGGTTCTTTTATTAATGGAATTCTTCAAAGTAGACCTCAATCTAGAATTGTTTCTACACAAGGAGTAGGAGACAAAAACTGTTCTCAAAATGGTGTGTGTGGAGGCGTGTGTGAAGATCTAACTGTAAGCATATTTATTCCTAGAGTCATAACTACAACCACTCCTGTAAATCCTGCTACCTCTGTTCCTCCTTCTGTTATTCCCGATTCTGGAGGAGGAGGTGGTGGAGGAGGAGGAGGTGGCGGTGGTCCTACCATAATTATCACACAAATTCCAAACAGGCCCCTTGGAGGTGGCCCAACTCTAGTAGATACTGGTGGCGGCGGAGGTGGTGGAGGTGGTGGAGGTGGAGGTGGAGGTCCAACTATAAATATTAGACCAACTACCACAAGACCATCAGCAGGATTTCCTACCCCTATTGACACTGGTGGCGGCGGAGGCGGAGGTGGTGGTGGTGGGGGACCTACCATAATTATCACACAGGTTCCAACTGTCCCTTTAGGTGGAGGATTAGATACAATTCCAGAACCTCCAAGACCTCCCGAAGTAGAACCAACTGACACTGGAACTTTAGATATCCCAACTGAATTTTCAAATACAGGAACTTTAGACAACCCTGTAGAAGATACTACCTTACCTAATCCTACCACAGAATTTTATGATGGCTTAAATAAAGGATTAATGGATCTTACCAATCCAGAGATAGTAAACTTTTTATATAATGAAAATCCTACTGGACTTCAGGATCCTTCAGTCGCAGTTCTAACTGGATACAGGAAGCCTTCGTATGTAAATAATGATGTAGGATTTTCTGATATATTTGCTGATAGGATAGATTCTAACATTTATTATGTATTAAAAAATTATGATAATGGTAGATTTACTTGGGATAGTTCCTATACACAGGGAGTAACTCCTATTGCAGTATACAATAGTCTAAATTCACAAACTAGAAATTTATTATTAAAAATTAAAAACTTTGATGGAACTAGTTTAAATATAAATCAAATATTCCAAATAATAGGAACAAGAATATTAGACAGAACTTTAGGAGTTGTAACTAGATCTCTATTGAATAAGTTTGTAGAATACTCTACATCAAATAATATTACTAAAATAATAAGAAATGATTCAAATATAATTAATGAGTTATTTGCATCTTTCTTAATAGATAGATCTAAATTTCCTTTAGATAGAACTAAAACAGATAGTATAATGAAGAATATTCTTCCAAACTGGAAAACTTTATCTTCCGATATTGATCGATATATAGAGGTTAATGTTGGAGGAGAGTTAAAAAGATACTATGTAAATGATGACGATACTTTTGTGGATAGAAGTACATTATCCTTAAAAGATGGAGAATACTTTGACGTTAGAGTTGGAGGTAAATTACAAAGGTTGTATGCTAAATCTGAGAAAGATCATGCATTCATTATCCCAGAAGATGTTAGACACCAAGTTATATCTGTATTAGGAGGAGATCCGTCAAGAACACTAAGTGTTAGTGCTAATTTATCTTCTAATATAGAATTTAATTATTCTTTATCAGCACCTAGACAAAACTTTTATGTATTAAGTTGTGTTTTAAGTTCCGTTAACTCCACTCCAACAAACGGAGTCTTATTGCAAAGAACAAATGCTAGATATGGGCTAGCAGATACTACAACTGAACAAGGTCTTAGTTCAGTAAATGAATTTATAAAATATAAAGCAAACCATAAGGTGTTCGTAATTCATGATGAAGATATAATGTTGGATTACATAGAACAAACCTCTTCTGTCTTTCTTAGTCAGATAGATGTTTTATCAGATTCTCCTAAAGAAAATAAATCAGTAGCTTTATTAACTAGACAAATACCGTGGTACATTATAATCTACCCAACTAACAGATCTGATTTTACACTACTAAACTCAAAATCAAAGATATCTGATCTACAGGTTTCTGGGATAGTGTCTAGATCGCTCAGGTTTAGAACAACTAATAATACTCAGTTAAATAAAGAAAGTGGTAGTTTGTTTGTATCCAGAGAGTTCGTTGGAATAGATTCAGAAAATGTTTACCAAGAAGTAGGAAATCAAAATGTGATCTACAAGATAAACTCCAATGCTTCGGTATACCAGCAAGGATACTCTGATCTAGAGGGTAGGATTGTTCCTGCTAGCCAAGTAACAAGAACTAGAGAGAAAACGGGATTTAGAGTAGTTAAGGAAGTTATATCAGAACTAGATAATAATTACTTACTAGAACTAAATGGATTAGGAAAAAACATAACAGAACTTGACGCTTTTAGTAGATTAAATTTCTTACAATTTAATGAATTAGTAGGGATAGAGAACTTTAACTTAATAAAATCTGGTTTACGAAAAGGCGTTATTAATGACGTAAAAGTTATACCAGTAGTGTCTAGGAGTAGTATAAATGTTACTAATAAAGCAACTCAGATACTTCAGAGAAAAGCTGCTGCTTCCGCAGATGAGTTTGATACTATCAAGGAATCAGGAATTTAGTAACATTTTTAAAATAAAAATACATATTTTTTATATGGTTACTAGATAAAGTAAGAGATGTAAATCTTAATACACAAAAAAGGAAATTTAATATGGATCATTTTAAGTTAAACGACGAATTCCGTCAGAAGTTAATTGAGTCAGCCTTATGGGGTAAGGCTGGTGTTCGCCTCGATGAGGGTTCGCAAGTTATAGAAGAAGGTAGAAAAAAGAAAGGTTGTCATCCTGATGAAGCTCAGGATAAGGCTCTCATCAAGAAGATGATGAAGAAAGAAGATGTTGACTCGGATGAGGACGGAGAATACTTATCGGAAGAAGTTCACGTTTGCCCCCTCTGCACCAGCCAACTCGACGAGTCGATTGACGAAGAGCGTCTCCTTGAGCACCTTGATGTTATCATGGGTCTAGTTGATCGTCTAAGCCACCTCCAAGAAGGTGAAGAAGATGTTGAAGCGGTTATTGATAATACAATCGCACAAATTCTTCTACAAGACGATACCATAGATACCCTTGATGAGGATGAAGAAGTAGTCGAAGAAGAGTGAGGCTCAGGAGTATCTAATGAAAAAAAGCATAGGAGACTTCGCAGAAAGTTTAATTCTAGAACAGGTGAATGATGTAAAAAGTGGAAAAGCTCTTCCACCTAGTCACTCAGGCAAACAGCAAGCACCTGCTGGAATAGACATTTCTAAAGTATCTGTTCCTAACAGCTTTATGAAAGAGATACTCGGGGAGCAGTATACTCCTCAAGATGAAGAAGAACCTGCTAAGGGTATGCCAAAACTTGTTTGGGTTGAAGATGAAGAACCAGAGCAAGAACCAGAACCCGTAGTCCTTACTGAAGAAACAGGATCTCAACTTATTTCATTACTTGAAGAAGTTCGTGATCTGTTAAGGGAAATGACTACCACGGGTATGA
>Ga0172367_10004693_pt1 | contig 16867 bp, 11 predicted proteins | sample Lak10m_FD_114542 | JGI IMG/M metagenome (GOLD analysis project Ga0172367, IMG submission 114542) | Freshwater microbial communities from Kabuno Bay, South-Kivu, Congo - kab_022012_10m | ecosystem: Environmental > Aquatic > Freshwater > Lake | place: Democratic Republic of the Congo: South-Kivu...
CCCAGATTACTCAAATCGTATGTTTTGCTTTGCTGCTCGGCAATGTCCTTGTTGATATCCTGAAACAATTCAATGACAGCCTTCGGGAAATCCATTTGCATAAATACTTGTTCGGAAACCGTGAAGCTGAAAAAATTCTTCTTCACCCGAAAACCCGCATCCAGCAGATTCGCCTGCAAATCGAACATAAGCTGATTGTTTTGACCGAGAATATCATAGATGTCCTCAAAATCGCTGTCGAAAAAATCGCTGCCCCCATTCGTGTTGTCCGGAAGCAGGTCGCTCAAGTTGAATCCACTGTTCGAAAAACGGGCATTGATGTTCCCGGCGAGCGGAAGCCCTAAATACACATCGCACAGTGGCATTCGGCCGGGATTAAGCCCCTGTGACTGCGGTATTCCTTGCATGTTAAAAAGGGTGGGATTCCACTGAGCAGATAAGCTCCAGCTGCTGATTATCAGTCCACTAATCCAAACCAGACGGAAGATGTTTTTTTTGCCAGACGTCATGATGAACATATTGTTGTACATTAAACGAATAGCAACGCCCCAGTATAAGTAGGCGCTGCTATCCAGTGGTTATTTCTTTTTTGTCAATTTCCAAAACCTTTTTGGCTCAGTCAATATTTTAAGTGGGAAACTAAAGAAATACACATAAAATCACACGATGGCTGATCTTTGGTCGTATTTCAAAACATTGTTCCGGCAAGCGAAAAGCAGTACGCCGGCGCATCCGTTGGTACATGAACTCATCGTGCGCAGTCCGCAGGAAAAGGCGGATTACGCTCAATGGAGAGAAACGCTCGTGTTTCAGCGAATGAAACAGTGGGTCAGGGATCAGTATGGGTTGTTTTGTACCCAGCCGGAGGACGTGTCAGAGCCACTTCAGTTTCTCGACACTGCACCCAATCTGGGATTTGCGCTGTATTTCCACCAAACCGGCTATACCGCCCGGGAGGCTACCCACTTTCTGGATTACCTCAAAGAGCAGGTGCTACACATGGACTACCGCGTCCAGGTGTCGGATCTGCGCACGTATGAGCGACCCAACTGGGTGGAGACCGTTCAGCGCCATTACCTCAAGCCACGCCCGGTCATCTGTACAGACCAAAAACTCCGGCAGCGGTTTGGCAATATCACGATCGACTTACTGCTGCGGGATGAGGCTCCTTACCTCCTCCGTTTCCGAGCCACCGCGTATCGGGATCACCTGTTTCAGGAGCCAGAATCTTTCGCCCAACTCATGCGTGAGCTGTTTCCGGGTACCACTGCTTAGTCCAGTGTGCGCGCCGTATCCCTAATCAGCTTCCAACCTTTTTCTACATCCTCTTGCTTGGTCTCCGCCATACCCGCCACTAGCCGAATGGTGTATTTGCCGTTCAGTCGCGTTTGGGTGAGGAGTATCTGGCCGCTGTCATTGAGGGTCAGCAATAATTTTTCGTTGAGGATATCGAGGGCTTTTTCATCCTGGATATGCGGCGGATGATAACGGAAGCATACCAAGTTGAGGGGTACCGGTGCCATCACCTCGAAGTCTGGAGTTTGGGCTATATCCTCGGCCAGTTCCTGGCCAATCCGTATGTGCTCGCGGATACGCGCCTGAATACCGGATACCCCATAGGTGCGCAGCACAAACCACAGCTTGAGCGCCCGGAAGCGCCGGCCAAGCTGGATACCCCAGTCGCGGTAGTTATTTACTTGCTTATCCAGTGGGGTTTTGAGGTATTCCGGGAGTATGCTGAAGGTGTTCTTCAAGAGCGCCGTATCCTGCACGAAAAAGGCAGTACAGTCGAAATTGGTAAACATCCACTTATGTGGGTTGGTGACCATGCTGTCTGCCAGCTCCATTCCATCAGCCATCCAGCGCATTTCTGGGAGTACCAGTGCTGTTCCGGCATACGCGGCATCGACGTGGAAAAACACGCCGTATTTTTTACAAATCTCACCGATAGGCCGGATGGGGTCCAGTGCCGTGGAGCTGGTCGTACCCATGGCAGCGATGACACAGGCTGGTTGAAAGCCCTGCTCAAGGTCTGCGAGAATAGCTGCTTCCAGTTTCTCAGGAATCATCGCGAAGGTGCTGTCTGTCGGGATGCTCACCAGGTTCTCTTCGCCATATCCGGCAATGCGCACCCCCTTGGGAACGGATGAGTGTACCTGTTCGGAGGCGTACACCCGCAAGCGGGGTAGCCCGTAGAAGCCCGAACGATTCACGGCGTAATGGGTAATTCGCTCGCGGGCCATGAGCAATGCAATCAGGGTAGCTGCGGAAGCTGTTTCCTGGATCACGCCCGTCCAGTCGGACGGTAGCCCCAGCATATCCCGCAACCATTCCATCGTGCGTTCTTCCAGCTCCTCGGCGGCCGGTGAGGTGTACCAAATCATACACTGGGCACCCAGTGCAGCGGTCAGCATCTCTCCCAAAACCGAAGGGGCACTCCGGCTAGCCGGGAAATAGGCGAAAAACTGTGGGTGTTGCCAGTGCGTCATGCCCGGCATAATAATTTGTTCAAAATCGGCCATTTGCTGTTCAAATGACTCGGATATTTCCGGAGCCGCTGAGGGCAGCTGATTTTTGATGTCTCCCGGTTGAATCTGTGGTTTCACCGGGTAGCTGGCTACCTGTTCAAAATAGTCGGCCATCCAATCAGCCAGTTCGTGGGCATGCTTTCTGAAAGCGCTGTTATCCATGGTAAGTAATTGATTGATCCAAAAGGTATTTCGCCGGCCCGGTTGGGCAGCTTTTACCGACAAATAATAGTACCCGCCGGGTTAAAAAGAAAAATCTTCGCCCACGGCGAAGATTTTTCTTTTTAACCTTTTACCAACCGATGCCATAGTCTTCGCCATGGTTGCTGGAGCCACCCCAGAAGGAGCCGTGTTTCCAGTCGAAGAAAATGGCATTGATGGGGCCGGAGGTACGCCGTTCGTAGGTCGGTTTATATCCCATCCCCTGGAGGGTTTTGCGCGTCCAGTCGGGGGTCTGTTCATTGAGCAGGATAGCTCCGGGCTTGGAGGCATGGTCATCGAAGGAGCTTCGCATCTGGAAGCTATTGAAATTGGGGGCCTCACAGGCTTCCTGAACATTCATATCGAACTCGACCATGTTGAGAAAAAACTGAAGGAGGTTCTGATCCTGGGAATCGCCCCCCTGCACGGCGAAGGAAAGAAAGGGTTTTCCGTCGCGGAGCGCCAGGCTGGGGGTGAGGGTTACGCGCGGTCGTTTCCCCGGTTCAATGACGTTGAATGGGTTGAGCGAAGGGTCGAGCACAAAACTCTGGGCGCGCTGGCTCAGTCCCACACCAGTTCGGCCGGCGATGGTGGCGGGCACCCATCCTCCACTGGGGGTTACAGATACTACCCAGCCTTCCTCATCGGCCGACTGGATAGAGGTCGTGCCGGCATAAAAGCCCTCGAGAAAATCAGCGCTGACATAGGCATCGCCTGCATCGGGAGTCCGTGCCGAGGTGCTTTTACTCCAAGCTTCGAGCAGCTCGGTGAATGGATTGGGCTTTCCCTCAAATGGATAAGGGTCGCCCGGAGTGATGAGGGGATCGTTGGTGTCCGGGTTCAGGCGGGCGGCCCGCGCCTTGGCGTATTCCTTCGACAACAAACCCCGAATTGGTTCTTCCGGGGAGAAATAGGGGTCGCCGTAGTAGAAATCGCGGTCGGCAAACGCCATGCTCATAGCCTGATAGAGGGTATGGATATAGCGGGAGGAATTGTACCCCATGGACTTGAGGTCAAAATGCTCGAGGATATTCAATGTCTGGAGGAGGGCAGGGCCTTGGGTCCACTGTGCGAGCTTATATACTTCAATCCCTTTATAGGTTGTTTTGAGTGGTTCTTCCACGCGTACTTTCCAGTTGGCAAGGTCTTCTTTGGTGATGAGGCCGCCTTGTTCCTGGGTGCCCCGAGCTATTTCTTCGGCAATATCTCCCTTGTAGAATCGGTCATAGGCCGCATAAATGGCTTCCTTCCTGGTTTTTCCGGCCTTCAGGGCGCGGGCCTCCGTATCCACCAGCTTTTGTAGGGTCTGAAGCAGGTCAGCCTGCCTGAAAATTTCCCCCGCTTCGGGTGCTTCCCTTTTTTCTCCGGGATGGGTCAGGTAGAGTGCTTTTGAATAAGGCCACTCCTTGATGCGCTCCTTATGGCGCTCCATCAGATCCGCGGTCTGTTTCTCAATCGGATACCCTTCAGCCATTTGCATCGCCGGAGCTAGTACTTCTTTCAGACTGAGCGTACCGTATTCCGCCAACATGGTGAGAAGACCGCCTGGCGTGCCAGGGGTAACCGCCGCCAACGGGCCGTATTCGGGGGGATATGCCATCCCTTTGGATTGATAGAATGCGGCAGTGGCTCCGGATGGAGCTACCCCCAGGGCATTAATCGCAATTACTTTTCCCAATTTGGGATGGTATATCAACGCCTGGGTTTCTCCGCCCCAGCTCAACACATCCCACATAGTGCAGGTAGCAGCCAGCATGGCGCAGGCGGCATCCACTGCGTTCCCTCCTTTCTGAAAAGTCAGGGCACCGGCCGTAGCCGCCAGCGGTTTTCCGGTAATCGCCATCCAATGACGACCATGCAGAACGGGTTTCTGGGTGCTTTGCGACCAGGTAGTGACTACCAGCAGACAAAGTGGAATAATCAGCAACAGGCGTCGGTTCATATTGGTATTGATTTGGTGAAAAGGGCGTTTTTTAGCGACGGAATTTAAGTCAGTACAGGGGATTTTTTGTAAAAAACGGTATGAATCTTTATTTGACGGACGTGTTTTGGTACCTGGCATCTTTTTTGACCAAGGCGGCGGGGCCAGTTGCCCAAACGCGCAGCCATACCACGCCGCGTGTACTAAAAAAGTTGCTTGGGGCATATCCTATGCCCTGTCTGCCAGGCTCCTATGGTTCGTAGGATCGCAACTGCTTCACAAACCGCGCTTGCCAGGTTTTCCCGGCGGTGTTTTGAAACAGAAGCTGGTAGTATCCAATCTGCAGGTCCTGCACTGGGAGCGGCGAAACAGCGGTTCCGGTACGCAGCAACTGTCCCCTGAAATCATAGAGTCGGAAGCTGGCATTTTCGACACCTGCGGGCAGGTTGAAATAGAGGAGGTCGCTCACCGGGTTAGGCCAGATTTGAATGGAAGGGGTGGCCAGTTCTATCATACCCGTAGTGGATGCTACTACTTTTTTGGTGCCCGTCAGAATCCACAAGTCTGGGTCAATGACTATTTCCCGCACTTCAAATGGAACGAGAGCCAGAAATTCCTGGTTGTTCGTCTGATGTTCGAAAGTCAGGATGGTATCTCGTCCATTTCCGATAAACTGTACCCGAACGGGCATTTCAAAGAATGGAACGGAGCTGTGCGAGCTCGTCTGTTCCAACCGAAAGCGCGCCCCTTGTGCATCTGGTCGCCAATAGAGCGTATAGCTGGGATAGCCTCTGCCGTAGAACCAATCGCGAAAAAACTCGGCTAGGTCCTGGCCACCAGCGGCTTCGAGGTGGCGTTGTAAGTCGGCGGTTCGGGCATAGCCATAAGCGAGGGTGGGGTCGTTCAAATAATTGCGCACTCCCTGGAAAAAGGCGTTATCACCCAGTTTGCCGCGGAGCATGTGCAGGAGCATTGCGCCTTTAGAGTAGCTGAGTACACTGCTGAATATGCGACTGACGCTGGTGGTGTCGTCCACAAATACGGAACCGCTGGTGGACATGGCCGCGGTGCGCATATTGGCCGAGAGCCAGCTTTGGAAACTGGAGCTGCCGAGTCCGTACTGGTAGGTCAGCCCTTCCAGATAGGTAGCAAACCCTTCATTCAGCCAGATATCGGCCCAGCTGCCACAGGTTACTTTGTCGCCAAACCACTGGTGGGCCATTTCATGGGCTTGCAGGAGATGTGAGAATCCGCCCATGAAGCTCATGGTCTGGTGTTCCATCCCGCCTCCAAAAGGAAACTGCGCATGGCCGTACTTCTCGTCGGCAAAGGGATAGATGCCAAAGAGCTGGTTAAACACCTGCATAATCCCAACAGATGCCTGGGTTTGTACTTCGTAGGTGCTCTTGTATTCCGGATACACATAGTTCAAAATCTCGATGGGATTGCGTCCCGATACGGGTACATAGTGGGAATACACGGCGTAATTGGTGACCCCCACCGCAATCAGGTAGGTTGGTATGGGGTAGCGGTGTTTCCAGTGATATACTTTTTCTGTACCCACGGCATACTCCTCCACCAGCACGCCATTGGAGGCCGCCCGGTAGGCAGCGGGGGTGCGCACGAAGATATCCAGGGAGTCGATTTTATCCTCGAGGCTCTGCTTGCAGGGCCACCAGTCAAGCGCGCCGTACGGTTCCGACAAGGTAGAGATTATCGGGGTGCCGCTGTGATAGGTCTGTGTAAATGAACCAAAGGCCGACTGGCGGGGGGCACCTTCATACGCAACGCTGACCGAGTCGAGCCGACCAGCCGCAAGGCTGCTGCCAAGAAGAATTTCAAGGCGGTCACCTGCTAGTTGGTTGTAGGCAAGAGATACCCCGTTGCGGGTAACTCCCGTTACCTTTAGCCCCGTGTATAAATCCATATTGAGGGTGGTCATGCCTTGCTCCAGCGGCACAAAATAAGAGGTCACTTTCCCCTTAATATAGTACACCGCCGGATTAATCGTCCACTCCAGCCGATGGTATTTCAAATCGTAGTTGGTGGAGTAGGGCGATGCGCGGAAGGTAAGCTGACGGGCCGCCCGGGTGCTTTCCATTTCGGAAAGCGACAACTGGGTTTTGCAAACGGGTACTTCCTGCCCGACGAGCGGAACAGAACAGAACAACAGGATGCCGGCTAGTCCTTGTAAATAGCGTATTACTTTCATTTTGGGATGTATTTTATGATTTTTTCAACACCGCTTTTTTCCATAACGCATTAGTATGGAGGAAGGTGCCACACGGCAGCTAACACACGCGGCCATTTTTTGGATGTGACGGCACCCTCTGCGCCCCCGTTCGGCCAAAAACGGATTATGGATGCGCCGCTACCCAGACTTCCCCGTCTTCAAAAATTTCTTTTTTCCAGATGGGCACCGTTTCTTTCAGCGTGTCAATGCAATATTGGCAGGCTTCAAAGGCAGCTTGGCGGTGTGGGGTGGATACGGCAATGACGACGGGTATTTCCCCTACTTCCAATACGCCGGTGCGGTGGTGGATACATACTCCCCAGGCGTTCCATCGCTGACGAGCCGTTTCGGCTATTTTTTCCATCTCGCGCAGTGCCATAGGCGGGTAGGCCTCAAATTCGAGGCGGAGTACCTGCCTCCCTTTCGTCTGATTGCGCACCGTGCCAATAAATACCACCGAGCCCCCGGCACCTGGATGAGCTACCTTCTCGGCACAAATACCCGGATCCAATGCGGTCTCCAGAAGTTGTATATCGAGCATAATCCCGGTTTTTTCAACAAATGTAAAAAAGAAAGGGATGTTCTGTGGTAATGAACATCCCTTTCCGGCTGTTTGTACCAGCCGTACATAAATAAGGAAGCTTACGCGCAGGCACCAACCTGGAATAAAGCACCTGCCAACGAATGGGTAGGTTTACATGGGTAAATGTCGGCGCCTCCCCGACGAAAATATCCGACAGCCAGGTGCTTGAACCAAAGTAGCCTCTGCAAGAGGTAGGGGTGTTTCTGCTATTCGCTTTCTTTCTGTATGTGGCGTACCGTTCCGCCGAGAATATTTTTCAGGTATTTATTTTTTGGATTGCCTGTGTAGCGGACTTCCCCGCCGGTATTGGCAGAAACTTCCAGGCGTTCATCCACGCTGATATCCACCCGGGCACCGGTATTGCTTCGGATATAGGCCGTATGGGAGCTGAGTTGCTCCGAGCGGTATTGCCCACCGGTCATTGCCGACACTTCCTGTTGACCAGTGCTGCCCTGGAGGTTCATGCGCGCTCCTTCCGATACATTGGCATCCAGTTCGGAGGCTTCCAGCGTCAATTCTACCAGCGCGCCACTACCAGCACTGAGTTGGCGCTTGGCAGCTCGGATGATTTCTTCCGAACGAGTCGAAGCGCCCGCGTTGGCCCGGATGTCATCCAGGTGTCCGTGCGTGAGGTAAATGCGAACCACGGCATCCTTGTACAGGAAGCTGTTGAGTGACGCCATACGCAGGGTACCCTGCATCACCCGGATTTTTATCTCATCCTCCGGAATGCCCTCCGCATATAGGACAGCTTTGGCGGTGTCGCCTCGTTCCAAAAAAACCTGGATGTTGCCGGTTACCAGCAAGGACGTAAACGAATCCAGCGCAATGGTCGTTTGAGCGGCTGCCAGGTACATGCTCCCAACGGCCAAAACAATACTTAGTATAATCCTTTTCATAGCTTTTTTTTTCACGGATGCATTGAAAATCGCTTTTCCCCTATTGGAGAACGGGAAAAAATGATAGAAAGGCAAAACACCACCACATTTTTTCCGATTTTTGCAGACGAACGATTTGTAATCTTCTCAAGAAACAGAAAATACCCAAACCTATGGCACAGACGCCGGCAGATCATTTCAAAAAACTCATCTCCCACAGCAAGGAGTATGGATTCATTTTCCAGTCCAGCGAAATCTACGACGGCCTGAGTGCTGTGTATGATTTTGGCCCATACGGGGTGGAGCTAAAAAATAATATCAAGGATTATTGGTGGGCTTCCATGGTGCAGATGCATGAAAATATCGTAGGTATTGATGCCGCTATTTTTATGCACCCGACTACCTGGAAAGCGTCCGGGCACGTGGACGCGTTCAATGACCCGCTGGTGGACAATAAAGACAGTAAGAAGCGTTACCGGGCGGATCAGCTGATCGAGGAGTACATCGATAAGCTGGAGGAAAAAATAAACAAGGAAGTAGAAAAGGCGGCCAAGCGTTTTGGCGATAGCTTTGATGCCGATTTGTTTCGAAAGACCAACCCTCGGATTCAGGAGTATGCCCAGCGCGCCACAGCGATTGCGGAGCGCCTGGCATCCTATATGTCGGCCAGCGATATGGCAGCACTCAAAGGGCTGATCGAGGAGCTGGAGATTGCCGATCCGGAAAGCGGTTCACGCAATTGGACGGACGTGCGTCAGTTTAACCTGATGTTCTCGACCCAGTTGGGCAATATCGCAGGAGAAGAAGGGAAGCTGTACCTTCGGCCGGAAACGGCCCAGGGAATTTTTGTGAATTTCCTGAACGTACAGAAGTCCACCCGTCAAAAAATCCCTTTTGGTATCGCCCAGATAGGAAAAGCATTCCGCAATGAAATCGTGGCGCGCCAGTTTATCTTCCGCATGCGCGAATTCGAACAAATGGAGATGCAGTTTTTTGTGCGCCCCGGCGAAGAGATGCAGTGGTACGAATACTGGAAACAAGCGCGTATGCGCTGGCACCTGGCACTCGGTACCCCCCAGGAAAAACTGCGTTTCAAGGATCACGACAACCTCGCCCATTACGCCAATGCGGCAGTAGATATCCAGTATGAGTTTCCGTTTGGTTTCAAGGAAATGGAGGGTATTCACTCGCGCACGGACTTTGACCTCAGCAATCACCAGATGTTGTCGGGTAAAAAATTGCAGTACTTTGACCCTGAGCTGAACGAAAATTATGTGCCTTTTGTAGTAGAGACCTCGGTAGGTGCCGACCGTACCTTTTTGGCGATGCTGAGTCAGTCTTTAATGGAAGAGACGGTGCCCGACGCGGAAGGCAATGATTCTACCAGGGTAGTTATGAAGCTCCACCCTGCACTGGCTCCGGTGAAAGTGGCGGTACTTCCGCTGCTGAAAAACAAGGAGGAGCTGACCAATGCCGCCCGGGATATTTTCAATACGCTGAAACTGTCATTCCAGTGCCAGTACGATGAAAAAGACGCTATCGGACGGCGCTACCGCAGGCAGGATGCGATTGGTACGCCATTTTGTGTGACGGTGGATTTTGAAACGCTCGAAAACCAGACCGTTACGATTCGCGAACGGGATACGTTGCAGCAGCAGCGGGTTCATATCAGCCAGATTGAAGGAATCGTGCGCCATGCGGTGGACGTAAAGCATCTTTTGCTGGGCTGAGTTTAGTACTTCATAAAAACCGCTATGTATGGCAGAGGCTTTTAGTTCTGGTGCATTGGAACCATTTCGTCGCCGTGTGCTGACTAAACAGGAACGGCGGGCTTCCCCGCATGTTTTTTTTCAGCTTCAGGTGGAGGACAGCGGAGTCTCTGTGCATACAGTGGACGATGCGGGTAACCCAATCGAAACCAGCTATATCCATTATGATGGGGCAGTACGAAATGTCCTTTTGGCACTGGAACAAATCAAGGGTAGGCAGGAATTCACGATAAATTGGGAAGACAGGGGTTCGGGAATTGTACTTGCCGAATATCCGTTGCTGTTCGATGCGCTGCGTTTTTGTCCCAACGTGGTGAACGCCAAGATGGAGCCCATCGTATTTCATGCTCATAGCGCCCATTTGATGCTCGATGTACAGGCGTTGGAGGATAATTTTTTCTCTGCGCACGTATTGATGGCGTATGATGGGAAGGAAAGCAGCCGCTTTGTTGTAGTCAATGAACAATATGTATGGTTGGAGGAAAATCAAATTTTCCCAATCCGGGCATTAGGCCCTAATTTTCAGCTTCTAAACTGGTTCAATACGCGGGTGCACAAAACCGATTTGGTGCTGTTTTTGTCATTGTTGTACTCACATTTTGATCGATTTGAGCTTCGAATGCCCATATTGCCGGAGTTGGAGTTTTCGATGGAAAAAATAAAGGCAGCCCCTTGTCTGGTCTTTGAAAAGCTGGATGAAAACCAGGCGTTGTACATGCGGGTAGCACAACAGCTTCCGGATTTAGATCTCAATGTACTGGAGCAGTTTAATGTGTTTCGCTACGCAGACATAAATGAACCCGAAGGCCGACTAGTGGTGCGCCCGGTGGATCAGACGCCATTTGATGTATTGATAGACCACCTTTCCGCCTTATTGCGAAAACACGCGTCGAAAAAAGGCAAGGAAGAACGGGAAACGGCCTTTCAGGACGGTAATTTATTCGTCATCCCGGAAGCGCTGGCCGCTGATTTTATTTATAAAGATTTGCCGGGTTTGCTCACGGAATATACCGTATTGGGAGCTGAAAAACTATCGGGTTACAAAATTCGGGCGGCACAACCGCGACTCGAGGTTTCCCTAAAACATAACATCGATTTTTTTGAGGGAAGCGCCAGCTTATATTTCGACAACGAGGAAGTTGGTCTTTTGGATGCGTTGCAGCAATATCGGAAAAACCGCTATATCCTTTTGAGCGACGGCACCCATGCCCTGCTCAACGAGCATTACGTACGGCGTTTGGAACGGTTGTTTAAGAAAAAAGGAAAGCAGGTGCGCGTTTCATTTTTTGATTTTCCTTTTTTGGAGGACGAAATTGGGGAGGTAGCCGCGGATAAGGCGTTCAGTAAGTCCCGGGCTTTATTTGAAGGATTCAATAAACTGGACAACGCAAATACGAAGCTACCAGCCATTGATGCCGTGATGCGTCCCTATCAGGTGCAGGGTTTCAAATGGCTGGATTATCTGCATGAAAACAAGCTGGGTGGCTGCTTGGCAGATGATATGGGTTTGGGAAAAACCTTGCAAACGCTGGCATTGCTGGCGAAAGTGTATGAACAGGCAACCCAGCCGACCCTCATCGTGATGCCGCGTAGTCTCCTCTTCAACTGGGAACGGGAAACCCGGCGGTTTGCCCCTCAGCTTAAAACCTATACCTTCTACGGGCAGAATCGGGAGATGGAACAGTTGCGGCAGGCACATTTGGTTTTTACGACCTATGCTACCCTCCGCAATGGTATTGAAGTGCTGAAGGAAGAATCTTTTTACTACGTCATACTCGACGAATCACAGCATATCAAAAATATACAAACGCAGACCAACAAAGCCGTGTCGCTGCTTCGCAGTACCCATCGACTGGCACTCAGCGGAACGCCGATTGAAAATAACCTGGGTGAACTCTACGCGCTGTTCCATTTCCTGAACCCTTCGCTCTTTGGCACCCTGGCGCAGTTTGGGGAGGATTACCTAAACCCTATCCAGAAGCAGGGCGATAAAGGAGCGACCCAAAGCCTGCGAAAAAAAATTTACCCCTTTGTGCTGCGCCGGCTTAAAAAGGAAGTACTCACCGAACTGCCAGACAAAGTAGAGCAAATCCTTTATGTGCCCATGTCGGATGCACAGAAACGATTGTATGAGCAGCGAAGGCAATATTTTGCGGAAGAGGTGCCCCGGCAAATTGCCGAAAAGGGGGTGATGGGAGCACAGTTTACTATTTTTCAGGCGCTTAATGAGCTTCGACAAATCGCTACCATTCCGGAAGCACTCACCGATGGAAAAGTGGAAGGCGGCAAACTGGAGCTGCTTATGGAACAGTTGCTCGATTTATTAGCCAACGGACATAAAGCCCTGATTTTTGTAAACTTCCTCGCTGCTATTGAAAGTATTCAGACGAAACTCGATGAAGAAGGGGTGGACTATGTAACGATGACCGGTGCTACCCGCAACCGCCAGCAGCTGGTGGATCGGTTTCAGCAAGATTCGGCCTGCCGTGTGTTCTTACTCACCCTCAAAACAGGTGGGGTGGGTCTGAATCTCACCGCAGCAGATACCATTTTTATTTACGACCCCTGGTGGAATGTCGCATCGGAAAACCAGGCTATCGACCGGGCCCATCGCATGGGCCAAGTCAATAAAGTACATGCGTACAAGCTTATTTCAGAGGGAAGTATCGAGGAAAAAATCCTGCAACTACAGGAAGTGAAAAAGGAATTATTCGAAAATATCATCTCGGCAGATGGTGCCTCCCTTAAGGCATTGTCGGAGGAAGATATTGCACAACTCCTGGCGCGATGAGTACAAAAAATGAAGAATTAAATCGGGCTGCGGCGGTGCTGGATCAGGGATTTACTAAAGACCATCTGTACAAATATTTTATCCCTGTGTTGGAAAAAGTATTGAAAAAGCATCGGAAAGAACTGGAATCCTACTTCTCTATTCAGTTTGTTGTTGGCCAAGGCAAGGTAAAAAGCAGCTTAACCAAACAAGTCTTGGTAGAGGAATTAGCGCCCATATTTGCAGAGGTGTTTGCGTATCGCTACTTCCTGGACGAACTGGGTTCGGATGTTATGCATGTATGGAATTATCTGGTTTTTAATAGATTGGGCTTTTACGATAAACTGGAAAACGAGCTTAATATTCTGGTATATGACCCGAGAACCCCAAAACCTCATTTCTCATATGCCAAGACAGAGCCACTTTCTCCGTTTAAAATTTTTCACTTCGGATGCGACAGCGGATGGGGCCAAAATGTGGCAAGCTCCAATTTCTTGTACATGCCGAATGCATTTTGTAATTTATTAGCTACACATTATGAGATTCCAGAGGAAGCACAACTAAATGCTCTTGTGGAGAAGCCAAAAGGAGATTTTACCTTTGAGGACGGAGATTTTAAATTTTTAGATGAACTCCCGCGCTTCCAGCTATATTTCGAGCAACAACAAATCAAGTACTCAAGTCGGATGCGGCCGGTTGCCAATGGCCTGTCGAAGATAACCCGCACCCTGCATCTGGCTGAATTTTTTCCACAGTCATCCCAGAATATACATAAACGCTTGCGCACCGGATTTCTGGCGGGGATGATGCCCTACCTGTATGCTGTCAAAAAAAATTATCCCGACCATATCACCTGTATAAAGCAGTTTTTCCAGAAAACGTATGCCCAAGTTCCAACGGTGCCAATGACACTACCCGATGTAAAAGGGATGAGTAACCTCGATGTATCGGAAATGTACCCTCAGGAGTCGGCATATTTCGATATACTGCGAAAGCTACCGGAAAATAGCTGGGTGTCCATGGATAGTATCGTTTCCTATTGTACATATAATAGTATTCTACTGGAGCCGGTTAGGCGGAGTGAAGCGGAGCGGACATTGAGCATTGAAGTTGCTAGTTTTATGGATGATAAAGCTTTTAAGAACCAGACTTCGGTTCGTACGCGTTATTATCACGATGCGATTGGACTTCCCGCTTTACGCGGTTCTTTTTTCTTGTTTGCTGCCTTTGGCTTGTGCGATTTGGTGTATGATGAGGTAAGTGAAGCAGAATTTGGTCTGGATTATTTTTCAGCCTGGGATAAGCTTCGCGCCGTGCGACGAACTTCCTTTGGCGATTATGTTTGTGGTTTGAAAGAGACCTATGAGGTCACAAAATCCCCGTCTTTTCAAACGACCTTATCATCTGAAACACTGCTTATTACTACCGATAACCCGGGTAGCAAGGTACTGCTGGAGCCATTTGCTGAACAGATTGGCCCGGCACATTTTCGTGTAGATGAGGCCGTTTTTTTAAAAAATGTCCGATCTGTGGCGGATCTCAAGAATAAAATATCGCTTTTCAAGCAAGCCGTTCAATCCGAGATACCGCCCAATTGGGAAGCATTTTTTCAAAGCCTCCTCCTTAAAATTGACCCCTTGACACTATTTGAACCCTGTACCGTATTCCAAGTCCCCAAGGATAACCTACCACTCATCCAATTGCTGGCACGGGATCATGTGCTGAAATCCCTAATCCATAAAGCAGAGGGGTATCTTATCCTGGTGCCCAAAACAAAACAGGCTGCCTTTAAGCGGAGGCTGGCAGAGTTTGGCTACTTGCTGACGTAAGCAGGTAGCCTTTATCTCATGATACCACACCCATCGCGTTGGCTACAACTATTTCGTACCAACGCTGTTTGGAAATATCAGCATAAAAAATGCAGCCGAGATTTTTCATTCAAAATAGTGGAGTATGCGCAAATATACTTTTCTGTCTGTCCTCTTTTTGTGGGGTAGCCTGAGTGCCTGTGGCCAGGCTACCGAAGAAAAACCCGCTCCCCCTTCGTTTGAGGTAGTAAAGCCGGATGCGGAATGGGCTAAAACACTAACCCCTGAGCAGTACCGGGTACTCCGGGAAAAGGGAACGGAAATGCCCTTTACAGGCGAATTTTTCCAGCATAAGGAAAAAGGTACCTACTCCTGTGCTGGTTGTGGAGCCGCTTTGTTTACACACCAGATGAAATTTGATTCGAATTGCGGTTGGCCGAGTTTCGACCGCGAGATAGCGGGGGGTAAAATCATCAAGCAAGTGGATCGCTCCCACGGCATGGTGCGCACGGAAATTCTGTGTGCCAAATGTGGCGGCCACCTGGGGCATTTGTTTGACGATGGCCCAACCAGCACCGGGATGCGCTACTGCGTCAATTCCTTGTCGCTGCAATTCACACCGGCTGCCAAAGAGAAAAAAAACGACCACTAAAACCAACGCGGATATGTCTTCGCTGAATGCCCTACGGGCGCTGAATAACGGCTTGCCGGATAGCGATGTACTTCAGCCAGTGCTTTTCATAGGGCATGGCTCTCCAATGAATGGAATCGAGGATAATGTATTTAGTCGCGAGTGGCAGGCACTGGGTCGGCGTATGACTAAACCGGCTGCTGTTTTGGTGGTGTCTGCGCATTGGCTGACCAAGGGAACCCACGTCACCGCGATGGATTTCCCGCGTACTATACACGACTTTGGGGGCTTCCCGAAGGAGCTGTACGAGGTGCAATATCCCGCTCCTGGCAGCCCGGCCATAGCCCAGGCCACCGCCGAAGTCATTACCTCTGCCAGCGTTGGACTGGACCATGAATGGGGGCTTGACCACGGCGCATGGACGGTAGTGCGGCATCTGTTTCCGGAAGCAACGGTACCGGTGTTGCAGTTGAGTATCGATTATGCGCAGCCTATGCGCCATCATTACGAACTGGCTTCGGAGCTGGCTGCGCTCCGAAAGAAAGGCGTGCTGATTATGGGCAGTGGTAATATGGTGCACAACCTGCGTATGGTAGCCTGGGACAAGCTGGACATACCTGGATTCGGATACGACTGGGCACACGGGATGAATGAAAAATTCAAACAGCTTATCGCGTCTTCTGCCCACGACCAGCTGCTCCACTACGAATCATTGGGGTCAGAAGCCCGACTGGCTATTCCTACGCCGGATCATTATATTCCGTTGATTTATGCACTGGGTGCCGCGGGGCCATCTGCCCCCGTTTCCTTTTTCAACGATTATGCACTCGCCGGTTCTTTAACGATGACTTCGGTGCGTTTTGGATGAGTGCCTGTTGTTCCTGTGCGGCGAGCAGGTAAATGAGGGATGCCGTTCCATCCATAGTCGGTTCGTTGGTGCTGTAGTCTCCATAGTCGTCGTGATACACCGCCAGGTCGCTCTGGAAATCGGAGTACTCATCCGCTGCCATGAGTTGAATGCCAATCAGGTTCTTGAATATCTGGGTATAAACCGGCCCATCCACCAGGCCACCGTCGATGGGATAGTCCTTCAGATGGGTGAAAGCCGAATGTGGATCCACGGGCGTATCGCCCTCAGCGGGTAAGCCATATACCATGCTGGTACCCCAGGGGTTGCAGCCAAACAACCAGTCGAAGTTGGCTTGTTCCAGTTCTACAAAACGCGTATCCCCACTCAACTGCCGATACCAATAGCATTGGATAGCAAAAGAAGTGCTGAGGTTGTTGCTGCACCAGATAAAAGGCACTCCTCGGTAGAAGGCATTGTGGGACGCTTTTTCCCAAACCTTCTCAATACCCTGTCGGTACCAGGCGATGAGAGAATCGCGTTGGGCTCCCTGTACTTGTCGGGCAAGCTCGTAGTGCCCCAGGTTGATAAACGGATACCATTCGTAGTGATGAGCCGTATCCTGGCCCAGCCAGGGGGTAATTTTTTCCATAGCTGCATACGAAAAGGCTTCCTGCCAGCGACCCTGTCCGGTGGCG
>Ga0172367_10004694_pt1 | contig 16864 bp, 16 predicted proteins | sample Lak10m_FD_114542 | JGI IMG/M metagenome (GOLD analysis project Ga0172367, IMG submission 114542) | Freshwater microbial communities from Kabuno Bay, South-Kivu, Congo - kab_022012_10m | ecosystem: Environmental > Aquatic > Freshwater > Lake | place: Democratic Republic of the Congo: South-Kivu...
ATTCGTTGGAGTAAAGATGCTAGTAATTTTAAAGAAGGGGCAATCGAAGCTATTTGGAAAGGATTAAAGCAAGTTGAAAATCCCATCACAATTGCTACTATCAAATCTTTGGCTAATGACCAAGAGCTATTGGAGCCTTTCTATATTAAGCAATTGGTGGATTGCAAATCCGAAGAGTCAATCAAAGGTGTCATCAAAAGGATTAAAACTAAAAATCTTGATGTTGATGTTCGCAATACTATTTCCAATAGTTTAAAAACTGCATTCGAAAAGGTTGGCATCAAAAAATCCCTTAGCGATTGCAGATCTTTAATCAAAATCGATTTAAAGGAAACGACCAAAGGCATATTCGATAACATTTATTATGTCAATACTTTGGGTGGTTATTTTGACGCAAACGAATGGGTATTGTTAAAGAATGAGGCTTTCAATCTAAAATATGGTCGCTTTATTCCCGCGGGGGATAGAGGCGCAAAACCATCAGCGACCAAATTCGTTGCGGATCATAGTTTAATTCAATGCATTAATCAGACCCAATATGCTCCCTATACTCCTGATTTGATTTTTTACAATGAAAATGGATCTTGCCTAAATACTTATAGGCATTCAACTACACCCATTGCAACACACGAAGACAAAAAAGTTAGTCAAATTGTGATTAATCATTTGAAAAATATCTTTGTTGACCAAAGCGAAGTAGCCATATTTATTGATTGGTTAGCTTGGCAAGTCCAACACACAGGAAGACTTATTGGATGGGCCCCAGTTCTAATCGGAGACGAAGGCATCGGTAAAAGCTTTTTTGGAAATTTGCTAGAAACTGTATTGGGTGCCAGGAATGTAGGAATATTGGATGTGGCGGATTTAAAAGGCGACAATTCAGGATGGGCCATTGATGTTGCAGTCAACGTGATCCAAGAATTAAAATTAGACGGTGAAAAGCGCCATGATGTAGTTAATCATATCAAAAGTAAAATCACAGATAAAACCTTATCTATACGAGAAAAATACATCAAAAAATATACGGCAGAGAACACTTGCAACTATCTTTGTTTCTCCAATCACGTTAACCCATTACCATTAGAACCTAAAGAACGGAGATGGATGGGCATTAGATGTAAAAATCCCAATGCTGGTTATGATTATTTCGACCGTCTTTTTGGTAATCTTAAAAATGTAGGGGAATTGAGATGGTGGTTAGAAAATCATCCTATTAGTAAAGAATTCAGGGAATTGAAATGTGCACCTTTTGGGTCTGCTAACCAATCAATGATCAACAACGAAGTAGCAACGGTGTTCGGTTTAACGGAGCTATTAGAAGTGTTGGAAGAGGGCGGCGAATGCGTGCATAAGGAAGCTTTTTGCCAAGCAAAAGTAAGCGAAAAACTTGACGATTTGTTAAATGTGGCTTTCGATAAACAAAGAACTTACAAACACTTATTCATCAAACTCAGATATTCATTGCACGGATCTGTTAAAATTAACGGGGTTTCCCGTAAAATTTGGACAAAATCACCTATGGATAATGATGAAATTAGAGAATTATTAAGCTAAAAATCAAGAGGTCCTGTAACCTTTTTTCATCAAAAATCCGTCAGAATTTCAAGAGATCAAAATCAAAATTCGTCAGAAAGTATGAGAACGTATAAAAAAGGTTACAGGGTCCAAAAGGGCCTGTAACTTTTTAAGTATATGATTTATATAATAAAACGAGGTGAAATTTGAAAAGGTTACAGGTTACAGGTAAAACAGGGAAAACCCCTATACTACACGAAATATCAATGATTTTCTCTTCTGTCTACTTAAAAAGTTTTATTTTACCTGTAACCTGTAACCTTTTTAGTATTTATTATATAAATCATATACTTATCAGGTTACAGGTCAGGTTACAGGCCTGTAACCTTTTCTAACACACTTGGAATGGTATAATTGGAAAATCAAAAGGAGAAAAGTATGACAAATGATCGACTAGCGTGGCATCTTAAAAATTGGGCGGAATTTATGAGCCGACCATCATCTAAATTAGGGTACCCATCCAAAAGCCAAATGATCTCCTCTGGCGGTAGCAGTAGCGAAGATGAGTTTGACATAATGTGTGATGAAGCCGATACAAAATGCGCTCAAACTATGGATGCCATTATCGACAGCATTCATCTTCGACAAAGGGTAGCGATCAACCATGTATGGCTTAAAGTAATCCATCACTATGAAACTCATGAACAGGATTACGACAAAGCTTTAATCGAGATTGAACGACTTGCAGAAAAGCGTGGTTTGATGTAAAAAATTGTTTACAATCTAACGATTATGTAATATACTTTATTCAGTGGGGATAACTTGCCCTAAAGAAACGTAAGTCTACATTAAACGATGTAGACTTTTTTCATTTTCAAAGGTTCAAAATGACAGCTGAAAAAGCAAGTCTGTCTAAAGGTAGCATCGATTGGGTTGCGATAAAGACCGAATATGTAGCAGGCGCAGATTACACATCCCTATCGGAAAAATATGGTGTAAAAGAAGTTACTATCCGACAAAGAGTAATGCAAGGCAAATGGGGGGAAATCCGTAACAGCACTTTACAAGTTATAACAGAGAGAGCTATAGAAAAGATTATCGATGTGAAGGTTGATATACTTTCAAATTTAAATGAAATAGATCTAAGCGCCGCTCAAGCATTACGCGACAAAGCAAATGAAATGCTATCGAAGATTACATCAGCAAATGAGCTTAAATCATTGGCTGGCGTGTTTGATTCAGCCCAAAAGATCAGCAGACTAGCATTGGGTGCAAGCACAGAGAACAATAACGTAACACAGCGCGTTTTAGAGCCATTAAAAGATTCTGACTTTTTAGGATAATGTTTTCACCCTCTCAAGAGGCTTTTGTTTACTCAAAAGCACCATTCCCAGCCTTCTGTGGAGGTTTTGGTAGTGGCAAGACCGCATCAGCAATTGCACGCATTATGCGATTAAAACGGTTATGCCCAAATCAAGACGTAGCTTATTACTTACCTACTTATGGACTTGTGGAAGATATTGCTTACAAGCGATTCCCTGCACTATTTGAAAAGTTAGGCTTAAATTACAAGCTTAACAAACAACAAGCTAGATTGACTACTGACATTGGCGATATTATCTTTCGCACAATGGATAATCCAGACCGCATCGTTGGTTATGAAGTAGCTCACAGCATACTTGATGAGCTCGATACATTACCTGGTGATAAAGCAAGGGATGTTTGGAATAAGGTCATTGCACGTAATAGGCAAAAAGCATACACGGTTAATGGTGATTCGGTACCAAACACGGTAGCAGTTGCGACAACACCTGAAGGTTTCAGATTTGTTTATGACCGATGGGTAAAGAATAAGGTTGATGGTTACGAACTAATCAAAGCAAAAACAGCAGACAATGCTCACAACCTGCCAGATGGCTACATCGAAAACCTTAAAAACAGTTATCCATCAAATTTATTGCAAGCATACCTGGAGGGTGAATTTGTAAACCTGACAGCAGGTAGCGTATATGCTGAATTTGACCGAACGCTGAATTATTGCAACACTAAAATACACTTTAATGAGCCCTTACATATCGGCCTTGACTTTAACGTCACTAAAATGGCGGCGGTGGTTTATGTGTTGCGAGATACTAATCCTCACGCAGTGATGGAATTCACAGACGTATTCGATACACCTGCAATGTGCCAGTTGATCAAATCACGCTTTCAAGGCCATGCGATATACATCTATCCAGATGCAAGCGGACAGGCGAGAAAGAGCAACAATGCGTCAGAATCAGATTTGAGCATATTGCGTCAGGCTGGCTTTACAGTACTGGTAAACAGTCGCAACCCTGCGGTTAAAGACAGAGTATTAGCAACAAACAACATGATTCACTCGCAAGGCGTAAGACGGTTATTCGTTAATACTGACGCATGCCCTGCATTGACTGAATCGCTTGAAAAACAAGCATACGACAAAAACGGCGAGCCCGATAAATCATCAGGCCTTGACCACGTAATAGATGCAGCTACTTATTTTATTGCGTACAAATACCCAATAACACCACAAGCGGTCAAACGCATACAACTTATCGGACTATAATTAATGGCAAAACCCGACATATTACATACTGATTACGCAGAGCACAGCGGTCAGTGGTCAAAGTGCCGCGATGTTATTGAAGGTGAAGATGCTATTCATGCAGGTGGTGAAAAATATCTATCTGCGCTTACAGGCCAATCAACAAAAGAATATCGTTCTTACGTTATGCGCACGCCTTTCTTTAACGCGACAGGTCGCACTATTGACGGGTTAGTCGGTATGGTGTTCCGTAAAGCGCCCGCTATAAGCGTACCGACTGCGATCGAAAGTTATCTTAAGGATATGACGTTGACAGGTTGCAACTTCTATGAATTTGCAGAAGATGTGACAGGTGAAATGTTATCCGTTGGACGTGTTGGCGTGTTGGTTGAATATCCGTCAATCACCGAACAGCCGGTAAACAGAGCGCAAGCAAGCGCACAGAATCTGCGCCCGTATTGCACAATGTACAAGGCCGAATCTATTCGCAACTGGCGTGTAACTCGCATCAACAATTTAATGCAACCAGTTATGATTGCGCTTGATGAAGTGGTCACAGAGTATAAAAACGAGTTTGAATCAGACAATGTGCATCAGATCCGCGCATTGTTGATAGAAAATGACGTGTATACCCAGCGCGTATATCGCAAGAGTGGTAGCAAATATGATCAATTCGGTGATGACATCATCCCATTGATGAATGGCCAACCGTTAAGCTATATCCCATTTGTGTTCTTTAACTCCACTGGCACATCGACTGACGTAGCGACTCCGCCATTATATGACTTGGTGAATATGAACATCAGTCATTACCGCACAAGTGCAGATCTTGAGCATGGTGCGCATTTTACTGGCCTACCTACGGCGGTAGTGAGCGGTTATCAATTAACGGATTCTGGTGAGAAGTTCAGCATTGGTAGTGCTACGGCTTGGGTATTCCCACAGCCAGAGGCTAAAGCCTATTATCTTGAATTTAGCGGTCAAGGCCTAGGTGCATTGGAAAGTCTCAAGAAAGAAAAAGAAGCGGCTATGGCTGCCTTAGGTGCGCGTATGCTTGCCCCTGAAAAATCAAAGGCAGAGGCTTATGAAACAGTGCGCATGCGTCATTCTGGCGAAGGCGCTGTATTGTCATCAATAGCGAATGTGGTGAACGCAGGTCTAACACGCGCACTTGAAATCGTGGCGCAATGGTCTGGCGTCGATGGCGATATTGCAGTTGAAATGAATAAAGACTTCGTAGACACCGCAATGACCGCGCAAGATATTGTTTCACTGGTTCAAGCATGGCAATCAGGTGCAATCCCACGCGAGGAATTGTACTATAACCTTAAAAACGGTGAAGTCATCCGCGACACAACCACTTATGATGACTACTTGAGCATGGTGGAATCAGAAACGCCCTTGGGTGTTATAGATGAAAACAGCTAACGAGATTCTATTTGATGAATCTGTAGCGCATCAGATAGACCTGCAAGGATATTCAAACGGTGTAACGCGCAGAATCATCGGGATATTAAATCGTGCTGATGATGATTTAATAGATCAGATTACCAAAGCAATCGAGCATATGCCGCCAAATGCTTTTAACATTGAGCGGTTAGAGCGACTTTTGATAGCCGTACGCACATTAAACGGCAAAACTTATGCTGATATATCAGCGGAGCTTGAAACGGAGCTTAAAGCACTTGTAGCGTATGAGGCAGGGTATCAGCAACAGTTATTGAATAGCGTATTGCCTTCACAGGTTGCAGTTAATTCCGTGAACATTAACCAAGTATATGCTGCGGCTATGGCTAGGCCATTTCAAGGTAAGCTATTAAAAGAGTGGTTAGAAGGTGTCGAATCTGCTCGTGCTGCATCGATACGCGATGCAATCCGTATCGGCTTTGTTGAATCACAGACAACGGCTGAAATAGTTAGGCGCATTAAAGGCACTAAAGCGCTTAATTATGCTGACGGCCTGCTGAACACATCAAGGCGCAATGTTGAATCAATCGTATTGACTGCAATCAACCACACAGCAAACTATGCTAATGAATCATTGATTGAAGCCAATAGCGATGTGATAAAAGGCTATCGCTATTCAGCTACGCTTGATCTACGCACAACAACGATATGTGCGAGCCGTGACGGTAACGTTTACCCACTTGGTAAGCCAAAACCAGCTATACCAGCTCACATACGCTGTCGCAGTCGTTATGTTGGCGTATTAAAGAACTATCGTGAACTTGGTCTTGATGCAGATGAAATAACAGGACTGGAACGCGCATCATTGGATGCATCATTGGATGGTCAGGTAGCGCGCGAAACTACATACAATGACTGGCTGAAACGTCAAAGCGTAGACCGTCAAAATGAAGTGCTAGGCGTAGAAAAGGCAAAGCTATTTAGAGATGGTGGCTTATCGCTGGATAAGTTTGTCAGCAAGCATGGTCATGTTTACACACTCGCGGAATTACGCGCAAAGGATGCCGCAGCATTTGCTAAAGCTGGTTTGTAGGTATAAAGTTATGAAGTGCCAAAGCTAACACTAATCACTTCACCGCCTGCGCCTGATACGCTAAAAGAGCGCGTAAAGGCAGGACTACGCAAAACGAAACAGCCAGACATACCGCAATGCGTTTGTGGCAGTAGGACATACACATACATACACACGGCAGGCACAAAACAGCGAGTTTGTGTGTTTTGCCTGATGAATAAAAAATTGGTAGTAATGTGACAATCAAACAGTTTTAACGAGCCTCTAGCTAATCACTAGGGGCTTTTTTATGGGCATCTTTCGCCAGTGGCATTAGGTGTTTTTTTATGGGCAGCGCCCAAACAATCCAGAGGATATAGCTATGAGTATTGATTTATCTGCGCCAGAGGTGCAACAAGCGATTAAAGATGCAGTTGAGCAGGCAACACAGCCATTGGTGGCAAAGCGTGACGAATTGCTAGGCGAGGTTAAAAAGCTACGCAAAGAATCAGCGATTAAGCCAGAGGACGTTGAAAAGCTGGAAGCTCAAATTGATGAGCTTAAATCTCAATTGGGCACTGCTCAAAAAGAGGTTAAAACTTTCAAAGAAACTGCTGATAAAGCAAGCAAGGCATTAGCTGATGAAGCAAACTTTAATCATAGGCTTCTTGTAGAAAACGGGTTAACAGACGAGCTTACAAAAGCTGGCGTTACAAATCCTGCATTCCTCAAGGCCGTTAAATCAACACTATCACAGCAAGTAAAAGTAGTCACAGAAGGCGAACAGCGTATTGCAAAGGCTGGTGATAAAACACTAAGCGACTTTGTAAAAGAGTGGGCGGCTAGTGATGAAGGAAAACACTTTGTAGCTGCGCCTGCAAATTCAGGCGGCGGCGCTCAAGGTGGCGGCAACAATTCAAATAACCCGCCAAAAACCAGCATTGAAAAAATCAAAGCAGGATTGGCAAAACTTTAAGGACTTAACTCATGGCAACTCAAACCTTAGCCGAAGCACAAAAACTCATTAGCAACGAAATTGTTGCAGGTGTAGCAGAAGATATTTTCACAACTAACCCGATCTGGAACGTAATGCCTTGGACTGGCTACGAAGGTCAAGCGATCCTCGTAAACCGCGAGAACGCTTTGGGTGATGCGCAACACTTGGCTGTTGGTGGCACAATCACTGCAAAAGCGCCAGCAACATTCACACAAGTACCGTTCACATCAGTAACCACTATCGGTGATGCTGAATTGAATGGCTTGGTAGCAGCACAATCACGTTCAGCAGGCGTAGATCAAATGGCAGTTGAGATTAGCTCAAAAGCCAAATCAGTAGGTCGTTTACTGCAAACTGGTATCGCAACTGGTACAGGCGTATCACCACAACTACACTCACTGCACACACTGACTGACGCATCGCAATACACCGCAGCATCAGCAGGTCAAGCGCTCTCATTTGAATTGCTTGACCAATTACTAAACTTAGTGAAAGCAAAAGATGGTGAAGTTGATTGGTTGATGATGCCAGCTCGCACATTGCGTGCTTATCGCACTCTTGTACGTGCTTTGGGTGGCGTGACTGAAACAATCGCTTTCGACATGGGCAATGGCCGCTCACGTAACGTTGACGTTTATAACGGCATCCCAATCTTCCAAAACGACTACTTATCAGTAGCTGAAACTGCAAACGGTGCAGCATTGACCGGTGGCGCTTTAACATCTGTTTATGCAGGTGTATGGGATGATGGCTCACAACGTGTTGGCGTATCAATGATTTATCCAGACGGCACTCCAATGGGTATCGCAGTTGAGCAAATCGGTGCGGCTGAAACTAAAGATGAGCAAATCGTCCGCGTTAAATCTTACAGCAACTTTGCGAGCTTCAACCGTAGAGGCATCGCTCGCTTGACTTCTATCAATAACTAATCATGGCTAAAGATACCAAAGTCAAGGTCATTGCAGAGCATGATCTCATTGCTGATTCTATCGAGCTATGGGGCGTTAAGTTCGAGCGAGTTAATGGCGTGTATGTTGCGTTTATTGACAAGCAAGAAGCTGATGCAATGGTTAAAGCTAACCGAGTAAAACTAGCTTAGTAAGTGGTAGGCATTCTAACGAGTGTCTACTGCTTAACGAGCTGCAATTAGGGTCGAAGATAAATGGCGAATAGATACACGATAGCATCAGGCTTTGCAGACGACCCAGCTATTTGGGATGGTGGGGTAAGTGTTCCTGTTTCTGGGGATAGGGTACTAATCAGCCACACAAGCACCGCAAATAACACGTTCTCAACAAATACTGCTGGGTATGCTATTGGCTCTACTAATATCACACTGACCGGTACAGTATCGGCTGGGTCTTACGTCATAGGCGAAAAAGTAAGTTTTGGTACTGAAACAACAGATAACCCACTCTACACCATCACGGGCTGGAATAGCGGCACTAGAGTTCTTACCATTGACCCTCCACTATCTGTGGCTATCCCTGCTGTCGCAACACTAGCATGTAGTCGCGGACATGAGGTAACTCTCCGCACAGCCGTAGAATGGGGAGATGACAGCACCGCAACTATCGTAATCAATACAATCAGCACAACAAACAGTATTACCATTCGCGGCATATTGCGTCATAGCCGTGTTGCGAATAGTAGTATAACTTGTTTAGGCAACATTCGCGTTGTAGCATTCGGCACACACGATGTTGGCTATGAGGCAAACCCTATCCCTTTCGGAGTGACCGCCACGCTTATCATAAATAAGTCTGGAACATTAGCGGCAAGCAAATACTCATACGGCATACTTAATAGGTCGAGGGCTTCATTCTGGGGAGGAAGTAAAGTACGAGCGGCTACGCTTACCTCGGCTCTGACAGCAGGGGCTACAACTGTTTATGTTAGTCAAGCCTCTGGGTGGAAGATTGGTGACAAAATTGTAATTGCCGGTACGTCAAACGCTGATAATTCATATTCACACGGTACAATCGCTGGAACATACGTAGAAGGCTCTACGACAGTTCCTCTAACAGCAGCAGTGCAGTCTTCTCATTTAAATGGAGCGGATGTAGCAAACGTTACAAGTAACGTGCGAGCTACGCCATTTAGTCAGTCTTTCGGGTCTTATTGGTTTATTGACTCTGCTACTGATAATACATCATTAGCTAACTCAAGAGAATTTGGGGATATAGAGCTAGACCAAATGACAGGCGGCTCATGGCCTTATAGTGGAGTAACTCTCGGGAACGCCACTTCTTATAATGGAACATATAACCCTAAGAGCTTGCGAAAATACTTCAGCGTATCTCACCCTTTAGGGGTTGGTAATACGGCTGGAGGTTATTGGAATGCCCAGACAACCTTTCATGATGGGATTCAGTATATAGATTCTTGCGTATTCACTACTTTAGCAACTGCGAATACTAATGCCTACACACAAAGCGGCTCTAACGTTATGTTTGACAACTGCTTGTTTATCGGTGTTGTACACGCATCGAGCGGATGGTACAACAATAGGGTAAGAAACTCTACCATAAATGGGAGAAACTCTGTAGCGGGGATTGTATCATCGTGGAATAGTACAGACGCGTCATTTGAAAATGTTCATTTCTACGGCAGATTCAGAAATAATCTACACTTTATGGCAGACCCCTCGCAGCAGACTAGGGGGTTTAAGGTAATCAACTGCACGTTCGGGTTTAAGGTAATCAACTGCACGTTCGGTATAAAACAACCTTTATATGGCCTTAGTAAATGGTTTGGAAATCAGACAGTATCCTGTAACGGCCAGATAGAGTTTATAGACTGCGAATTCTCCGCTGCAATCGATGCACTTCCTAGACATAGTTCCGAGTATGAGTTTTCTATATTAGCGGCAACCGCGTATTTTAAACTGACAAACGTAAATAAAGACGTAAACAGGCAAGAATACTATAATAAATTCGGGTTCTATTTGCGTAACAATACGTTATATAAAAATTCAACCTCTTCCGTAGAGCAATCTGCTTTCGCGTTAAACGTTCCTAATTCAAAGACACAGAGCATCACAGTAGCCGCAGGAGCTACTATTAGAGTGGTCGGGTATGTTCGAATTGATTCTACCTTCTATAACAGTGGTAACTTAACATACCCAACGGTCACGCTATCTGGGGCGGGATTAACTACTACAACATTTACCGCAACTAGTGCGTCATTAAATGCTTGGGAACAATTTGATATATCAATAACAAATACTGCCGGATATGCTCAGGCTGTAACACTATCACAAAATGTTACCCCCTTAGCAGTAGTCGGTGGCAGAGTATATTTTGCCGGAGTTCCCGATGGCGTTTATGTAACTAAAGCTAGACACTACGGATTTATGTTCGAGGAAGCCCTGCCTACTCGTACTGTAAACTCAGTGCTAGTGGCTGATGAAGCCACTGCATACGCATATACAGGCGTGTCTATGGATAGTGTAACGCCACGCATTACAGTCACAGCAGGCACAGCCGATTCATTCCTGAAAGTGTATGAGTACACCCAAGCATGGGCTGTAAATAACCTTGATAATGATGTGCTGCTCACCTCAACCGATGGCAACAACTTCACCCTTGCGACAACCACAAAGCTCGTATGGGATGCGATGGGTGCAGACGGTACGCTAGTAGGCGGATGGTGGGAGCTTACAACCCCCGCGACCTACAACGTCAAGCTATCAGGTACTAAGATTGAATTCAAGACAGCAGGTACTTACGACTTCTCAGCAGGTACGGTTGGCGGTACAGTAGAGCTTGTAAACACATCAGGCGGTAACGTCACAGTCGTAGTTCCAGCAGGCACTAGCTACACGAATACCGGCCCAAACATTACTGTCACCGAGCCGGTCGTAGCACGAGGTCTTGCCTTCACTGGCCTGCTCGCAGGTTCTACGCTCAAGGTATTCGAAACTGGTACGCAAACAGAACTGTTCAGCAACACCAATACTGCCACCAGCGTGACATGGAGTGAGGCGTTATCTGGCTCTCGCACGGTGGACTACACTATACTTAAAGACGGCTACCTACCAATCCGGCAGACCGGCATTGTTGTGACGGGAGCAGTGGTCGGTGGTGTGATGGCTACGCCTATCCAGCAGGCAGCCTCACGAGCATGGGTCACACCAATCGGTCTGACCTTTGGCACAAACCTGTTCTACAACCCGACAACCAAGCTGGCTGGTCTGACTGCGGTCAGCACATTGCAGAACCTCTACTGCCAACTGATCTCGTCATTCCGCACAGAAGCCACGTTGCAGAACAAGCCATTCCCGATGACTGAGAACGGCCCCAACTCGTTCCGGTGGATTGATGGTAGCGGTTTTGACCTAACAACGTATGCCAACTCGATAAGCAACCTGCGTGGCGACGGCATGAGTTACACCGATGTGAATGGGAATGTGACCGATGTCTGGGCAGCGATTCTCTCAGTTGGTGTTCCTGCTGGTTTCCAAGTCAGGTATCAGCAACAGGATGGTATCGGCACGACCAATGCACAGAACACTGGCAACATCGACCAACTAATCAAGATTAAGAAAACAGGAACAGGGGCATTCGACTATACCAACTGGCTGGTTCTCAAGGTGCAAGAAGAGGGTTACGACCAAGCCGAGGCTGTTGCACAGGACATCTATGGCGTACTGGAAGATCAGCTCTATGTCGTTGGACTGACACCGCTACCCAACAGCATCGCTGCTGGATTGGCTGACGCGACCGTGACGGTAACACCAGAGCCAACTCCGGTGCTGTGGAACGGTAGCTACTTCTCGACCACGATCACCGACACAACTGACAACCACTCAGGTCTTGCGATTATGCAAGCAGTGCGAGCTGCAAACGAGTTCAACTGGTCTGATCTGGTACGCCCCAATGGGGATAAGTTCAAGACAGTGACGGGCAATTTCTACGGCGATGCCTACGCCACGCCAGCGGGTGTGCGTGTGGTCATGTCCGATGGAACGACACCGCATCCTGACTTCAATTTGTTCAATGACGACACTGGAAGCTCACCTTATGTTCCGCCTGTGATTGCACCGATTACTTGGGAGGGGGCAGTAGATGGCACAACCATCCTGCTCTATAACGACAGCAATGCTGGTGCGATTATTGACACGCAAAATGTGTCTGGTGCTGGCGGCTACGTCTGGTCGGTTTCACTGCCGTATGCTGGTGTCGCGGTAGGCGATTCACTGCGGTTGCGTTATGGTCACAAGGAATACTACGCTGGTGAACTGCAAGGCACGTTGACTGCCTCAGGTATCGCCTTTGTCGGCTCGATGACGCTACACCCTGTCTATGCTGGATGGGGTCTGGATGGCTCGGTCTATGACCAAGCGAACGGTGGGCCATTCACGATGGACGGCCTCAACCTTGAGATCGACATTGGTGGTGGCGCAGGCACAGGAACGAAGAAAGCACTTGCGGCATGGACTCAGCACTTGATGACGCTACCGGCTGGCCTCGATGCCTTCTATGGTGCATGGGATTTGCTCGACCTGAATATGATTAGGCAGAACGTTGCAATCGTGGATGTGTTGATTGACAAGCCAACGGCGGGTGAGTTCGTGTTCACCGACAACGACATTAATTACTACCGCTCCGACTTTACGATCCCATACAACACGACACACTCGACCATCTTCATGACGTACAACGCCAAGCCTTTCGTGGCAACGGTGGTGGGTGGGAACGTAATTACAGGGGATATTTCCACTGTGATGTCAGCGGTTAATGCAGTACCAGCTGCAACACATACGCTAATCACCACAGGGGATCCAGTTGCACCAACAGCTTCTGAAGTTGCAGGTGAAGTTTTAGCCGTACTGCAAACCAACACACTTGCCGTGAACATGGTGCAAGTGAAAGGACAGTCACTTGTTGGCACGGGTATTGAGTCAGATCCGTGGAGTCCTGCTTAAATGGGTGGAGCATGGGGTAAAGCCTTTGGTGCTGCTTTTGGTAGTGCGTGGGGAAGTGTACTTTATTCACCCCCTCAAAAATATCCGCTTGCAGGCATATATCGGCTCTATGACTTAATTGATGTTCTGCATTACCCAATAACGCAAAAACTGAAAAGACCGCTTAATGGCGCGAGTTTAATTTATCCAATAGCGGGAAAGCCAAATAGACCGCTTAATGACGCGAACTTAAACCGACCACTGATGGGTGTAGGCAGAGAATATGCAATAATTAATATCCAGGATTACCCAATAACGCAAAAACCGACAAGGCCGCTTAATGGCCCGAGTTTAGATTATCCACTTGAAGGCATAGATAGGACATACCCATGATTAACGTAGAAACTGGAACTGGAGCAAGTGATAGCGAATCATATTGCAGCGTTGCTGACAGCTTAACCTATCATCTAGCGCGCGGAAATAACACATGGGCAACCATTACAGAATCACAGCAAGAGCAAGCCTTAAGACGTGCAACAGATTTTATCGAGCAACGCTATAATCAAGCATGGCAAGGATTAAGAGTAACAAGCACACAAGCGCTATCCTGGCCTCGTAGCGGGGTCACATTGAATGGCTTTGCATTCGACAGCGCAAGTATCCCAAAGGCGCTTATTAATGCGACTGCTGAAATGGCAATCCGTGCTGCAGCTGGGGAACTAGATGTGGATTTAGAACGCGGTGTAACACGTGAGAAGATTGGTACTTTAGAAGTACAATATGATACAATATCACCTGAGAGAAAGCGCTATGTTGCTGTAGACAATATGCTCAAGCCATTACTGCAAAATCAATCTAATTCATATGTAGGTCTGCAACGTGCCTAATTACGCAAATCTACAAGCCGCCTCCCGCAGATTGCTTGCCAAGTTCGGGCAATCAATGACGCTGACACAGCAGACCGCAGGGGCTTACAGCCCTGATACTGGTAACGTGACAAGCACGACAGTCACAACGATTGATAACGGTGTCATTTTGCCATACGCAGAAGGCATACAGAACGACTCTGGCAGCTTAATTCAGCAAGGTGACGCACAGGTATTGATACAGTGTAATGTCGTGCCAAAACCTAATGATACGTTGACGATTCAAAGCCAAGTGTGGACTATCATCAATGTGAAGGCGTTAGAGCCAAGCGGTATCAATTTGCTGTATGAATTGCAGGTGAGGAAATAATGGGCAAATTTGCGCTAGATCTGAACCGGTTCGCTAAAAAGGCGGGGGTCAATGCTGAAAAGGTAGTGAGAAAAACTGTGCTTGATATTACCTATAGCTTGGTAGATATGTCCCCAGTAGACACAGGCAGATTTAAGAACAACTGGCAGGTAGCAACGGGTAGCATCAACCGCGACACTAACAGCAAAACAGATTCTAAAATGCGTGCAGAATCATCCATGCTTGGCTTTAACATTGGCGAAACTGTTTATATTTCAAACTCATTGCCATACGCGCAACGTCTTGAAGATGGGCATTCAAGCCAAGCGCCTTCTGGCATGGTGAAAGTTACTTTGGTCAAATATCAATCATTCATTAAAAACGCGGTGAGAACATTATGAGTCTTGCACTAATCAGGAAGGCATTTGAATCGCGCCTGAATACATGGGCTACAGCGCAAAGCATACCAGTAGCATATGAGAATGTAGCTTTCACACCGCCTGCAACTAAATACCTTAGAGCATACCTATTGCCAGCGTCAACTGATAGCGACACACTGGACAATTTGCATCGTGCCTATATGGGAGTGTTTCAGGTCAATATCGTTATGCCTTTGAATGTAGGCAGCAATGAGGCACAAGCGCTCGCTGATAGCATTGCAGGCTTATATAGTGTTTCATTCACACAGGACACTATCCGCGTTTACATTACACGTCAATTCAGCTCACGGCCTGCATTTCAGGATGGTGACAGATACATTTATCCAATCTACTGCAATTATCGAGTAGATACGAATTAGGCAAGGTAACACTTGCTTATTGCCCTTCATCGGGCGCAATCCAGCCAGCTTAACCGCTGGTTTTTTTCGCCCATAACACGGCATTTTTAACAAAAGGAAATCAATCATGGCTTTCAACTTACCAAATGGCGTGACCTTCGCAGTTGCGACAGCTTACGCATCAGCGTTAACAGTTACAGCGGCTTCAAACGCATCAGAAACAGTATTGACAGTGACTAACACACTGTCTGCTGGTGATTATGTAGAAGTGACATCAGGCTGGAATCGTATTAACGGTCGCATCTTCCGTATTAAAACGGCATCAGCCTCAAACGTGACATTAGAGGGCATTGATGCTGATACCAGCAACACAACAAACTTCCCTGCTGGATCTGGCACTGGCTCAATCCGTAAAATCAACACCTTCACACAAATTGCTCAAGTGCTTGAATGTACATCAACAGGTGGCGAACCACAATACACAACATTCTCACTGCTTGAAGAAGATTACGACCGTCAAATCCCGACAACAACATCAGCTCAATCATTGAATATGTCTGTTGGCGATGACCCAACATTGCCAGGCTACATCTCACTGAAAACAGTTGCACGTTCACGCGCTACTACAGCATTGCGTGCGGTGTTCCCTAACGGTTCAATCATCATGTACAACGGCATCTTCGCTCTGGATGAAACACCATCTATGACTAAGGGTTCAGTGATGGCAGTCAATGTGGGTATTGCTCTGCAAGGCAGACCTGTCAGATATGCGAGCTGATAACGCTTAGTTACCACCATGTAACGCCCTGCTCGGTAGCGCCTTGCAGGGTTTTTTAAACTTCATAATTATAAAGGCTCACAAATGGCTAAATTCTCACTGGCAAGCGCGCCAAAGACATTCAAGCGCAAAGTAACCATCACACTGTTAGACGAATCAACCGCTGATATTGAACTGACATTCAAGTACAAAACCCGTACCGAGTACGCAAAGCTGCTGGATGAAGTCATGAGCAAAGAGAAAGCGGATGACGAAAAGACACAAAGCGCTGTTGATATTTTCAAACGGCTAGGCGCTGGCACTGTTGAATTTTTGATGAAGATTGTCGAAGGTTGGGATTTAGACGACGAGTTTAACAAATCAAATGTTGCAGACTTGATTGATAAGTTCCCTGCGGCAGCAAGTGAAATCACAGAAGCGTATCGCATTGCGATATTGGAAGGTCGGACAAAAAACTAGAGGCCGCTGCATCGGCAATGTACCAGAAAGAGGCTGACGAGTTAGAGTTAGCCTCTTTCGGTTTAACCAAAGAAGATGTAGCGGTGACAGTTGAAGTATGGGAAGAGAATTACCCAGCGTTTAATGTGTTTAACGCACTAGGTACGCAATGGCGCTATTCCATGAATGGCATCACAGGTCTTGATTACAA
>Ga0172367_10004695_pt1 | contig 16863 bp, 28 predicted proteins | sample Lak10m_FD_114542 | JGI IMG/M metagenome (GOLD analysis project Ga0172367, IMG submission 114542) | Freshwater microbial communities from Kabuno Bay, South-Kivu, Congo - kab_022012_10m | ecosystem: Environmental > Aquatic > Freshwater > Lake | place: Democratic Republic of the Congo: South-Kivu...
CTGGCTTCGTAGGATGCAGCCATGGTCCCATCCGAGCGCTGATAAAGGCGCGGGTTGCCAGTCTGGTGATCAAACTTGATGCGGCACTTGGCATGCAGGGTATCACCCTTGTGCAGGTAGTTGTTCAGGGTTTCGGCGTCCTTTTCCCAGGCGGTCAGGCGAATCCACATCGGAACCGTCGCACTGGCCTGATCGTCGCTCTTGCCCACATACTCGTTGTAAGCCACGTCAATGGAAGTCACGGCCTTGCCTTCGGGCGTGAATTTCATTTCCGGGTCCTTGGTGACGGTGCCGACAATATCGAGTTCGCAATAGGTATTAAATTTTACAGACATGGGGTTTCTCCTTTATTTTTGTGCTGCAGGGTATTTGCCCTGCGAGCATGATTATTCGGATTGGTCGGATATTGAAAACAGGGGATGATCTCCAGGCTTGATCTGTTCACTGGCCCACAGATTCCTGGAGCGTTCATGCCAAAACGTCAGCGCAATATTCCACCGGCCGCAAAAATATGCGATCCAGCGCTTGATACCTTCATTCCCACCTACAACAACAAATTCCAGCGATGCCATTTGCTCCGGGGAGATTCCTTGAAGATTCTCGGCAAGCATGATGGCGATCGCTGGAATCGCGACTTTCTGTGTAATCAGGGAAGTGATTGGGCTGCTGACGCTTGGTGGCGCACCGTCTTTCCACCCTATGGATACGGTTGCGCCTTTCATTTCGGCGACAAGTGAGAAACTCGAGTCGAGTTGATCGCCAGTAAGATTCAGAACAACGATATGTTTCATGACACTCCTGGAACGCAAACGTCATTGCCCACTTGCGACAATGACCTTTTGGATTTTTTCCTACTGCTCTAGGAGTGTCTAGTAATGTCTAGTTCTATAATCGGGGGAGATCGTGAATTACTTCGCCATTGTAGCATAGAATATATGTTCTAGCAACAATTTGCTAATATTCGCTGGTCAGCATTACCACCAAACCAGATTCCGGAAAGTCAGTTGGCTGTACGTACAGATGAATTTCCCTCAAGGGAAAATCCGTATATCCGATGTGCTGTTCAACTAGGATATGCCCATCCCCATCATCGCAGGTAACAACTGCCGTATTGTTCTCGGCTTTCACAATCCAGTGTTGAAATTCACAGCCGTGAAGTTTTTTGGGCTGGTACGATGCGATCAGGTCAAGCATCCAGAAGCATTTGGCGTTTTCACACAGGTACTTCATTCCATCGGTCAGCAGTAGGTTGGTCCAGGGATATCTCATACGGGCATACCCTTCGGTGCCAGTAAAACCAGCCAGGGTGCTTTCGAGTTCTTCAACGGTCAATTGAGGCATTCGATCTCCTTTTCGATCTTGATACCAAAGATATATTCAACGTACCAAACAGCTTCACGCCGGGTGGTCCGGGAATTCACGCGCTGCCACTTTCCTTCCAGGAACCGATCTATCCTGTGAGTAAGTATTTCCAGCGTGATGAACATCCGGACTTCAACGATGCGCAGTTTGTAACGGGTAGATTCCCAAACGATCTTTTCCTGTGTGGTTGTCATTTTGCTAACTGAAACCGAGCCCGCGTTCTTTGAGCGAACAGAACTTTCCCTGCGAACAAATGACATGATCTAGAACGTCGATATCAAGCAGCTTTCCCGCCTGAACAATTGCCCGTGTAACCGCCACATCATCAGGGCTTGGGGAAATATCGGACGATGGGTGATTGTGCGCGACGATAATAGCGCTGGAATTGTCTAGGATGGCCTGCCGGAACACTTCACCAATGCGCACCTGGGATGAGCTCACCGAACCTTGATAGAGCTTGACCAGGTTGACCACATGATTACGTCTATTCAGGTTGATGACCCACATTTCCTCATGATCCAACGCGCCAATAAAGCAATCGAGAAGATTTGCTGCGTCTGCTGGACTCTGGATTGATGGACGCTCCTTGGGATTGCTGTAAAGCTGAATGTTCAGTTCTTCATGCAGTTGGCGGATCTTCGATAAGGTTTCTTCCACCTTGTTTTTCTTCAGGGTTGGCTTGGTCTTCGGTGTGAATTCGATAACCGGAAGTGCGAATTGAGTATTTTCAAGAGGCATGTTTTTCTCCAGAGAATCAAAAGAGCCCGCACTTTTTCAGTACGGGCTTGAAGTGAAATTCTTGAACAGTTACAAAAAGGTTATGGCATCATCGATTTGTTCTTTGCCAACATTATGTGAGCTCGCTCGGCACTAATTTATTTACCCAACCAGAATTAGTCACAACATCCGCAGCGAGGGCGATTTGGCGAGGAGTAAACTGCCGTTTGCGGTCGTTCCAGGCATATGTCTGTTTGACCACATCATTTATGGTGTTGACAGATTCGTTTTTCATGATCCAATGAACCGTGGACAAGAGTTCCAAACCGAATGGCGACTCGAAGCCATCCACTAATTCCGCCACCTTGTCAAAGCGAGAGCGAGTATCAGGGTGTTGTTCTAAAAAGATCGTGGCTTCCTCGCTTGCCCCTGGCACCAACTTGAGCTGTTTGTTTGGTGCATCGCCGCCATCGCCGTAGCCAGATATAAGATGTCCCTCAATGGCATGCAATACATGCCGAAGATTTTCGGCGTAGGGGCCATACGGACCCTTCTGAAACCGAAGATGCAGTGGTTCACCTGCTTCTTGCATGAGATACATCAATTTGTGAACTTCCAGCAGCGTTACAAATGGATCAAGTAAACCGGCCAAATAGCGCCTCATCAGTTCAACAAGCGCCGCTCGCCCTGCTGTCATTGTCGGTACTTCACGGTTATGAACCATTTTCTCCGTATCAGGTGCACCGTGAGGTTCGTAAATGAAAACACGCACATCAGTAAGCGGTTCAAGTGAGGCCTTAATATGCGGTTTAACGTCCAACCAATCCAGCCCACCCAACCCACTGCCTAAAGGTGGAATGGCGATGGAGTGAATGTCGTACTGTTGGATTGTATCGACGAGTGCTTTAAGCCCTGAATCAATATCTTCCATTCGGCTTTTACCACGCCAATGCCGCTTAGTAGGAAAGTTGATGATGTAACGCGGATTAGTCAGTTGTCCAACTTCAAATACGAGCATCCGGCCTGGTTGTACTTCATTGTTCTTACAAGCTACTTCATAGGCTTTGAAGTTCTCCGGATAAGCATCCTTAAACTGAAGCGCGATACCGCGTCCCATAACGCCTACGCAGTTTACAGTATTGACAAGGGCCTCGGCGTCTTCTCTTAAAATATCACCACGCCTGTATTCAATCATCTTTACTGTCTCCTTATGGATAATACCATTCTGATTTTATCTCAACTTGCGGTCGTTGACCTTTTGGAGGCAATGCATTGACCACTCGCCTATACATTCCTATTGAATGCACGCCAATTCGCTCTATCAGATGCCAAGGGAAGCTGTATTCCATTAGAAACTCCGCCTGTTTGCCTTCCTTGACCGTTGAAGCAATCCCGGGGCCACCCCATCTATCGGCCCTGACTGCATCCCAATCGATTTCATTCAGAAGAGAGAAATCGCAGCGGTCCTCGAAATAATAGGCTCCGGCATTTGACAAGGTAAAAGCCCAACGCTTGTTGTTCTGCTTCGCCCACGCAACTGAGGCGCGAAGATCCGCTTCCAAATGTACGATTGGTCCCTGCCCACCGCGATAAGTCAAATCCTCGTGATTAGCCTGGTAAATCAGGTATAACATAACGGAACGTGGACAGAAATAGAAGGGTACGCAGTCGCCCACGTGCAAATCTGGATAACTGGTCAGCGTCAATTTTTTTAGCCGTCGCTCTTTGATGCCGTTCATGCCAATGGTGGTTCCTGGCGGTGCGCGCCTTACAATTTCCGCATCACACCAAAGATAGCTATCCACGATAATCGACGGTAGCCGATCTGCATGCACAATATGGTAGATTTTCGGTTGTGCAGGAACAGTCATTTCACGATATCCAATACTTTTTTGGTAAACAAGTTTATTTCGAACAGATTCACTATTATCCTTGGCACTTCTATTTTATCAGCCTTGTTAGTTAGTTTCCAAGCAGGCTTATTTATTATGATGTTGATTATCAAGCGAGAATCTTGATTGCCAGGATGGCAGCAGTCAGAAGCGTCAGGAAGACACAGAAGTCTGCAAAGGCGAGATCAACAGCACGTTTTGAAACCATTAGATTTCCTCCGAGGGAAGTTTACGAAAATGTCCCCAAAACCATCATTGGGATTGTCCACGATGGTATTGGGGTTCATTGAATAAAAATTATTTTTCATGGAATGATTCTCCTGCATCGATCCGGTTTAGCAGAGAATGAAGTGTTTCGAAAGCTTTCTGGACATCGCGGATGGTTTTCACACTTTCGCTGCCCGGGTGCTTCATGGAATGGTTGAGAAAAGCATTGGTGAACAGACTCTCATGCTTGAGAATCACCAGGACAGCCGTGAACTCTGTGATGGATAGGGGCGTCTCAAGCAGCTTGCATTGCAGCGATTCAATAAAAGGGGGTAGAGCAACACCAACATTAATTGTCATCTTCATCCCCATCAAAACGAATGTCAGAAAGAGCAGTGGTCGCCACATTGTTGTAGCGGGTATAGGCCCATCCCCCGTGTGTGTAAGTTGGCCAGGGTTCGCAGTTCACGGCTTTCACTGCGCTAACGCCCAACTCCTTGTTTACGCTCAAAACTTCCACTTCAATATCGTTAAACTTTGCGATAACAGGCATAGCTACTCCTTTCAAAAAGTTTGGGTGAAGCACTTTCCTAGGAGTATCTAGCTCTATAATCGCAGAACGGGTGTTCGGCATATTATACTCCTAGGGATTAAAAGCAAAAACGCCAGCACCATGGAAGGCACTGACGTTTTTCTACCGATGTACTTTTAGCGAATTGTTATTCAGACAGCGTTTCTAGAAAATCAACTGGCTGCAAAACCGGCAGCAATGCTGGTTGATAATCTTTCACATTCCGGGTGATCAGGAAATTAATTTTGTTACGAAGCGCAGAAACCATTTGAACAGCATCTTCAAAGTCACGAAACTCCAGGTTCAGTGCTTGCTCTATGGTTTCCTGATCTACTGGCGCAATCTTGAAAATTTGCAGTAAGCTGGTAATAGTGGCTCGCGCTTCAGAAGAACCCTTGCCTTTTTGCAGCAAATAAAACAAGGTCGTGATACTGTGAGCCGCCACATATCCCTCTGCTGCTCCCCTTTCAAGAGCAGCCAGCAGCCCAGCAGATGCACCATAAAACGGTTCACGCTTTTGGAGTACATCCAGGATCACATTGATATCCACCAAAACACTTGGCCGATCAGCCATATTTCTCGTCCAGGTGTTTTTTGTAATCATCTAGCGTGACATCTTGGGATAATGTACCGCTCAACCTGCTCACAATCGGCGCGTTTTCCAACGAATGTTCTCCAGGGATCCGGCGCAAATAAGCTTCGATCAAGTTTGTCAGGGTGGTGTGATTTTCTGCCGCGAAGTGTTTTGCGTTTTCTATCAGGTCCTTGGGGACTCGAATAGTTAACTTAGTCTCGTTCATAATCGTTCTCCTGCCGTACATAATATGCGAATTCTGTACGTATGTCAAGCACCACCTCCATTTTCGTTTTTAAAGCAAAAAGCGCCAGCACCCTTTTACAGGCACCGGCGCTTTTGGCGACTGAGTTATTATACGGCCGGCATTTCTAGAAAATTATTTGGCTGCTATGCATGTTGATTTTCTTTGACGTTTCATACAATCTTAGGAGCGTGGAACTCACTATCACCAAGGGAAATCCCGCTAGCCCATTTTCCCGAGGAAATAAGGGGATCGCCTTGAATGGTGTTGCCCAAAAGGGTGGCTGGAATGATCTAGATTAGTTTCTTCAGAATGGGGATCAATGATGGCAGATCATTCTGAACAGTATCCCACATCAATTTTTCATCGACCGAAAAATAGACGTGCACTATGCGGTTGCGCATGGCGCGCATCAGATGCCAGGGGATTTCCGGGTACTTTTCTTCGACTTCAGCCGGAATTTGGCTGGCAGCCTCGCCAATAATGATGAAGTTCATCTCAACTGCACGTACAGATTTGTCATCATCACGGAATGATGCATACTCCATGCCGGACGTAAATTCCTGGATTTCGACAATAGCATCCAAGATATCACGAATACGATCCTGCCAGACTCTAGGCGACAAGCAGCAGTTCCCCCTTGATTCGTTCACGGATGTAGGGTTTTAAGCTTTCTTGTGTGCCAAGATCGACCGGGCACTCCAGCAGCTGCTCCAGGTAATCCTGGAGCGCAAATAAACCAAAATAACCAACCGGCCGATTGAATTCAACCAGCAGGTCCACATCGCTTTTGGCTGTGGCTTCATCTCTAGCAACCGAACCAAACAGTGACAGGGATTGCACCCCGAACCGCTCGGCCATTTCAGCTTTCTTCTGTTTCAAGATTTGCAGAACTGCTTGTTGTTCCATACTGATTATTATACGTCAATCGTATTACCCATAACAGGCTGCCACGTTTTCATTCATCTTAAATCTTTCAGATTCATTGTTGTCCTCCTGATTTACCTTTATCTGCCCAAGTTTAAATATGGACTACAGCCACTCCCAGGGATTTAAAGCAAAAAGCGCCAGCACCCTTTTTACAGGCACCAGCGCTTTTTGAGCTCGCGCGTTGTAATTAGACCTTCCAGTCAGCTTAGAGCCACACTGAGGTCATAACCCAACAGGGATTACAGGCAACAAAGAATCAAACCAACATAAACGTGTCGAATACAATTAGTTCAGCAGCATGATCCCGGTGTTGCGGCTCTCGGTCACCATGCGGATCACAGCATCCACGCTCTCAGGTGTGGAGTGGAAAATGGCTCCACCCAGGGCGGGGCGCCCATTGGTCAGGCGGATGAACTGGCCAGCATTCATCAGTTCGGAGCGGGTGATATTGAGCGGAGCCATGTCCTTGTTAAATACGTTCTGGATGTAGACAGGCTTCACTTCGCCGGTCGCGGTGTCAACAACCTGGTCGGGGACAGCGGTAACTTCAACGCGGGAAGAACCACCATAAATCTGGTTCGCGGTGGTCTTGATCTCGGTCCAGGCCTGGCCGATTTCATTCTTGCGAAGGCGCAGGAAGGTGCGGTCCATCACAACCTTATTCAGGAAGACGGTCTGCTCGCCCTTGCCAACTTCATCGCGGTGCCCGGCTTCGATGGCCTTGTTGAACCAGTCGGTGACGACGATGACATAGCCCATAGCAACCAGGCGGACGATCTCATGGCGGCGGATGGCATCAAGATCAGCACCGTACTTGGATTTCTTGGTTTCGTAGCGTTCGCGTCCAAAGCGGTCGGTGAAGCTCTTGGGAGAACCATCAGCGTTTTTGACAATGCAGATAGCTTCCTGGTTGGACTTCTCTTCGATCAGGCGGCCGCAGGTGAAGCGGTTCTCGTCCATGCGCGAGCCGTGCAGGGTAACCCAACCAGTGCGCCCGGCCCAATCCGCATCCTTGTAGATTACGAGCCGGTCGCCGCCGGGCTGGCTTTCAACACGGGAGGCAACGGGCTTCTCAATGATGATGTCCTTGTTTTCAATCGGCTGAAGTTCGCCGCGGATCACACGGGCATAGCCGGCGCGCTCCTGGTACTTGCCTTCGGTGTGGGGGTACACATGCAGGTTGGGCTCGAAAATGCGGAAGGTGCCGATGATGTTGTCGATCACGACCTTGCGGGCGGAGGCAACTTCGTAGCGAGCAGCGTTGTTTTCGTTGGATGCGTATTCGACCTTCTGGAGCTTTTCGCCGTTCAGCAGTTTGGCAAGCGCAAATTGGCTGACATAAGCGATGGTGGAACCGCCAGGACCGAAATCGCGGCCCATGTTCCAGGCAACGCAGCCACCATCGGCGGTGCGGGCGAACTGCTTGTAAGCCTTGAGCAGATCCTTGGCGATCAAAGCGGCTTTGTCCATCTGTTCGGCGGTCATAAGATTATTTTCTTGCATGATATTCTCCTTGTGAGTAAAAGCGGCGGGGGTGATGACCACACCAGGTGTGGCTTGTACGGGTTCGGGTTCGGCAGCAGCGGAGAGATCGTCGCTGACTTTGGCGCTATCAAAAACAGGAGCCTGCTGTTGGGCAGGCTCGTTTTCCTTCGAGGGAATTCCAGCGGAAATCGGGGCGGGAGCGGGTGTGCGCTTGCAGCCAGTCATGGTTTCAAACAGGTTGTTGCGCTCTTCATCGGACATGGACTGCCAGGCAGCTTTGTCATCGGCGCTCAGGCTGGAGTAGAAACGGAACATATTCATCGTGAAATCCATAGAATTAGAAGTAGTAGGCATAGCTTGGCCTCCTTAGAGCCATTGGAACTGAATGTGGAATGAGATATTTGGGTCGGATAAAAACCGCATGGCCCCCATGCGCTTACGGGTATGCACGTCATCACCTCCTACTGGATTTATTTGTTCCAGAGATTGGTCTTTCCGTATTTGCGGCGGATTTCGTTGGCTTCGCGGCCAAGGGAATGCATCCGGTCGATGGCATCATTGTTGCGTTTGAAATTCTGTTCAAGATCCTGATTGAGTTCCAAAAGGTGGTTTTCGGCCCCAAGAATATCCATCCGGTACTGATCGAGATCCTTCGATTCGTTCCAGATTTGGTTCCATACATACGTCGCCGTTTCGATCGCTTTTTGAGCCTGGAAATCATCCAAACTAGCCAGGCTGCACAGAACCTTGTCCATGGCTTTGCCGACCGGGATGTAGGCGACGAACGCTTCGTATTTTTCAATGGCAACCTGGCGGAATTTCTTATTGGCATCTTTGATGAGCTTGGCAGCAACATCGATTTCGTGCATCAAGTTGTTGGTAACGCGGTTGATTTCCTTCAATTCGACATTCTTTATCGCGTGAGCCTGGTCAGCAAGGTCGTTGGCGCGCTTCAGATCGGTGTCATATTCGCTGACAGCGTTGATTTGTGCATTGATGAACTCAAAATTGAGATCGTTGAAGTTGAAATCGCCCGCTACAAGTGAAACATCAGCCTTGATTGGCTCGACGACCTGCTCCACAAGCTGGCATGCGATAAGATCAGCCTCAACATCGGAGAAATCGTTGTCATCTTCCTTGGGTTCGCCCTCATCAGGCAGTTGGACAGGGCAAATATGCTCAGAAATCGCGACAAGCATGGTGTTCAGGGCATATTTAGTGCGGTTCTGCTTGTTGAATTCGGGCAGCTTGGTGAGAATCGCGGTGTAATCCGCTGATTCCGCGAACTCGACGAATTTTTCTGCCACATCACGGGTAACAACATTGTTCTTAGCCATTGCTTTGGGCCTCCTCAAGCCCTTAAAACAAAAAAAGCGCCACGCTCAAGCGAGCATGGACCGCTGGTCAAATCTGATTTATCTGTTATACAAACGGTTTTCGTTGCAAATAACCGGGTTGTCAGCCTATTTCAACAGCCCTTTGGACAAATTGATCAGTTTTTGCCCATCGAGGGTTTCCGGACCAAGAGTTCCAGCCAGGCAGTGGCTGATGATTTGGGCTTGAATCCTGGCCCGATGCGTATCTGGCAAGCGGAATGAGCGCGTTGTGATTCGGTTGGCATCTTCGACCGAATAGCCCGCGTCATTCAGAGCTTTGAGAAGGTTGCCAAATTCCACTTTACCTGGCATGGCGAGCCTCTGAGATGGCAGCGTTATACTCGATGTCCTGACGCTGCTGCTTGGCACGGCGATTGGCCTTACGCGAATCGCCATGCCCCTTCCCTTTGACCGACTCTTCGATGATTTCCTCATCGTTTTCGTTGTTGTTGCGGCTGAACTTCTGGTACTTGTTATTTTTCTTGCTCATTTTGGATCTCCTTATGTGCCAAAGTAATCGAGTTCAGAAAAGGTTCGACTGACAGAATGACCTTTGCGCATGGTTCCATCGTCGGACCGCATTGCTCGGTGGTAATCGCGTTTGATGGATTTACCCTGCCAGGACTTGGTGTTGCCACCGGATAAGCGATGCTTGGGATGCAGTTGGTGGTAGGTGATGGTGCCATCAAGATGGTAGATGAGTTCGATCCTTGTGCAGACCAACCCGCCACCTAGATGCCATTTAGGTTTCAGATTTGATTGGTGCAACCACTTTGGTTTCATAAATGGCCTCCTTTGCCAAATATTGTTATGTTCCTTCGGGGGAAATTATTGTTCGGCAAGTTTTGCAAGCAGTTCTGCCATGCCGAGCGCGCGCTCGATGCTTTTTTGTGTTTCATTACGCTTTTTCAGCATCTCCGCGATCTTCAGCCATTGATTGGCCTGCTCCAGGCACCAGTCTTTGAATTCGGCGTTCATACCTTATCTCCCCAGAAACAGCGCATAGAGCAGAGTCAGGCAGAACCAGGCAGCGGCAATTGTGCCAATGGCGGTTACGATGATGATCTGAACGTTGTTCAGTCCAAAGGACAACAAAAATTGAATCAAGACTTCCATATTCGGCCTCCATGCGCCGTTAAAACAAAAAATCCCGCTTTCGCGGGTGAATGAAATGGGTGATGGTTTATTCGTCGCAGGTGCCCATCAAGAAATACTTTCCGGTGACTTCGTCGAAACCGCCACCGATGGAGCAAATGTTAGGAATCCACAGATACTTGCCCCAACTGGATTCCAGGCCAGGCAATTCGGGCACGACAAACCAATGCCCACAACGCAGATCGCCCTTGCTTGCGTATCCCTTCTCGATGGCCCAGTTGTAATCGCAGAAGTAAGGAACATAATGATTGGGACATTCATCTACGCAGGCTGCAGCACGAACTGGCGTGGGAAATAAACTGGCGGTAATGACCGCTATCAACAAACTAACGAACAAAACAGATTTCATAGCGTACTCCTTCTGGGGCAAAAATGAAAAAAGGCCAGGCGCCGGATTGCGCCTGACCTGGTCAACAAAAAAGGCACCCCCCATGTTCATTTTGGAGAGGTCAACCCCTATCTATTAGGCTTCTATAAAATATTTCCGTGGTTCAAGATATCATCCCAGTTTTGATCGGCGATTATTTTCCTGTCCATTGACAGAACAAATATTCTAAATTAAAATGCTCATACATTCACCGCCGGTCTCCCCCCTAGATTAGGTGGTGTTTACAGGTAAGGTCTGCCGTCCCCCCTACGGCAGACCTATTTGTTTAATTGATGCACTGAAAACTTGCGATCTGATATATAATTGCAATGTGTAAATAGAACAAATGTTCCTTTTTATGCTTATAATGATATCCTATGTCATTCCTTTACCGCCTGCTGTACTTGCTCGGAATTGTGCAGGACCCAACACCGCATACCTATAATCTAAATTCAGACCTTCACCTTCGCATTGCGGACCTGGCCCAACAAGAACAGCTTACTCCCGAAGAAATTACCGAGCAGCTGCTCAGCCAGGCTCTCCATCAGCGCTATGCTGTTTCAGAGACATGGCAGCGTTGGTTAACCCTGTCTCGGCGAGAACAACAAGTAGCAGCATTGGCCAGCTTTGGATATACAAATGCCGAAATCGCCACTTACCTTGGTATTTCAATTGATACGATCAGATCCCACATACGCAACGTACTGGTAAAGTTTGGCGTAACCAGCCGCAAGCAATTGGAAATCCTGCTGTCAGGTTGGAATTTCAATGACTTAATACCCCCAAGCTCTGGGGGTAATAGAGAGTAGAGCTCCCACAGACAACGTCATCCGGTAGCGTAATCTTAAAATCCTTCACAGAATCATCTGGTGGGGGATTGTTGTTTAATGGGCTAATGTTTTATGCTGGGGGTATGGATATGCTGCTTGATCTTCGTCCCGGAAAATGGGGCCTTCTCGTTCTGCCGCGCTCAATGCGGTCGCAAGTTCTGAACGGATTGGGCCGGATCGCCGAACACGGACCGCTGCTTGTGCTGGATGGCGGTAACTCATTCAACGCCTATACTGTCTCTCGCGCAGTACGAGGTAGACCCGAAGTGCTGGAACGCATTCGCGTTTCACGCGCTTTCACCTGCTACCAGATGGTATCGCTGTTGGAAGAAGTTCCCGCTACTACGACCCCAACGGTCTGCCTGGATTTTTTCTCCACATTCTTTGACGAGTCACTTCCCGCGAGGGAAAGACAGAGGCTGCTTGAATCCTGCCTGCCGCACTTTTCGCGCCTGGGCAAAACAGCCGGTTTAATGGTGGTTGTATCGCCGCCGAAAATGATCCTACCCGAAACGACCGCATTTCTGGATATTCTTCAAAATGCCGCCGGAAATATCTGGGCGGCTGAATTCCCAACCCCGACTCCCGAACCATTGAGGTTATTTTGATACGAGGTGCTGCGCATGGGACGCACCTTACCAACTTCCACCGATCTTTTCTTGCAGGAGCAAGAATCCTTTGGCCGATTTCGCCGCGCACTTCGGCGGTCGGATCAGCTTGCGCTGGACGACCTTTTTGACTCAGCGCGCTTGCACCTGGCCGCCACGCAGTATGCATCCCACGCTCTACCGTTTGAAGTGATGCTGCTGTCGATGCTGCTCGAAGAACACAAGCTGGTGATGCGGCTGCGGGAACAGTTTGACATATTCTCTCGGAGGCTGCCGTGAAAATCAGCGGATGGTTGTTCGATATTTATCCGAACAAGGTCAATGGGCTTACGCTGTGGCTTATCGGAGATGATGGCCAAAGATATTGTCTGCAGCACGAGTTCGCTGTACGGTTTTATGCTGCCGGCCCATCAGCCCAACTGCGAGCGCTCTGGAAGTTTTTGGAAGGGCGCGAAGAGCCTGTCAAGCTTTCTCGAACGGAAAGGCGTGATATTTATATGGGGAAGATCACTGTTTTGGCCTGTGAGGTCGCTAATCCGGCTGCGATGCGGGATTTATTCCAGCAGGCTTCGCAGGCATTTCCTGATCTGACGTATTACGATGCCGATATTCACCTGGCGCTGCGTTATGCGGCTGTAACTGGAGTCTTCCCACTGGCGCGCTGCGAAGTTGAGACATTGGGGAATCGAGTTCAGTCCATTCAACCCATCGACACGCGCTGGGAGCTGGACCCCATAGCTCCGCCCATGCGCACGTTGTCTCTGGAACCTGATGACGATCCGTCCTGCCGGACCCCAAAAGGGATCATCTTCCAGTATGAGCGCTATTCTTACAGGCTTGACCTGGAACCGGCCCGGCCGGTGTTGGTCAATCTGCGTGCCATATTGGAGCGCTTTGACCCGGACCTGATCCTTACCAATCATGGCGATACCTGGCTGATTCCCTGGCTGGCAAGCAAAATCAAAGAACTTGGGATACCAATTCCTGTGAACCGCGACCCTGGCTACGAGATCCTGACGCACAAAGAGCATACTTATTTTTCTTATGGCAGGATTGTCTACCGCGGCCAGCAGAGTCAGTTTTTTGGGCGCTGGCATTTGGACAAGCAAAATACCATGCTGTGGAGTGATTACGGGCTGGATGGTGCGCTTGAAATGGCTCGGGTTACCTGCCTGCCGGTGCAGGAAGCAGCCCGGCTTTCTCCCGGTTCAGGCATTTCTGCGATGCAGTTCGTCACCGCAATGCAAACAGGGATATTGATCCCCTGGCGCAAGGCTCAGGCAGAGAAACCCAAGACTGCGCTTGAACTGATTCGGGCGGATATGGGCGGGATGGTTTACCAGCCTACCATTGGGCTGCATGAAAATGTGATCGGCATTGATTTTGTCTCAATGTATCCAGGAATCATGGTGCATTTCAACATCTCTCCAGAAGTGCAGCGCTCGGGCATTGCATTGGAGCCATCCACCGATGAGCCTGGCATTGTTCCGCAAACGCTTGAGCCGCTGCTCAAAAAGCGCATCGCATATAAATCCGCCCTGTTTGATATGCCAAAGTGGGATGATCGGCGCGAAAAATACAAAGCACGTTCATCTGCCGAAAAGTGGCTGCTGGTGACATGCTTCGGTTATCTTGGATATAAAAATGCCAGATTTGGGCGGATCGAATCGCACGAGGCGGTCACCGCATATGGGCGAGAGGCACTGCTCCGCGCCAAGGAAGCGGCAGAAAAACTTGGCTATGAAATCTTGCATATGTATGTGGATGGAATCTGGGTAAAAAAAGCAGCCAAACCTGACGCAGATGATATTCGCAAACTATTGGAAGATGTCGCTGATCGCACCGGACTGCCAATTGCATTGGATGGCATGTACCGTTGGGTGGCTTTTCTACCTTCTCAGGTAAGTGCAAAAGTGCCGGTTGCCAATCGCTATTTCGGTGTGTTTCAGGATGGCAGCACCAAGGTGCGCGGCATCGAAGCAAGGCGCAGGGATACAGCACCTTTGCTCTCAAAGACGCAAATGGGCATCCTGGAAATTCTGGCTGAAGCCTCAGATGTCGGTGCTATACGGAAAGTAATGCCTGAAGTGGATCGCTTTATCGATTCGAAGGTTCGAGCTTTACGTGACGGTCGTGTTCCCCTTGAAGATTTGGTAATGCGCCAGCGCTTGAGCAGAGAATTGGAGGCATACCGCACTCCATCACCTGCGGCCAGAGCAGCGCAGCAGCTTGCCGGGGTAGGCAAAACCATGCGTGCTGGCCAGAGTATACGGTTTATTATCACCCGCGGAAAACCAGGTGTGCATGCCTGGGATTTACCTACCGAAGTGGACCGGAAATCCATTGATGTTCAGCGTTATCAGGCTTTGCTGTACCGCGCGATTGGAACCGTGTTGGATGCAGTGGTGCCTTTGGAGAAGCCGCCAGACCTGTTTGACCTGCCAGCCCGAATCGAGATACCCATAAAAAACGATTTGATGGCTGTTTGCTGAACGTTTGAAAATAATATTTCTGCACCAAAATACATTTCCCCTTTCCGGGGAAAAAAATGTCCAAACAACACAGAACATTTGTGCTATCATGAAAACAGGAAAAATATCATGCGCAAAATACTTTTCACAAAAAATATTCTTGGAAATGACCGCGAGTTATTTGAATTTGTCGGCAAGCGTTTTGAGGTATTGGTAGCCACAATTCCAGGTACCCAGGCGCATAACATCGGGTTGATCGTGAAGTGGACCCATGAGGCGAACACAAAATTATATGTTCGCTTGCAGTTCATCCACGCGACCCCGTTGGATATGATCATCGAAAAAGCCGAACAGTTAATCACGGGCGGAGTTGATGGGCTGGTGTTTCAAGGGCAAACCACCGATGAAAAAGTCAATGAGCTGATGCTGGTAATTCAAAATATCGCGCAGGAGCTTTCGAGCAGAAACATTACGCTCCCCATTGTTTTCATGGTGGACAGCCACGCAGGCCAAGTCGATCTTGCTGCCCGATTGAAGAAGATGATTGCTGCAGATGGATTTCCCTGGAACATTGATCTTCGTACTGCAGTCAGGATCGCAAGCCAGAACATTACAACAGATACCAAATTTCCGGAGGCCGATCTGGTCATTGTGGACTTTAGCCCCTTTGATACTCACGAGCAGTATTTGGTTGTTGACAAGGCCGTAATCAGGAATTCGCTGGATGTGATCGCCTATATGACTTTTGACATTATGTCGACAGATCTGAAACAGACCATTCAAAAAGGGTATGGAATTCCCTCGGGGGAAAAAACGAAGAAAAGTGTTGCGGTTCTGCACGACTTGACTATCCGGGACAAACCGTCCGGGCAGATCATCAAACGACTAGATGGGAAGCCGTTGGTGGTAAAAGCTGGGATCAACTGTATCGTGATCGGAGTTGATACAAAAGGCAGCGATACCTGGTATCAGGTTGAAACGGTTTTTGGAATTTCGGGATGGATCGCTGGAGAAATCGGCGGAAAAATCTACGCATCTTGATAAGGGCGCTCAAAATTGAGGAGAAAATGAGCACAACCTGGCAGCCCCCACCTTTTATAGATTGTGAAATTTCTGCAATAGCCTGAGTTATTCCGGTAATCGAAAAAAGTTGTCAAATCCTAGAGACTGCGATAAGCCACTCGATCATGAAAAATACTTTACATCTTACCCAAGGAATATGGAATGTTTTCAATCTCTATCGACGAAACTGTATCAAAACTCGGCACCGATGATTTGTATGCCACATCGGACGCATCTATTTGGGCGGCTTTACGCTCTCACAATATCTTCCCCATCAAAGTTGAACTGACGGATACCGCGGTACGGGTTTATTACCGAACCCCACAAGTAATGGCATTGATTCCCGATATCAGTTCCGGGTTCGCTGACATCGATGAGCTGGATGCCCATGGGACTACGGTGTTGTGGAAGGCAGTGATCGGTTTTATGAAGATGCTTTCCCGGTACGAAGTGGATAAGAGCGTTAGCGATTCTGAAGAATCATATGCCTACACCACGGACCAGTATCTTATCTGGGCAGCGGCGTTCAGGAAAATCTACCCATCAAGAGTGACCCACCGCGGCCGAGATGCCGCATTTGTTTACACTGAAGAACAAATAGAAGAACTCAAATCTTTCCTGTTTTTCTCTTACGCAGGCAAAATGAGTGACTACACCTCCATGCGCGGAGTGTGGAAGCAGGCGAAAACCTTCAGGGTGGGTTAAATGGCGAGGAAACAAAGTGCAAAAAAAGAGCCTTACCGGCTGAGTGCCGCGGAATGTCAACTGCTGGAGGCAGGTTCGGAGAACCCGGACCTGCTTACCGGCTATTTCTGCCGCAAACCAGGTGAAAAATTAGGCTGGCAGTTTGATGCCAACTTTACCCCCGATGGCGCCTGGCAGTTGGATGCCTGCATTGCCAGCCAGACGCTGCACGTGATTGTCGGTGGTGTGGGTACCGGTAAGACCATTGGCATTGCTGCCGGCGCGATTGTCTGGGCGCTGACCACCCCCGATTTTAAGTTTCTCAATA
>Ga0172367_10004697_pt1 | contig 16859 bp, 14 predicted proteins | sample Lak10m_FD_114542 | JGI IMG/M metagenome (GOLD analysis project Ga0172367, IMG submission 114542) | Freshwater microbial communities from Kabuno Bay, South-Kivu, Congo - kab_022012_10m | ecosystem: Environmental > Aquatic > Freshwater > Lake | place: Democratic Republic of the Congo: South-Kivu...
ACCCCACACCGCGCAGATCGTGACGAGGCTGATAAATACAGCGGCGCTACCGATGTCCTTGGCGCGTTTGGCGAAGGGGTGGTGTTCCAGCGAGGTGTGATCCACTGCGGCTTCGATGGCGGAGTTCAATAGCTCGACGATCAACAGCAACAACACGCTCGCCACCATGAGTGCTTTACCTAGGCCGCTAGCCGAGCTGAGGAATGCAGCGGGAATCAACACCACCGCCAGCAGCACGTCCATACGGAAGGCGTCTTCGTGTTGGAAGGCGGCACGCAGCCCCGCTATGGAATAGAAGGTCGCGTTCCACAAACGCTTCAGGCCTGTCTTGCCTTTGTATGGATTACTCATTTTTTTCGAGCCCAGTCGCAGCTCCTATGTTGAATGGACGAATTATATTCGCCGGAGTCGATTCAAGCTCTATATCCCACCAAGTTCGACTACCAGTCCTGCGCAACCGGATTCTGACAGGCGACTTGGAACAGTTGTCTATCTTCGAGCCTGATCGCCGTCAACGAACCTCCCCATAGACACCCCGTGTCGAGCGCAATAACGTTGGGCAACACCTTCAAACCCAGCGCCGACCAATGCCCAAAGACCACCGTCGCATCATGGCTAGCGCGTTGCGGCACTTCGAACCAAGGCACATAACCAGCCGGCATCTTCTCCATCTCGCCTTTGAACTTGTATTCCATCTCGCCTTTTGCCGTGCAGACCCGGAGTCGAGTAAAGGCGTTGGTGATGACGCGCAAGCGCTTGTAACCCGATAGTTCATCATCCCAACTGTTGGGGGTGTTGCCATACATATGCTCAAGGAATTTGACGTAGTCGTCACCACGCAATGCGGCCTCTACTTCGCGCGCTAACTTCGCCGCTTGCTTGACACTCCATTGCGGCAACAGCCCCGCATGTACCATGACGTTGCTACCTTCGACATGCATCAGGCGTTGCTGGCGCAACCATATGAGCAACTCGTCACGGTCAGGCGCTGCCAATATCTCATCCAAAGTATCACTGCGGTGCAATTGCGCCACGCCCGCCGCCACAGCGAGTAGGTGCAGATCATGATTTCCCAATACTGTGATAGCGCTATCACCCAGTGATCTCACCAAACGCAAAACCTCTAACGAACCCGAACCGCGATTGACCAGATCGCCCACGAACCACAACTTGTCTTTTGCGGGGTCAAACTCAAGCTTCTTCAGTAGTGACTGAAGTTCGGTAAAACAGCCCTGAATATCTCCCACCACATACACACTCATAGTGACCTGCCCTCTATTGAAGTTAGAATAGAGTATCAGAAATCATGTAGCACCTTCGTTAACTAGACCATGACCAGCTTCCAACTCTATCTGCGCTTGATGCGCTATGTGCGACCTTATTGGAAAGCGTTCGCCATCTCCATCCTCGGCATGATCGTAGCAGCGGCGACCGAACCCTTGTTACCTGCGTTGCTCAAGCCGTTCCTTGATGGCACGTTTGTGAATAAAGACAGCTCAGTGATGACATGGGCCCCCATCTTCATCCTTGTAATCTTCTTCGTGCGTGGGATCGCAGGTTTCTTTGGCTCGTATGCCATCCACTGGGTTGGTAACAAAGTGGTGATGGATCTGCGGGCAGAGATGTTCGCCAAACTACTTTCGTTGCCCACCCGTTTCTACGACGATCACGCAACTGGCAGTTTGATCTCCAAACTGACCTACGATGTGACGAATGTGACCGCCGCCGCCACGAGTGTCGTAACCATCACCATCCGTGACAGCATCATCATCTTGGGCTTGCTTGGATGGCTGTTCTATCTCGATTGGAAATTGACGCTGATCACCTTGCTGGTCGCACCCATCGTCGCGCTAGTCATTCGTCTCATCAATCAACGCTTACGCTCATCTAGCCGCGAGACGCAAAAGGCGATGGGAAACATCACTCAGGTCATCGAAGAAAGTGTGACCGCGCATAAGGTCGTGAAGTTGTTCGGCGGCCAAAGCTACGAGAAGCAGCGGTTCGAAGAAGAAATCAATTTCGTGCGCCGCCACATGATGAAACAAGCGGCCGCAGGCTTGGCCAACGTGCCTATTGTGCAGATGGTCGCGGCCATCGCGCTGGCGTTCGTGATTCATCTTGCCATCGGCCAAGCGCAAAGCGATGCAACAACAGTTGGTGGATTTCTTTCGTTCGTTACCGCCATGCTGATGTTGACAACACCTATAAAACGAATTACCAGCATCAATGAGTACGTTCAGCGCGGATTGGCTGCCGCAGAAAGCGTGTTCGAACTCATCGACACAGAAGGCGAAACGGATTCTGGCAAGACCACGATGAGCCGACCCTCTGGCGCGCTTTCATTCGAGCATGTCAGCTTATCCTACCAATCGGATGAACGCTTGGCACTCAACGATTTCTGCCTCGATATCCCAGCAGGCCAAGCCGTGGCTTTGGTCGGCGCATCGGGTAGTGGCAAGAGTACCCTCGCCAATCTAGTGCCCCGCTTCTATCTGCCTAGCAAAGGACGCATCACCCTCGATGGCGAAGATATCAATGCACTGACACTGGCGAGCTTGCGCTCGAACATCGCGCTGGTAAGCCAAGAGGTCGTGCTGTTCAATGACACCATCTCAGCCAACATCGCCTATGGGCAGATGCGCGAAGTGTCCGAAGACGAGATCGTCGCGGCAGCCACGGCAGCCCATGCCATGGAATTCATTCGCGAACTGCCAATGGGGTTGGAGACGTTGGTGGGTGAAAAAGGAGTGAGACTTTCTGGTGGACAGCGTCAACGCATCGCCATCGCGCGTGCGATTCTCAAGAATGCGCCAATCCTAATCTTGGATGAAGCGACATCCGCTCTAGATAGTGAGTCAGAACGTCATGTACAGGCTGCTTTGGAGCGGCTGATGAAGGGGAGGACTTCTTTGGTCATCGCTCACCGATTATCTACTATCGAAAAAGCAGACCGCATCATCGTGCTTCAAAAAGGCCAAATCGCAGAAGCGGGTACTCATGCCGAGTTACTTATCAAGAACGAGGTGTACGCGCAGCTACATCGCACGCAGTTCGGTCAGCCTTCTTGATCATTTCCAAGAACGACCTTCAGCGCTAACATTACCTACAATACCCATCCAACATCGCCTTGACACGCATACAAACCAATGTGGACTACAAATGCAAAAACCATCTAACAACCTCAATTCAACGACTCGATTTTCTATGGTCGTCATTCATCGCAATGGAGCGGAACGCTTGCTAGCGGCCCTGAAGAGCATTGAAAGCGCAATCGATCTAAGCAGTGATGAGATAATCATCGTGGACAATCACAGCACCGATGATTCACTATCTCAAGCAATCGCCGCTTTCCCCAAAACACTCATCATTCAAAATGAATGCAACGCAGGATACGCTCGAGCCTGTAATCAAGGCATCAAATTGGCACGCGGTCAATTCATCGTCCTCTGCAACAATGATCTAGTTTTACCGTCTGACATAATTATGCATCTGGTTGCAGACTTCCGCGCCCACCCCACCACAGGATTATTTGGGGGCCAACTTCTCAAATCTGATGGAAAAATCAGTCGCTCTGGGGGCCCTATCTCAGGCTTCCTTTCAGAAATGGGCATCCGCTTTTACCGCAAAGCGGTATTTATTGGCAATCAACCAATCAAAACGGGCTCGATAGTAGGAGCTTGCATGGCTGTCCGCAGAGAGGCTATCGAACAAGCAGGTCCTTTGGATGAAGATTTCTTTTTCTATTATGAGGAATCTGAATGGTGTGTTCGATTGCAACAACATGGTTGGAGCATTATGATTGATCCACGCATTCGCATCATGCACATCGGCGGCGCCAGTACGCGCGCCTATTTTGCTGGAGCGCGCATCGAGTTCTTCAGATCCCGATTGTTGTATTGGAAAAAGACGCTACCCGTCACAGCGAATTGTATTCTGATTGCCTGGCATATTCCGCGACTTTTCCTCGACTTTTCCATCTATGCCTTGGCAACTGCGCTAACCCTTGGATTGGTCACAAAATTCCGCCACAAACTCATGGATAGAGGTGTTCTGATTTCTTGGCTGCTCAGAGGCCGGCCGGAAGCATGGGGATTGCCAGACAAGTGCCAGAAATAAGCACAATACGACGAGTCGTTCACTGAGTACACTTGGAAAAAATTGCCCAAATAGCAATCGAGGCGCCTCTTCTCAGAGAGTGATTTTCAAGTCATTCCGGCCATCTTGAATGTTCGTTTTCGCTTTCCAACCCGGCTTGAGCTAGAGCAGCACAAAATTCCATAGATATTCTCAAACGGCCCGTTTGTGAACAACTGTCGAAAGAAGCATCCCCGCAAAAATTGCAAAGAAATGCCCCTCTCCATGATCACGCAAGAATGAGTTGAACATACACCCGACAGCCATAGCAACTACTAAACCTTGAGTCGCCGTTCCATACATCTCTGGCATCTGCTTAGCTTCTTTGAATAGACTGAACAACAACCACAGAAAAAAACACACACCAATAATTCCAAGCTGGCAAGCAATCAATAGATATTCATTATGTGGGTTCTCCGCCTTTAGTATTTCATAACCGTTTGCATGAGTTAAAAACTCATTTGCAAAACTTCCTGTTCCAGCACCCAAAAACGGGTGATCCGCAAAGATTCGCATGCTTGATTCCCAAAATATTAAACGTAGCCCAATTGACGAAGCCTCTGGCTTTTCGGTTGCTAACGCCACGTCGCCTGAACGGCCTTGGATTGCCTGCGAGGTCAAGACCACTGCCGGCAATATGGTGACCAACAATAGAGTTATTACCAGCCAATGCCTTAAGGCTGTTCTCCAATTTTGAAAAAATAACAGGGTCAGCAATACGATGAATGCAATATGGCCGGTTCTGCCCGAAACCAAAAATAGTAGGTCAAACGTTATCGCTACTGAAAATGCACTCCAAAGGGTTTTGGAGATATTGGATTGGGCTCGAATCGCATGGTTCAGGGTTAAATATGCGGCGTAAGCCAAGAAGAATCCAAATGCAATCCGGCTCTTGAACGGCACCCATTCCTGACCATCAGAGCCTTCAGACAGCCAGCCAAGTCTCATTGAAAATGAGGCTACGACAGCAATGAAAATTGCAACAAAAAAAGCGTAGTAGGCTTTTTTTTGCCATTGCTCATCTTCAAAAATCAACATAGCCAAAGGAAGTAAAATCAACTCCCGATAACTACCCAATGCATGCAACGCCTCATAAATTGAGGCTGAACTGTATGAAACTCCGACGGTGAACAACCCCAATAATGCAAGCGATATCAGCGCCGACTGACTCTGTCTTACACGCCCCCATTTTTCAGAATGGCTGCCAGAAATAATTACGCTGATAATTGCCAAAAAAAGTGCAAGATTAACTAATGCCGTCGGGAAGATCAGCACAAATACCAAAACAACCCCGAGTGCCTGCTTAATCATGTTCATCTTTTTGGAAATGTGACTCATTTGATGGTTTCCTGAATTAGTCATTTCATTTCCAAACCGAGTCCTGAAAGTGCCGCTTTTACACTCTCAACAGACAACTCTTGCAGGCATCTACTCAAGCTATTGATGTGCCTATCACAGCCCTCTCCCATGCATGGCACACACTCACCACCACCCTGCAATAGCACCACATTGCCGACATGTTGTGTACCGACCATGCGATAAGGCCCTTCATCTTTGTCATACCCTTTAGGCCAAGGCCCCCATTTAACAGGATTGGAAGGACCAAATAACGCAACTGTTGGAATCCCAATCGCTGCTGAGAGATGAGTAACCACCGTGTCCGGCCCAACATAGGCATGCGCTTTACTCAACAAATATGACAACTCAGAAAAGCTAAGCCTACCAGCCAATTCAACGGTATCTTCAGGCATCAATTGTTTTAATTTTTGCACGGATGTAAGTTCTTCCGCACCACTTCCGCCAGTCAGGATAATCCGAAACCCGCATTTCCTTAATGACCATGCAAGCTCTATCCACGCGTCTTGATGCCATGCTTTATAAACGTACATCGCATGAGTATGAAGCACAACGTACGGTTCCCGTTCGACATCAAATGAAAGCTTCTCATGGAGAGACGAAATATCTCCAGCCTTTGAAGGTGCGACCACTTCGTAACTACGAGCCCCCCCAAGAGCATCTACCATTCGCAAATGATTTAAAACAGTATGTGTACCAACGATATCAGGCTCGATTGAGTGCGATAGCATTTTTCTTTTCCACTCGTGTTTAACACCCGTCTCAATTTCACCCACACAATATTTCCCAGCGATGCGTGCATAAATTGATGGGCGGTCACTACTCATGGTTGAAATTGCCAAATCATATTTTCGCCACAAACTTAACAAAAAAAGAAAATGGGGAAGAAATTTGGGGCGCGGCAAAACAGTAAGAATTTGATGGATATCTGAATTACCCATCAAAACACCTTCCGTTCCTTTAAAAACCAAAACATCAATCTTGGCATCTGGCCAAGATTGGCGCAGTGATCGAATCAGCGGTGTAGTGAGCAGGACATCCCCAATTCTTAGGGTGACCACAACCAATATGCTTTTAAAAGATTTCATCGTGAATAATGATGTCCAAGCATAAATAATTACAAATACTGGTTCATCAGACTTTCCCGTGGGTGACCTGAGCCGGATACAGATCAAGCCCACCACAATGGAAATAGATGGCGATCTTGAAATGGTCGCGGTTCCTGAATCCACAGGCACGTTTTTGTACAGTTGCAATCTTTGAGTTCAAACCTTCCGCCACAGCATTGGTGATGCGATGTTTGAAATAGGTCAACACATTCGGCAAATGCCTCGCAATCAACTTGGCCGCATTAATCATGGGCTGCAAGCGGCTGTGGGTCGCCCAGTAATACCAGCGTTTCCAGAACTTCAACGCCCAGGTTGCAGACGAGTAATTCCACAATTCCCGCAGCACTTCCTTGAGCGCCCACGCACGTCCGGTCTTCAACTCGCTGCTTTGCAGTTCCTTGAACCGCGTTTTAGCTTGGTCGGTCATGTTGCACGGGTTGGTCAACCACAGATACTTGCTGTTGATCAACGTGTTGTTCCCTTCATTCATCAGCGCCTTGTGCTCCTGCTTCCTGACCTTGTCTACCGCCTCGACGATATGCCGCATGATGTGGAAGCGGTCAAACACCATCTTGTCATCCGCTTCCGGCACGCCTTCTCGGCAGGCCTTGATGAAGGCCGGCCACATGTCCAGGCTGATCGCTTCTATCCCGGCACAGCGTTCCATGCCAAAGGCTTTGAAATAGGCGGCCAGACTTTCTTCACGACGCCCCTCGCCAACGTATTCCACCGCCGCTTTGTCCAAGTCACAGACCAGCGTCATGTACTGATGCCCCTTGGCGATGGCTTTCTCGTCCACGCCGATCTGCTTGGGCAGGCTATCTCCTTTGGCGGCACGTCCGCGCAACACCGCGCGTTCCATCAGGTGCCACGCCTGATCCCAGCTGATACGCAACAATCCTGCGGCACGTTCGATGTTGGCTGCCAGCAGGACATTCACTGCCAGCGCCTCGAACAGGTGCGTAAACCGGCTTCCCTCATCCGCCCATGGCAGGCGCGCTTGCCGAACGCCATGTTCAGAACACGACACTCTCGGCGGACTGGCATGCAGGTAGGTCATGAACTGGCAACTGTCCAAATGACGCCAAACCCGTTCGGCAGAATGGTCGTAAACCGTATGTTCTTGCCCGCATTGCGGACAGGCAAAGCGCACCCCCTTGGTATGCCCAACGTACACATCAACCCGGCCTTGCGTCATGTCCAAATCAACACGCTCTACCGTCCACGGTTCGTTTATCCCCAGCAAGTGCCGGTACAGTTCTTTGCTTTCCATCGCTCGCCTCCCAACCACATCAGAGACGATAGATTATCTTTTACCCACGCAAATGTCCGATGAACCCAAATACTGACCAACCCCTTTAACGGCAGCCACATGAGTGTCATTTAACACCTTTTCGAGGCGAAGCTTATTCTCTACAAGGTGCGAGCGATCATTCTCTTTATGCCAAAGATGGAGCACTGGTGAAGAGAATCTAGCGCTCTTATTTAGAATGCCATGACGAAGTAGGCGGATGACAAGATCTGAATCTTCTAATCCCCACCCTGTATAGCTCTCATCCAACCCATTTACATCAATCAAATCACTTCTGAAAGCAGAAAGATTGCATGTTTTCGCACCTTTCCAACGGTTCGGAGAAATTTTTCGGAGTGTTGAAACATTAGGGAGTCTAAAAAATGGCAACAAGCGATTAACCTGCCCGTGTAATCTCGCACTTAACCAATTGCGAAAGTCAAACAAATGGACTGGGATTTTACCCTTCAGCACTTGCTGAGTGAATGCCTGCGAAAGCAATAGCCGATTCCCCGACAGGAAGCAGCCTCTCTCACTCAAATTACGATGACTCCGCACAAAATCTGGTAGCGGGACACAATCTCCGTCAATGAAGATAATGTAATCAGCTTTTGTAGCGGCCAAAGCACGATTCCTGATTGCGGCGGCACGAAAACCAATATCCTCATGCCATACATGCAGAAGCGAAAAAGGCGCTCTCACTTGATAGCTCAGAATGACTTGCTTTGTTTCTTCTGTAGAACCATCGTCCGCCACAATCACTTCAAAATTTTTATCAGTCTGCGCAAGGCAGCCTTCCAGCACCGCAGATAAAGCATCTGGCCGATTGTATGTGGTAACAATTAGAGCGATACGCATCACTTTTTTTGATTCAGCAACATCAATTTGATATAGCGATAATAGGTGCCTTCAGCGTTTGAGACTGCGAGCATGAAGCCTTCGCGCCCATCAAGAAAACCTCTTCGGAGCAAATAGGTTCTAAAAAAGCTCCAAGCTCCACGGACAACAGCGCCTGTCAATGTTGCGCGCTTACCTTGTTTTTGCATCATCCTTGCGCCAGCAGTGGAATATTGATTTACCTTTTGAAGTACCTCTTCAGCATCTTCAAAAGCATAATGTAATAACTCACCTTCCAATTGACTTAGCGACCCATTAACAATCAATCTTTCATGCACCAAGCTGTCACTAAATCTCGCGTTACCACGCCTAAACAAGCGCGGCAGCAAATCAGGGCGCCATCCGGAGTGCGTCATAAATCGTCCGCAATAATTTGATAGCCGCGAAACCAGATACGCATCCGCCACATCACCATGTTCCAATACTCTCTGTATCTCAGACTTTAATTTTGCAGTAACGCGTTCATCCGCATCAATAGAAAACACCCAGTCCATAGTTGCGTAATTTAGCGCTCTATTTTTTTGCGGCCCAAATCCAGGCCAATCATGGGAATAAACCTTGGCGCCCATTTCCTTGGCTATCTGCAGAGTATCATCTGTACTATCCGAATCTACCACTATGATCTCATCAGCCCACAAGACAGATTGCAAACAACCACGGATGTTTGCTGCTTCGTTCTTGGTAATAAGGATAACGGATAGGGTTGGCATCATTGATTTGAGGTCGGAGTATATTCCGGCACCCAGCGGCGCATAGTGCTACGCACCTCGGCATCCGGCACGGTGGTATCTAGTGATACCCAATCTTGTAACGCCAGCAACTCTTCATCCTCCACCGGCCTAGCCTTTGCGATTCGTAGTTTGGGATGAGGTGTAGGCAACGTGCTCTCATCATCCGCAAGCACTTCTTCATACAATTTTTCGCCAGGACGCAATCCGGTGAATTCGATCTTGATATCGCTCTCGCTAAGCCCAGAAAGGCGGATAAGGTCTTTGGCCAGATCGACGATCTTGACTGGCTCTCCCATATCGAGCACGAAGATCTCTCCACCCTTGCCCATACAACCAGCCTGCATCACCAATTGAGCCGCCTCCGGGATCAACATGAAGAAGCGCGTGATCTCAGGATGCGTCACCGTGATGGGGCCACCCTTTGCGATTTGCTCTCGGAACTTGGGAATGACGCTGCCATTGCTTCCCAGCACATTGCCGAAACGGACAATGACGAAGCGCGTACCTTCGGATCGTTGCAACCCTTGGCAAACGATCTCACACAGCCGCTTGGTCGTTCCCATCACGTTGGTCGGATTCACTGCTTTGTCGGTGGAGATAAGTACGAACTTATCCACGCCGTGCCGCTGGGCACAGGCCGCCACGCGCCAAGTGCCCAACACATTGTTACGCACCGCCTGCCAAGCGTTTAGATTCTCCATTAGGGGCACATGCTTGTAAGCCGCCGCATGAAACACCGAACTCGGCCTGTATTCACCGAAGACCTGCTCCAAGCGAATGTCGTCTTTCACATCCCCAGCCAGATAAATAATATCGAGTTGCGGGAAAGTCTTACCCATTTCTTGTTCAATGTTGTACAGCGCAAATTCGCTGGATTCGAACAACACCAATTTTCGGGGGCTGTATCGAGCGATCTGGCGACATAGTTCGGAACCTATCGAACCGCCGGCCCCTGTCACTAGCACAACCTTGTCGGTCAATTGTTCATGCAGGCCAGCAGCATCAAGCTGCACTGGATCGCGCCCAAGCAGATCGTCCAACTCGACCTTACGCAACTGCGAGATAGCCACACGCCCACTTAACAAGTCATCGAACGAAGGGACGGTGAGTGCTTTCAACCCGCACTGACTGACGAGATCGATAGTTTGTTTGCGTTGCTGATGAGAGGCCGAAGGCATCGCAATGATGACATGTTCGACATCGAAAATATGGGCCCAATGTGATAGCTCCCCCAAACCGCCAAGCACCTTGAATCCATTCAACGTACGGTTTCGCTTGCTGACATCATCGTCTAAAAATCCTACTAGATGCCACTCATTACTGCGCACCAGGTCTTTTGAAAGAGCGACGCCTGCTTCACCCGCACCCAAGATAAGTACAGGCTCTCCACTCAGCTGGAAGTCGCCATACAACAAATTTTCTTTCCACAGGCGGTACAACAAGCGGCTACCGCCCATCATCAAAATCAGCAACAAAGGATCGATTACCAATACAGACCGAGGCACAACAGCCTGCACTCGAAACAAACCAAGCACGAGTGGAATCAGTGCAGTCGCGACTAGAACCGCAAATAGAATTCGCCGCAGATCAGCCACACTGGCAAATCTCCAAATACCCCGATACAGACTGAATGCCCAGAATACGATCGCCTGCAAAGGAACGACCCATATCAAAGTCTGGGTCAATTCCTGACGAAAATCAGCGGGAAGTTCGAAATTGAAACGCAACAGATAGGCAAGCCACCATGCAACGCTCGCTGCCATCACATCATGCAGCATCGCAATGCCAGTGTTGATCCTTGATTTGATCATACGAGCTCTCGTTCTTTATTGTTCCAACGAGCATCAATCGGGAACATACACGCTGCGTAAATGACTGCACACACCAAAAACGCTACCAAGGGAAAGTCTAGCTCCCGCACAAATAGTGCGATGCCACCCATGATGAACATGAGCACATATTCAAATAAGGCAACGTTGCGGTGCCCCACTCCCATCTGTATCGCACGCTGATAGTAATGCTCACGATGTGCTTCGGTGATTCTGACTCCGCGCAAACTGCGTTTAAACAAAGTCACCGTTGCATCAACAATGAACGGGGAGAAGATGATCAGGGGGAACCACACCGACCAATCACCGTGCTGCCATCCCCACACACCCAGTCCCGCAGCAAGGAATCCTAGCGGAATAGAGCCGGCATCCCCCATAAAGATCCGCGCCGGATGAAAGTTGAAGAAAAGAAATCCCAGTGCCGAGGCACTGATACAGAAGCTGGATAAGGCCAACCCCTCGTGTTGCGCCAACACTGCAGCGATACCGTAAGCACCAAAACCGAACAACGCCATCCCGCCCGCCAGACCGTCCGAACCATCCATGAAGTTATATAGATTGGTCATCCAGATCGCGAACAAAAACACGAGTGGTGACATCCACCAGTTATCGTGCATAACGATTCCGCAACCAGACAACAAAAGCGCAGCCGCAATGGCATGAGCAAGAAAGCGTTTCTTCACAGACAGATTGTAAATATCGTCCAATATCGAAATGGCGAACAACCCACACAACGGGATGAGCAACCACCAAGTCAGCATCCCGCTCTGCAAGGACCACGCAGCCAATACACCCATAATTAGGGCGATTCCTCCCGTACGCGGAACAGGGCGCGTGTGCAATGATCGCTCATTGGGAATGTCCTGTATCGAAGTACTGAATCGGCTGCGAAGGATGAAGGCGGTCGTGGCCATCGTCACCACAAGAGCAAGCACAGGAAGAAAAAGATTCATGGATGAGTGTTTCGATACCACTCCGCGGTCGCATGCAGCCCCTGCTGCATGCTGAATGGCGGAATCCCGTTGAGTTCGCGGCGGATTTTACCACTATCGACTTGTAACGAACCCAAGAGGCGCTGGACTTGATCTGCTTTACCTGTAATCTTGCCAGCCAGCCTCAATAAACCAACTGGGCAAGGAAACAAATGTGCCTGTCGCCCCAGCTCCGCTCCCAATCTACGCAAAAGGTCAGGGGTAGAAATATCCTCGCCATCGCTAACCAGATATGTCTGGCCCGCAGCCGCTGGATGACTGGCACAAGTGATGAGCGCATCCACCAAATTGCCCACATACACCAAGCTGCGACGATTGTTGATTGAAGCAAGGGGAAGCGGAAAACCTTGGGATAGCACCTTAATCATCTGGATGAAGTTTCCTTTGACACCCGCGCCATATACGAGAGGAGGGCGCACAACGACCACTTCTAATCCCGTTTCTGTCGCAACGCGATGTAGGACTTGCTCTGCTTCCCATTTTGATATGCCATAGGGATCTCTGGGATAAGCCCGATCCTGCTCAGTATAAACACGGGAGCACTCAGTCTCTTCGCCGTTGACTTTGACAGAACTCACATAGACCATTCGTTTCACACCTGCCGCTACCGCACATCTAGCAAAGTGCTCCGTGCCACCAACATTAACTGCCCTAAACTCATCCAAAGGATTCGCTGAACACTCCTTCATGACATGTACACGTGCTGCTAAATGTAGAACGACATCAATTCCTTCTAATGTTCGCCCCCAATCTGTGTCTGCATCAATCGCTTTGACTGTGACAATTTCAATATCTTCAGAACTGCCAGCCTCTGTTCGATTCACAACGCGCACACGCACTCTGCGATGCCGTAGCTCCCTAACCACTTCTTTTCCAACAAAACCTGTCGCCCCAGTAACAAGTACTTTCATTTAGCACCGCCCTGCAGATTGCGAGGACGAGTACTACGCAGGACCGCTTCAAGATAGTAATCTTTTAGAGCTTCATATAACTTATCTGCAGTAAAGAAAGTGGCGACTCTTGCTTTGGCTTGCTCCCCGAGCGATTTCCTTAATTCCGAGTCGTTTATGAATTTCCGCATGAGCTCTGTAAGTTCATCAACGTTACCCGCCGAAAATAAGAGTCCGGTTTTCTGGTCTGAGATGGAGTCCGTCAGTCCGGGTATTCTCGAGCCAATAGCAGGTACACCCATAGCCGCGGCATCAATAATGATGGAACCAAAACCCTCTCGATAACTTGGAAGACACAAGACATCGGTAAGCGCCAAATACACTTCATGATTAGCCACATGACCAACATCAATCACATTGGCAAATAAATCAGAATTTGTCGTGAGTAGTTTTGCAATCTCTCCATCCTCATCAGGGCCCACGAAGAGTAATTTCGCATGTGGAAAGTCAGGCGCAATCCTCCTAAAGGCTTCCAAAATATCAAGCGCACCTTTTGCCTGTGTTTTTCTGGCTATATAGGCAAACACGAAATGCCGATCATCGATAGCCAGTTCTATTTTTAAATCTTGAACCTCATTATTAATGCGTGACAAATCAAATTTGGAGACATCCACGCCAGACAATGATCCCTGAGACAACACGGCCAATGGCTCCCCCTTATTGGTGATGCCGTGCTCTTGAAGAAAGGTGGATTGAGAAAAACTATCTGTCAAACAAGCCGTATTCAGCGCATTGATCAACCGATCAATCCAATAATAAAAATGCCGCGAATAACCTGATTTTGCCACCCATGTTTGTCCAGTGAAGGTATGAAGACGAACAGGGACTCTGCATATGAAACCCGCCAGCGCACTTAATAGCCCCGCTTTGGGCATAACAGAATGAATAATGTCTGGCTTATAACTCAGCAAAAATCGACATAGATGAAACAATGCAAGTCCATCTGCAAGAACACTTGTCTTACGATTGATATCGATATCAACAAACTTCACATTTGGATACGCTGCTCGATTATTGGACACCTCTTGCCCAATCACACACACCTCAAAATCGGTTGAAATTCGATTAAGGGTATTGTGTAGATGCCAAGGCACTACATAAGAAGCTGTGATCACTCTGACGATTTTTAATTTCTTCAAAATCTGCCACCTTCCGGCATTTTTCTATCAAATGCTCTAAATTTTGAAATGGCGATTCGCCTTGCAAATTTTGCAAGGGAAAATGCAGCGGCCCCGCAATAACTAAGCATCCCTATTAGTCCTGAGCGATAAAGAATAACGAGGTTACTTAACTCGCCTTTCTCCATTTTCCACAAATTCGCACTTAATCCACCAACCCCAAAGAGTGGCTTATGCACGTACGCCAATATGCATTCCAGCCTAACGACACGAAGCCCTGCAAATGCGATTTGCTGCCAAAGTAACAAATCCTCGGCATGACGTTTGCCGTATTTGAAGCGAAATGCAATATCTCGTTTCAACATCACTGTCGGAGTAGAGAAGGCATTCCTCATCAACAAACTACGGCCGTTGATTTCCGTCACCGCATAATCTTCCTCGATTTTAGAAAGTGGCGGTTTATTCTCAAGCACTACACACTGATGCCCAGATAGAACGACATCTTGGTTAGCACTCATATACTCGAACTGGATGCGAAGTTTATCGACATGCCAAGAATCATCAGCATCAAGAAATGCAATATATGGCTGTGAAGCGATTGACCAACCTGTGTTACGTGCAGATGCGGCGCCACTATTTTCTTTTGTTTGGGTTACTTTAATTAACTCAGGATGCTTTGATTGCAATTTATTAAGTACGTCAATAGTGCCGTCATTACTACAATCCTCGACGAGGATCAGCTCTGTCGGCATTAGCTTCTGAGCCAATACAGAATCTACAGCTCGTTCGATTGTCTCAGCGCACCTATAGCAAGGTATTACAACGCTCAGCGGTATTTTTCCCAAGACAGCTTCAACCATTACCACTTCCTTTTCGCTGATATGTAATTCCATATAAACTGAAGAAACTTGCGTACAACCACATATGCCAAAAACTTGCATCAGGTTGCTCTCGCTGAAGACCGAAGAATACACACGTCAAAACAACTAGCCCAAGGGCTACAACCGCATTGCCAACCTCATCATCTATCGAAGCACCACACCTTCCAGAGACAGCTCTTAAAGCCTCGTACCCTAGCAAAAGAAAGGCGATCACATACAACAGCCCCCCAATTATTCCGGTATCCGCAAACACATTCGCATATCCAACTGATATTGAACTGTCTAATGCGACTCTTCCAGCACCGATCCCCGCACCCCAATGATTTACAGAAATGAAGTCTTTAACCTGAATCAACTCATTTATTCTTTGCTGTTTAGAAGCGCTTCTATCTCCTACAACAAGGGTTTGAGCTGTAGTTTGAGCTGTAGTTTGAGCTGTAGTTTGAGCTGTAGTTTGCGCTACAAAATATGAGAGCCCTGCATGGCTAAACAAAAAAAATGCAATCGAAAACGCAAGAAACAGCTTTGCTCCTTTATCAATAAGCTTACTTTTATATATAACCAAGAAAGCTAATATCATGGCAAGCAATGCCCCAAACGACCAAGAGGCGGCGACTCCAAAAGTAATGAGAGCGCCTCTAACATATTGCTTTCTAACTAAAACGAACCAATACAATGCCGGAAGAACTGCAAGAGCAAATCCACCTGGCTCAATAGCAAATGACTGCATACGCATATACTGAGACGTCTCTTGGAATACCCTAGCGTTACCGTCAAATCCTGAGAAAATCAGCCCAACTTCATCAAACGAATCTATTCCTCTAGTTACTTGAACCAGTGGCACATCTATCCAACCCAGATACAAAGCCAAAATACCCGCTGTAGAGACAACCACAAGAGCCGCGCACAAATTCGAATAAATATCGAATGATCTAAATATAGTTTGTTTGTTCAAATAGAAAAACAGGGTAAGAAAAAAGATCGATTTAAGAACATATCTAAGAAATAAATCTAGGCTACCTGCATTAAACACAAACGTAGACAGGGCAACACACACCAGATAAATAACCCACAGCAAGAAAAGTAACAATTCCCACGACCCCAATGTTTTTTCTTTAGATTTCCCTCCGTCAAAATATAGCCAAACGAATATGGCTAGTAGTCCTAGTCCAAAAACAATTCGCACCAATTGAGGATATACCCAACTTATCGCCCACGGATACAACGCCCAAGACATGACTATTACCAACAATAGTCCGATTGATGTGGCTTGAAATTTAAATTGTCGAGTCAATACTGCCACCAATAACATTCTCTATAGAGTTGAGATATTTTAAAAAAGATTGCCCCATTAAAAATTCTTTACCCGCTTTTCGCATCTGCGCTTTCTCGCATGGAGTCATCTTCTTTGCAAAATTCCACATTTCTTCCGACGATGAAAATCGTCGAACATCAATATAAGTTTCAGGCGGGATTAACACTTCAATATCAGGCGCCCCCCAATATAGAGGAATAGTGCCCGCATAAAGACAGTCAAATATCTTTTCAGTGACATAGCCAGACATCACCAT
>Ga0172367_10004698_pt1 | contig 16855 bp, 23 predicted proteins | sample Lak10m_FD_114542 | JGI IMG/M metagenome (GOLD analysis project Ga0172367, IMG submission 114542) | Freshwater microbial communities from Kabuno Bay, South-Kivu, Congo - kab_022012_10m | ecosystem: Environmental > Aquatic > Freshwater > Lake | place: Democratic Republic of the Congo: South-Kivu...
AACCGAAGCGAATCATGGAATTTACAATAAAGACGAGCGTCTTTTATCTTTGGTTAATTTAATTTTAGATGATATAAAATCTGCAGAACTAACATTACCTTTTACTAAAATTTCTGGGCAAATCAATAAACATACAATCAAAACTCAACCACCAGCAGAATATGATATAAAAAATGTAAGTATTATTTGGCAAATATTGAAATCCGATGTAGAAACAGAATTTAGGAAGAAGTTTTTTGAACAAGCAAGTGTTCAATATAATCCTGTTAATGAGTTAATTACAATAAATTTTGTTTTTAATAAAGAAGACTCCCAATCAGAAAAATCATTTAAACAAGAAATAAAACAATTTATAAGCGAAGATTTAAAAGAAATACTCTTACATGAAGTAAAGCATATTCTAGATAGAATAGATAAACGTATTTCAAAGAAGAGTATTCCTAGAAATAGAATAAACTATGAAGATGGAAAATACCAATCATTAAACAAAGAAATATATAATTTTCTCTTGACTTTAATTGGAGAATTTGATAAAATAGCTATTAAGTATCCAGGAATTTCATTTACAGCAGCAATAGAAAAGTCAAAATGGTATAATAAAATTTTAGATCCAATGCCAGAAAGAGATAAAAAAACTGTCAAAGGAAAGCTCATAGATTTTTGGATTGATAATTACGGGATGGATACACTACATTAAAAAGGATAAAACATGGCAATCAAAAAGTTTTCACAATTCTTGCAAGAAGCTCGTCCTAAAGGGGCAGCAAAATACAATCTAGACGATATTAAATCGGAACTAGAAGCAGCAAAAGGTGATACTGAAAAACTTGGAGAAATTATAACCAAGTACAAAGTATTTTCAAAAAAAGAAGTATGGGATATTCTTCGTGAATATGACTCAAAGTACAAAGTAGGTATCCTTTCTGGGCGTGGACGTAAGAAAGCATCAGAGACAGATGATGACGACGACAAAGGTGAAGGAACTCAAGAAGTTTTTGGTTTTGTTGTTCTTACTGATAATGCTTCGGAGCGTTTCTTCCTAAACAAGACAAAGACCAAGTTTGTAAAGTATAACAAAGCTGATGTATTTACAGTAAAACTTGGAACTGCTAATAAGTTGGAAAAAATAAACAAAGGTGAGCTAAACAAACTGAAACAGAAGGTTTTAGGTCAAATTCCTGATCAAATTGGGAAGTATGACAAGTATGAAGATGATATTGAAGTTTTAACAACCTTTGAATTAGCTGGTGCTCCAGCGGCATTGTATGGTTCGGATGGTTCAATGGATGATGAATTCTAAAATATGACATATATTAAGTATATAGAACCAGTAAAAATAAAAAGATTTAGAACACGGTTAAATGAAGTTAATTTCGGAGCTTTACAAAAAGATACCAGAATAAAAACTATTGCTGATAAGATATTTCAATCGATTAAAGAATCAGTAAAAATATCAAAATATTCTAATATAGTTGATATAACTTATCAAAATAAACAGTTAAAACTTGAATGGGTTTTTGATTTTCATACTTCTTTTTATATCCAGGACACTTTTATTGGGGCTACATTTCAAAAGACTGAAAGTAATAAATACAAAATTTATATAACAGTTTCTGGAAATAAAAAAGAGTCTACTACTCAAAAAAATCAAAGAATAGTTAAATCAATCGAAGATAAAGAATTAGACGAGTTTTTATTTCATGAAGTTAGACATTTAATCGACTCTTTAGATGGAATTTTTAAAACAGATAACTATGTTATGGGTCCTGATCCTTTTACATTCGACTCTAGTAATTCTTTACATTTAAAAGCAGTATCTAAATATATATCACAAGATAAAGAAATCGACGCCCAGCTTATAAGTGTAGTCGCCTCTTTGGAGTATATTCATAGAAAAAATGAAAATATAACATTTAAAAAAGCTTTAGCTCAATCTAGTGCTTTTGATCAGTTTATGAAATATTTAGACCCCTCGAAGAAAAAGAAATACATACAAAAAATAATTTATTTTTGGAATACTTTAGATGGAAAATTTGGAAAAGGAGATGAGGATGCCGAACTCTCAAATCAAAGCATATTCAGATAAGTATAATGTTCCATGGCGTACAGTTGAAGAATTTTGGGAAGTAGCTAAAGAACAATACGATGATGACTATGAAGCTATCTCTGGAACGGTTAAAAAGATGTGTCAAAACTATCAAAAAAGCAAGGAAAAGAAAAATATGAAAGAGTCTAACATTGAACGTTGTTTAAATGTTCTAACAGAAAAGTTTTCAGAGTTTGGTTCTGCTATGAATAGATTTCAACCTAAAATCTATCAGGATCTGTTGATTGCTAAACAAAAACTCAAAGGGAATGTTGATTACAACTCGTTGATAGCCAAGCTTGGCTATGATGAAAAGAAACTAAAATTGGGTATTATGAACCAACCTTTGTTAGATATGGGTATAAAAACTGTAGATGACATCGTAAAGAGATTTGCCGAGGAATAGAAATGTCTATACAACCTTCTTCACCCATTTCGTTGTTTATGGGATTTGCTTATACCGATCCAAGAATTGGTATTCCAAGTTGTATACTCAATCCACCAAAGGTTGAAGATAAGGTTAATATATCAGCACAAGCATTACAAAAATTAGAAGATTTGAAAAATATAAAAAAGGAGTAGTTAATGGATTTTAACAAAATATTGAAACGGATTGTAGAATCAACATCTGAATGGAAAATTATTAAAAATGTTCAAGCTAAAGATGCTGGAGCTAAAGTTAAAGAAGTTTTTCCAGATGCAAAAGTTCGTCGAGGGAATGACGAAACAAACGAGTATACGGTAGATGGAAAGGTTGTGGCGTACTTTAACGTACTAGACAACACTTTGAGAATAAAAGGTTGAAGGTTGAAGTTCAAAACCCACTTAAAATAAAGTGGGTTTTTTATTGACAAGAAATGAAATATATATTAACATTAGGTATCAATAAAAAGGAGTTATAACTAATGTCAAAACCATTACGAAAGAACGACATTGTTTCATTATCAGAAGTAGAACATTGTTTGAAACGCCCAGGTGTTTATATTGGATCGACACAAGAGGAAGTAACTTCATCATATGTTTATGAAGACGAAAAAATTGTGTTAAAAGACGTTCCACAGATTCCTGGATTATTAAAACTGTTTGATGAGGCAATTTCCAATTCGGTGGATGAAGCTATCAGAACTAATTTTAAATACGCTAACAAAATTAAAATCCAATATGATCATGTTTTTGGAACTGTTTCAGTTGAAGACAATGGTAGAGGATTACCAATAGAACAAGACGAGAATGGAAAATGGACTCCTGAAATTATTTTTGGACAGTTAAGAGCTGGGTCAAACTTTGATGATGAAAACAAAGGTATGGTTGTTGGTCAAAATGGAATGGGGATATCACTTGTTAATATATTCTCAAAAAAGTTTAGTGTTGAATCGGCTAATGGGCATAAATTATATACACAAACCTGGGAAAACCACATGGCTATTACAGGTAAGCCCAAAATAAAAGACTCAAAAGATAACTATACTATTATTACATATCAAGCTAATTATGACTACTTTAAAGTATCAGACGAAGTAAAACAAAATATTCAATCATTATTCTATAAACGTGTAAAAGATCTAGCTTTTTGTTATCCTGAAATAACTTTCTACTGGGGTAAAGAAAAGATTACAGCATCAAACTTGAAAGGATTCCTTAAACAGATTCACGAAGTATACGAATCCAATGAAGTAGAAAATGGTCGTATTGGTTTATTTTACTCTGATACAGAATTTCAACAAATGTCGTATGTTAATGGAGCTTACACATATCATGGTGGAACTCATGTCGATTACGCTATTAATATTATTGTGAACCACTTGCGTGAGTTCTTGAAAAAGAAACACAAAATAGATGTTAAACCAATTGATATTAAAACAAAATTATTCCTTATACTTTCTATCAGAATGCAAGCCCCGCAGTTCGATACACAATCCAAAACAAAGTTGATATCGGCAAATCATTTTAAGGCTACTATTGATTCGATGCTTACCAAGAAGTTTTTAGACTCTATTTGTAGAAACGAAGAGATTATTCTTCCTATTGTAGAAACTTACAAACTGAAAATGCAAGTAAAGGACAATATAGAACTTAAAAAGCTAAACCAAAATAAGAAAAAGGTTCGTATTGATAACTTTTACCCCGCTGTTAAGGAAAACAAATATATTATGCTAACTGAGGGACAATCTGCTCTAGGACTGCTTATGCCTGTAATTAGTCGTGAATATACATCATTCTTTCCATTAAAAGGGAAACCTTTAAACACATTAGAAGCTCCTGTCTCAAAACTTACTGGAAATGAAGAAATTAAAAATATTATAAACATACTTAACCTTAAACTTGACAAAGACGATCAAAGTGATTTAACTCATAACAAGATTGTTTTTGCTACAGATTCTGATTTAGATGCACACCATATTAAGGGACTTTTATTGTGTTTATTTCAAAGATTTGCTCCTTCATTAATTAAAAGTAGACGAGTTGCTTTCCTTGAAACTCCTCTTATTGTCGCAAAGAAAAAAGATATAGTTAAGCATTGCTTTTACTCTTTTGACGAGTACAACAAATTTAAAAATACAACAACTGAAAAGTATGAATACGACTATAAGAAAGGTTTAGGTTCTTGGAAAAAAGAAGAACTTCAAGAAATCTTTAAAAAAGGTGGAGTGGAAAAGTTCATAGTTGATTTTGAACCAGAAGAAAACTATGAAACAATTATAAACAACTGGATGTCAGGAAAAACAGTCGATTACCGTAAAGAAAAAGTAAGTAGTAAACAATTTGATATAAGTGGAGTGTAAATGAAATATATTGTTAATACTTTAGCTTCAATAGGTGAGAAATCTGTTAGGTATCCAGACAATCTAAACACAGCCAAAGATTATATTATCGAAAAAATGGGCAACGAAACTATTATTCAGGAATATATTGTAAATGGTATTCCTTGTTATAATCTAGAGTATTTAATTGAAGGAGCTTTTAATAACAACAAAACTATTATCGTTGCCGCTCATTACGATACTTTGTATTCCGGAGCCAATGATAATTGTACTGGTATAGCTGCGTTACTTTATCTTCAAGAATACTTTAAAGATAAACTTATAGATAAAAATTTGAAATTTGTAGCATTCACGAACGAAGAACCCCCTTTCTACATGACAAACCAAATGGGTTCAATTCAGTACACTAACCAAATATCTATTATACACGATATAGAGAATGTTTTTGTACTCGATTTAATTGGATGTTACTATGACGAAGAGGGTACTCAATACACACCAACAGAAATACAACTTAATAATACCAAAGGAAATTTTGTTTGTTTTACATCAGTTAATTCCAATTTGGACGAAATAAAATCCATATTCCAAGAAGTAGGTAATTTTCCTATAGAAATAATTAAGTGTAAACCGAATAGTTTTCTAGAAAGAGCTTCGGATCATTATGCTTTTTCTAGACTAGGTATACCTGCTACGCTTGTTACAGATACAGCGATGTTTCGATATCCTTATTACCACTCTGAAGAGGATACTACAGACAAGATAAATTTTGAAGAAATGACAAAAATGGTTGAAAATTTTAAATTAATGCTTAAAGAAATGATAGGAGTTATAAAATGAAAAGGTTTAAAGAGTTTCTAACAGAAATGTTTTCAATTAGAGAAACGGCTTTTGGTATAGATACTAAAGACGGTAAAATACACGAATCAAATCTTGGATATTCTACTTATCTTGAGTATGAGGGTATCAAAGTTAAAGTTTTAATAAGCAAGAAGTTGCATACTTTAGTTTATGGTGTGTTTTCAGAAGAAAAAGACAAATGGATTTTAGAACCATCAAAATCTAATATTTCATTTAAAAATATGCTTGATTTTTATTCCAAAATAATATATATTAGTTTACAAGTGTTAAAGAAAAGTGGTTTGGCTGATATTAATTTTACTAGAGCCGATGATAGATTAGAACAGTTATACTCGAAGATGGTGAAAAGTAAATCTTTTATTAACTTGTTAGATTCTTTAGACATGGAAGTATCAACTAATAAAGAAGAATATACTATAAGGAAAAAGAAATGAAAATATCGGAATTTTTCGACAATGAGTTTATTAATTATTCGGTTTATGATTCGTACAGATCAATAGGTAATTATATTGACGGGTTGAAACCTTCATCTAGAAAAATACTATATTGTGCTTTTAACTTAAAACAAAAAGAAAAGGTCTCAATTTTTGTGTCGACTGTTTCAAAAGAAACAGAATATTTGCATGGTTCGGTTTCATTAGAAGGTGTATTGGTTGGTATGGCTCAAGACTTTGCTGGAAGTAATAACATTAACTTACTTCTTCCTGAAGGGTCGTTTGGAACAAGAACTATTCAGGATGCAGCAGCTAGTAGATATATTTTTACAAAAAAGAATACAGTAACTGATAAACTTTTTAATGATGTAGATAATAATGTACTTATAAACCAAGAATTTGAAGGCACAAATATAGAACCAAGATTTTACGTTCCTGTTCTTCCAATGATACTTGTAAATGGTTCAGAGGGAATTGGAAATGGTTTCGCACAAAAGATACTTTCAAGGGATCCTGAAGTTCTAAAACAATACATTCTAAATAAACTTTCTGGAAAGAAAACACCCTCGCATATTATACCGTACTTCAAAGGCTTTAGTGGAACTGTAAGACATATTGAGAATAGTTCATATGAAATAATTGGAACTTTTGAGCGTACAAACCAAACCACAATTACAGTGACAGAACTTCCTATTGGATATGATCTACAGAAGTATATATCTATACTAACAAGACTTGAAGAAGATAAAGTTATATTTGATTATACCGATAAGTCTTCCGATAATACATTCCTTTTTGAATTGAAAGTAGCCCGAGAGTTTGTTAAGAAAGATGACGATTGGATTCTAAACAAACTGAAGCTTATTAGACGTGTTACAGAAAACTTTACTTGTATTGGTGAAAACAATCAAATTGTGGAGTTTAAGAATGAGATAGAAATACTTGACGCTTACATAAAAATTAGACAAGAGTATTATCAGAAGCGTAAAGACTTCCAGATACAGAAACTCCGTGATCAGTTGCTACAAATGGGAGCTAAATTTTACTTCATTAAGAATGTGCTTGAAGATAAAATTGTACTAAACAAGAAGTCAAAGTCTGATATCGAAAAGCAAATACGTTCTAACAAGAGTTTCCCTTTTGAGAAGTTGGAAGACTTGAGCTTTTTACTGAATATGCCTATACATTCTCTTTCAATTGAAACGTATGAAGAGCTAAAGAAAGCTATTGATATTAAAAAAGAAGAACTAACTTTGATACAAAACAAAGATACAAATGAAATGTGGATTGAAGAAATTAAAGATCTAAAAGGAATGAAATGATAATTGATATCTCAAAACTAACTAACTATTCGTACAATGATCAAACCGAAGCAGAGCTTATTAAACTCTTTAATACTATTTTCGACAATCAATGTGAAAAAAATCCAGTTTGTGACGATCCACGATATGATTTTATGATAGGGGATCAACGTATAGAGTTAAAACAAACTTCTAAACCTATATGGGAAATTGAATTTTGTAGAGCAGATGGAAGAGTAAGCGGGCTACTTTTATCTACTTCAGATTATTATTGTGTTATATCACCTGGGTATACAAAAAGTGAATTAAAGTATAAAATGCGTTTCATTAAAACAAATGAACTAAAAGATAAATGTTACACCTTCTTACAGACAGGGAAAACACCAATCCAGTTTGAGACAAACGGAAATAAAATAGGAAGTAAATGCTTTCCAGTAGATCCAAAAACTGTTGGTGATATGTGGGTTGGCGACTTTGATCTTGTCTCAAAAAGTGAGTATAATACTTCAACTTTTAAACTAGATAGATATTTTAACAATAACTTCAAAACAAACTTTGTATTTTAGGAGAACGAAATGGGATATTGGAAACCAGGAACTATTGAGGAAGAACCAAATGTAGAACTTCAGAGATGGAAAGTGTATGAAGTTTCTTCTGAACTTTGGCCAGAACCAACAAGACACTTTGTTGGTTATAATATGATTTTTCATGAGGGTAGAGTATCTTCTTCCATACAGGAATTTGATAAGACTACTATGATTGGTGTAACTCGTTCTGGAAGAAAATATATAATTAAAGAAGGAACTCATGGATATGACCCAGATGGTAATTATGTTTGGGGATTGTGGTGTTATAGAAACAAAATTAATAATATAAAGGATGTGACAAATGAATACACCGATTAGTTATGAACTGTTTGAAAAATCTATCAAGGGTCTGATTGAAACCTTTAATAAGAACGATGCATTTTCCAAAGCAATGGAAAAAGTTTCAGATACTTACTTTATAAGTGAACTACATCATCCAGCATCTTCTATAGCTTTAGGTTTATTAGAAGCTATTTTTAAAGACGAAGGTGAATGGATATCTTACTGGATGTTTGAGTTAGATTATGGTTTGAAAGCTGATGACCTAACCGCTCACGAAGCGGATGGAACACCAATTTCACTTAAGACAATTCAAGATCTTTATAATCTTCTGATAAAAAACCTAAACGAAAATTGACAAGAAACTCCTCTTTTGTTATTATGAATTATACAGTAAACAACAAAGGAGAAAAACAATGGACGATTTGATTAGATTATATATGGTTGTTATGGCAGTTGCTTTTAGTTTTTCCCTTCCAATCGTAATTAAAGAATGGATTCAGGAAGTTAAAAATGGTTAGTATTTACTGGCCAGCAGTTCTCAAGGCAGTATTTGCTTTATCGTTTTTTGCTACAGTTTGTCAACACTTACTTTAGGTGAAATATGAAAATTAGTTTTAATATGTACTTGAAAGAAGAGTACGACAATGAAGATAATCTAATTCTAGAGTTTGCTAACATCGACCCTGAAGACCATAAATTCGGAGTTGATGTTAAACTACATCTAATGCAACCAGAAAATAAAAAATTAAAACATGGGCCAAGAATAAAGGTATTCAAACAATCTTGGAACAAAGGACCTAATTTTACGATAACTATAAACAATACACCAAAAGTCATTGGTGAATGGTCAGATGTTGTAACTAAAAAAGAGTTAGACATTCTTTTGAAAGCTGTAGAAAGACATAAAAAATCGTTAATAGCTTTTTGGAATGATTCGTCAATGACAACAAGAGAACTAACCAACAGATTAGATAAAGAAAGATCTTGATTTGTATCTAATTCTTTGTTAGTATAAGTTATACAAACAACAAAGGAAACTCAAATGGAAAAATTAAAGAACCAAATAGAAAAAGCTAACAAAGCGTATCGTAACGGAAAGCCAGTTATGACAGATGCAGAGTACGATACTTTGTTAAACAAACTTCATCGTGGTATTGGTGATGCTTTGTTTAAATCTTTTAAAGAAACACTTCTTGAGGAAGCTGGTGATATAACTCATAAGTATGTTATTGGTTCACTTGATAAACTTCGTTACAATGAAGGGGATGAACTTTCCAAATGGCTTTCTAAACATACTGTTAAAGAACTGTTTGTCTCAACGAAATTAGATGGTATGAGTTTTGTGGCTGAATATGAAGGTGGAAAGTTTGTGCAAGCCTCAACACGTGGTGATGGTTACCAAGGAGAATCGATTACTGACAAAGTAAAACATATTCTACCAACAAAACTAAAGACAACTTTTACTGGAACTATTAGAGGGGAACTTTTCCTTACTGGTAATTCGGATAAAGAACTTGGTTTAAAAAATCGCCGTAATGGTGTCGTTGGTATCATTAAAGAAGACCGTGTAGATAAAAACAAACTTAAACACGTTGACTATGCTGTATACCAAATTCTTTCAAGTGAATCTGATATTTTTTCACAATTTATTGATATTAAAGAACTTGGTCTGAAAACTCCAGAATTTACAAGATTTATTGTTGATAAGGATATAGAAGAAACTCTAAAAGCTTACTTGGAAAAATGTTTAACAACTCTAAACTATGATATGGATGGCCTGGTTATTTCAGAGCCAAGTTATAAGAATGAGAATGTATACTATCCAGAAAAACAAGTTGCGTTTAAAGTAAATAGCGAAGGAACTCCAGTAAAAGTTCTTGGAATTGAATGGGAAGTTAGCCGTTACCGTTTGTTGAAACCAGTTCTTTTGTTAGAACCGACTGAAATTGATGGAGCTACTGTTGGCCGTTGCTCTGGATATAACGCACAGTATATTGAAGATAACAACATTGGAGTTGGTTCCGTTGTTAAAGTAATCAGAAGCGGAAATGTCATTCCTAAAGTTATCGAGATTGTGGAAGAAGCTACAGTAGAACTTCCAAATGAATGCCCTTCTTGTGGTGCGGCACTTGAAACATACGGTGTGGATATTCGTTGTACAGATGAGTATTGTGAATCAGCTTCAGTAAAACGTGTAGCAGCCTTCATTAAAGAACTTGAAATTGAGAATGTATCAGAAGCTCAACTGCTTAAGTTTAATATTGGTACTTTTAAAGATCTTATTTTCTGGAAACCAAGCGGTAATGGTACAAGCCAATACAAGTTTTATGATGAACTGTTGGTTAAAATGTTTGGTGCTTCAGAAACAAAGCTAATGCGTTCCATGTCATACGAAGGAATGGGAACTACTATATTTGATAAGCTTATAGATAAGTTTGAATCCCTTTCTAAATTGAATGATGTGTTTTTTGCAGCCGAGTATTCTAAAGTAAACTTTGATTGGAAAAGCCTGCCAGGTGGTGTTGGTTTTACTACAATAAACAAAGCTAAAGAAGACTGGAAAACTGCGAGGGAAGTAATTAAACTGGTTGTTTGTCATCCTTCGTACAAACCAGTAGAGGTAAAAGTGGTTAAACAGGAAGTTAAAGAGTCTAGTATTAGTGGTTTAAGTTTTGTAATTACCGGTACATTGAGTGTTCCTCGTAAGCAGAAGGAAGACCTTATTAAGGCCAATGGTGGAATTATTGCTTCTGGTGTAACTAAAAACTTGGATTACTTGATTGCTGCAAAAGAAGATTCTGGATCAAGCAAATACAAGAAAGCAAATCAGCTCGGTATAAATATAATTACAGAAGCGGAATTTGATAATATGTTGAAATAATCCAATAGCTCAAATACCCTAACTTAAAGAGCCCTGATTTGTTATTGGGAAGATGTGGTGTTGTGGGTAGCCCACTTGGAAACCTAAAGTTCTTATACAATTAGAACCGACCGGGACAACAGAAGTTGCTCGGCGTTATAAAAAAAGCTCTAGAAAGGAGCACGTCATGTCTATGTCAGAAATCAGTCTTTCCACGGGGATGAGAAACAATCTTCTTCAACTTCAAAACACATCCAAACTCATCGAACAAACACAGCAGCGTCTTTCCACTGGTAAAAAAGTTAATAGTGCGTTAGATTCTGCTACTAACTACTTCGCCGCACAGTCCCATATTAATCGTGCTAATGATTTTGAAGTACGAAAAGATGGTATGGCAGAAGCAATTCAAAACGTAAAAGCAGCTGACGCTGGAATTAAAGCAATATCCGCTCTAATTGAATCGGCTAAAGGTCTAGCAGAATCTGCAATGGGAACTTCTATAACAGCGGACCGTTCTTCTTTAGCTTCCCAATTCAACGCTTTACGTTCCCAGATAGATTCACTGGCTAGTGATTCTAGTTACCGTGGAACAAACCTTCTTACTTCCCAAAACCTAACTGTAAACTTTAATGAAGATGCATCTGCTAAACTCACTGTTAGTGGTTTTGATGCAACATCTTCAGGTCTTGCTGTTGGTTCGGCTGCTAATAATTGGGTATCTAACGCTGATATCCAAGCTGCTTCAGCAAACCTTGGAACTGCAACTAATACACTTCGTTCACAATCAAAAACCCTAGCTAATAATATGAATGTTATTACAACTAGAAGTGAATTTACTGATAATATTATTAATACACTAAAAACAGGAAGTGATAATTTAACTCTCGCTGACATGTCACTTGAGAGTGCTAATATGTTAGCTCTTCAAACAAAACAGTCACTTGGTACATCAGCACTGAGTCTTTCAAGCCAAGCTGCGGCCTCGGTGCTTCGTCTGTTCTAGTTCTAACCTGATAAATAACTTTGAAAACAGGGATAATTTTTTATTATCCCTGTTTTCATGAGTGAAAGAAATAATTTGACTTTCAACTCTTTTTACCCTATAATATAAAAATATAAAGGAGATTGAAATGGACGACAAATTACTTAAAAAACTTTCCAGAGAAGCTCTTAAAATTCCAATGCCAAAAGTTATCCCTTCTAAAAAAGACTACGATAGAAAAAAATTCAAAAAAATTAAAGAGGAGGATTAAATGCAAGGTCAGTACGACACACCATGTAATCAAAACGATTGTCTTAAATTTTTTCATGCTTTTTGTATGTGTGATAAACATAAGATTACTCCAAACTTAAAGGACTGTGAACGTAAAATAATTTGTGAAAAGGATAAAAAGAATGAACAGTAGTATATTTTTTAGAAATCTAACTTGTTGTGATGGGGCTATCATCACATCCGAAGGAAAAGTAGAGGGTAGATCATATCATGTTTCTGCCGAAGTAACTGGTAAAGTAACCGAAGATGAATCTGTTGTTCTAGATTTTTCTGCTGGTAAGAAACAGATTAAAAGTTGGATTGATGATAATGTACAGGGTTTTGATCACAAACTTGTAATCAATCCAAGATCTAAATGTGTTGTTAAGAACGTTTCACCTGGTATGGTTCTAATCACAACCCCATATTTAGAAGCTAAACTTCCTTTGGATGCTATTCAGTATTCAACAGATTATGATTTATCTCATAGTATACAAAGTTTACTTACTTATAACATGCCAGAATATAAATTCAAAATCTATTTAGATCAAAAGGGTTTTACGAACTCTACTGTATATTTTAACTATGCCCATGGTCTGAAAAACAGTTCTTCGTATGGTTGTCAGAACGCTCTTCATGGTCACACTTCCTTTGTCGAAGTGGTATCTGGGAATGGCTATTTTGATACTGAAACTGAACGAAAGGTGGCTAATCTTTTTCACAATAAAATTCTTCTCTTCAAAGAGAACATTGTTAAAGTAGACGGTAATACATACTACACAGAATTTGAAACTGCTAAACGTGGTACAATGAAAGTAAAGTATGTTGATACTCCTGTAATTATTCTTGATACTGAATCCACAATAGAATATATGATTGAACACGCAGCTAAAACCTGTTATAATGATTTAAAGGGTAAGACATTAATGATAAGTGAGGGCCTGCAAAAGGGTTCTCGGCTGGAGGTTAAATGAAAGAAATTCCAATAATTGAGATTTTCGGTGGTTCAGGAAAGAATGGAAACGGTGATAATTTCTGTATACAGGGTGAAGGTAAGTTTGCTGGTGTTCCTTCTATTTTTGTACGGGTATTTGGATGTAACTTGAAATGTGCGTTTGGGGATCCATCAAGGGAAGAAGTAAATGAAGTTTTAGCTAAATCTAAAATTTATGATTCTTTGGATGAACTTCCAATATTGAAAACTGGGTGTGACACTTTTTATTCCATTTATCCACAGTTTCGTCGTTTCTCTGAAATGTTTGATGTTGAAAAATTGCTAAATAACCTAGAAGAACGTGTTTCAAAAAATGTTCATTTGGTGATAACTGGAGGGGAACCATTACTTCCAGGTTACCAAGAGTTTTGGGCTAAACTTATTCCAAGACTTCCACAGATTGGAATTAAGAAAATAACATTTGAAACAAACGGAACCCAAAAACTTACCACAGAATTTAAAAAAATGTTGCGATATTATCAATATAATACTTTAGAAGTATTCTTTTCTATATCACCTAAACTGTCTAATTCGGGTCATACTTCAGCTGAAACCCTTAAACCAGAAGTTATACAAGAGTATGTTTTACTTGCAGAAAACTCTTGGTTAAAGTATGTTGTATCCCCTCTTACAGATATAAAAGAAATTCAGTTCTTTAATAAAGCATACAATGTAAATATTCCAGTTTACTTGATGCCACAAGGTGGAACTAAAAAAGAATACTTGACAAATGAACCAATTGTTTATACAATATGTTGTGAACTTGGTTATCATTACAGCCCAAGGTTGCAAGTTTCAGCTTTGGATAATAAAATAGGAGCATAGGAAAGGGAAACGAATGAATAGGGAAAAAACAGATTCAACTACAGGTAAAAAAGTACATGATTATTTGGTTAGTATTGGTCTTGAAACACCAACTACTATAGCTTTGGCAAATCCAAATGAAGATAAAATTAAACTTATTACTGAAAGAATGAAAGAAATTCATCAGATTATTGGTTTAGATCTTACCGACGACTCTTTGATTGATACACCAAGTAGGATTGCTAAAATGTGGGTGAATGAGAAGTTCTGGGGTCTACACCCAGAAAATTTTCCTAAAATGACAGCGATAGAAAACAAGATGGGATACGACGAAGTTCTAATTGAGAACAATATTAGGGTGTTATCGGAGTGCGAGCATCATTGGCAAATCATTACAGGAACTTGTAGCGTTGCATATAAACCTAAAAACAAAGTTCTTGGTTTAAGTAAACTAAACCGCATTGTTCAGTACTTTTCTGCTAGACCACAGGTTCAGGAAAGACTTACTCAACAGATAGGTGAAACTGTGAAGTTTATTACCGAAACAGAAGATGTCGCAGTTGTAATGAACGCAGCTCATTATTGCGTTATTTCACGTGGGGCTAGAGACCAAGATGCTAGTACAGTAACATCTTATCTGTCTGGAGTTTTTAGATCTGATATGGCTGCTAGAGCTGAACTAATGACTTTGATTAAAGGGTAAACATGAATCCACAACACAATATAGCTCCATTTCAATATATCGCGAGCGGATTAACATATGCTCGTATTGGGTATAAAGAACTTCAAAATCAATCTGAGTCTATTGATTATTATAATAGATGTTTTAAAATGATGAATGAGTCTAATTCTCATTCTCTAGGTCTTCTTCACAATGCTTTTTCAGAGAAGGGGCTTGGACCTATTATGAATGGAGTTTTTGATACATCTAATTATTCTAACTACACAGATTCTGGTGGACTTCAAATTATAACCACTGGTTCAACTATTACACCAAAAATGAAGTTAGAGATATACGAGTACATGACAAAGAATAGTGAATACGCTATGTCTTTTGATGAAATTCCACTAACTATTACTTCCGAAAAATCTTCAAGAAATGATTATGGGAACCGTTTCTTTGACATGTCTAAATTTGAGGAATGTGCTAAACAGTCTGGGCAGAACTACTTGGAACAGATAGAAGTATTTGAACGGTTAAACTCAACAACTTCCCCTATTATGATTATTCACGGTAACTGTTATGATACGTTCTTAAAATGGCATGATATTATGTTAGCTGAAATTCCAGATTCAAAAAGACATCACATTAAGATTATTGCGTTGTCTGGTGCTTCACTTGGGACTGGAACTCTAGAGGATATTGAACGTGCTTACGCTCTAACTGAATTGTCATCATTGTACGGACAGGTTCACTTCTTGGGGTTGGGTTCCATTAGACGTTTGTTGCCATATCTTATTTTTAAACGTAATGGTTTGCTTGACAACATTAGGATATCATACGATAGCACAACTCACACATCAGCCCCTCACATGGGTAGATATTTCATTAATGGAAAAGATTATAAATTTAGTAGACATTTTGATCGTTGTTACGAAACCATATACAATGACATACAGTCCAAAATTGATATGGGAATGACAATAAAAGAATTTCATACAACAATGAATCGTCCTGGTACTGAATCCCTAGAGGGTGGTTTGGTATTCAAAGCGTATATGGGATTTATAACTTCCAGTATTTTAAACTTTACAAAGCTGGTTAATGATATGTACAATCATACAGCTCTACATAAACATCTTCCGAAAGAGTTAGCTATTCTTGAGAAGTTGAAATCTAAAGATGATTTGGCATTGTGGTTCCGAGATATCGCAAAGTATATTCCGAGTAAACGAATTAGCACTATTGCAAAGCCAGCCCTAGACGACTTCTTTAGTTGATAAATAGAGGAAGATATAATATAATACAAGAACTAATTAACGAAAGGAAGTATTATGGCTAAACGGTTTGAAATGGAGCAATACGGCATTAAATCAATTATGAGACACGATTATTGTAATCCCATACATACAGAAAAAATTAACAGTTACCGTGCTAGATCTGTTAAAGAGCTTAATGAATTTTTGACAAATGTTCCTGGTTCCGAAAAGTTTACTTCTTTTTTGGATGTTGGTGCTGGGGATCTAGCTGACATAAATTTGTTCCAAGTTAGCCATCCAGATTACAAAACTGTTATGGGTGTTGACAAATATCTGGATGAAACAGATTATAGTTCTTATTTGATAAAAGGTGACTGGTATGATATGTATGAAAAAAGAATGGAATACTTCGGTGTAGATTCTTTTGATGTTATTTACATTAACCATTCAATGGAACACGCTGCTAACATTTATGCCCTTATGGAACAAGTTTCTAGACTCCAGAAAAAAGGTGGTGTTTTATTTGTAGCAGTTCCAGAAGGAAATAGTGAGTTTGGATATTCTATTACTAGCTCAACAACCCATTATTCGGTTCTTACTAAAGGGTTTCTTTCAACAACTTTACAGCGTTTTGGATACCAGGCAGCAGTTGAAGATAGAGAGTTTAGAGCTAATTCTCCAGAACTGTTTGCTTTTGGGATTCGACACTAAT
>Ga0172367_10004699_pt1 | contig 16854 bp, 12 predicted proteins | sample Lak10m_FD_114542 | JGI IMG/M metagenome (GOLD analysis project Ga0172367, IMG submission 114542) | Freshwater microbial communities from Kabuno Bay, South-Kivu, Congo - kab_022012_10m | ecosystem: Environmental > Aquatic > Freshwater > Lake | place: Democratic Republic of the Congo: South-Kivu...
GCACTGTTTGGCCAACCGTTCCACCTGTTCAGCGCTCATCGCAAAATCGGGTGAGCCGGAAGTGATTCCGGTAACCAAATCGAAAGCCAATGTGACAGATTTTGTGCGGGCAATAAATCCCATGTCGTAAATCTTCCAGATTCTGACGCCCTTTTCCACTTTGGTGGTTTCGAGTTCGTAAATCACTTTGTCCACCTGCGCCCTGAGATATTGCTGAACCGGTTTTCGGTATGCAACAAAATGTTCGTGAAAAACCGCGTCGAGCAGCAGTTTTGCCAGGCCGCGCTCACGAGCTTCAGGGAAAGTAGTTGGTGGAAACTGGTTCAGCAGAACAGTGGCGGTGTCAAGAAAAACCTTTGCCTGCCGGTCGAGGTAGTCGTTGTCCTTCTGACTGAGCTGCGGGTCGGGTTTGCCACCGCCTTCTTTTTTGTCGTAAACCTGCGCCGAAAGTGTCAAAACACAAAAAAGTACCAAAAGAGTGCTTATAATCTTCATTATTACTTCTTGTGTTTTTGATTTTTTAAAAATTGGATCAATTCCTCAGGGCGATCGGTTTGGATGCCATCGGTTTTCCATTTCAGTATCATCGACCACCCAGCCTCTGTTCCCTCCTTTTCATCTACAAAAACTATAGCTTTGTTTCGATGTGCTTTCTCGACAAAATTGCAGGACAATTCACCCATATCGGTAGCCAGTGCGGGAGTTTTTATCTGGCTGAAAACTTCGTCCATCCGGCTCTCTGACCCGGGATCGACCATTGGAATGCAATCAGGACATATCGTTTGTAATTCTTTGATTTCATTTAAATAAGTGGCCGGAATGTACCAAACGACATCGCGCTCCATCTTGTATTTTTTGAGCAACCTGACCAGATCAGGAACAGGCGCATCTTTTAGATCGAGGTAGATACCGATTTTTCCCTTGCAGAGCTGCAAAATTTCTTCGAACGCTGGCACCTGAGTTCCCTTCCATTTCTCTCCCACCCGAATCCCGATATCCAGTTTTCGAATTTCGGCGAAATTCATTTCGCTGACCTTTCCTGTTTTTCCTGAAACATACTGATCGATGGATGCATTGTGCATGCTGATAAATTGACCGTCTTTGGTAGTTCTGACGTCAATTTCGACAAAATCACAGCCCAGCTCAATCGCTTTTTGGTACGCCGGAAGTGAATTTTCGGGAATCCCCTGATGTGCTCCCCTATGAGCAATCACGTAAATACCGTTTTTGGCTTCCCGTTGAAGGGCTTGTCCTTCCATCGGCTGTGCTGCTGTTTGCAAATCAACACAAACCAAAATCGAAATAACAGACAGTAAAGCCGGGAGGAAGTTTTTCATAAGCCGAAAATCAAATGATTAAGTAATTTTCCGAAGCGAAACCCAGCTGACATAGATGGCTGAGGCGGCAAAAACGAGATGCACAAAGAATTTTCCAACCACCAGTTTCACGAATGACAATCCCGCTACGTCTGAAGGTTTTTCAAAGAAGCCCAGACGTAAAAAAGCCACCACCATACATGCCCAAACTAACAGTAGAAACAGGTTCCGCTGACTGTTTTCCCGTCGCTGAAACCAGGCTGTTAAGGTAGCAACCGAGGCAGTCATCAGAAATATCAGAAAAAAATACAGGGTAAACGGCGAATTGGCAGCAGCATCGGGCAAAGCATCCTGCATGAAATCGATGGCCGCGTAGCAAAATGTCATGGTAATACCCATCTGCCAGGCCAGTTCAGGATAATAAAGAATGGCAAGAATCAACAGAAATCCGTAGAAAGCGAAATTACTGAGCATTTTAGCCAGATCGACTCCATTGGGCCACACCAGACTACCCTGCGTATAACCATTATCCACAATCGGATCGAGCCACGAAGGCATGATCCAGAAAATAACCAGTGCGAGCAGAAAGGTGACTGAAAAGTCTTTCCAACGCGGACCGGAAGCAAAAATTGGCTCAGGGGAAGGTGAGTTCTGCATCACGTCCAGATCCTTCCGACTGAGCCAAACAGCTAAACCTAATCCGGCTCCGAGCAGCAATCCGAAGGTAAATTCCATCGCTTTCCACCAGCTGTTAAAAATAACATCCTGCGGAAGCTGATTTCCCAAAACCATCCAGAAGCCACCGAGCCCAAAACCTAATCCACCACTAACAAGACCCCATATTGCCATATGGGTCATTATCTTAAATTCGTTTGATTTCAGCTTGAATTTTAAATAAACCAACATAGCTATCGCACCAATCAGCAAAGCGGCCCATGACTCGGGCCGAGGTTTTGCCGGATCGGAAAAATAGATGAGCATCGGTTGGTTGATCAACTTAAATCCTGCATACATTCCGGCCATCATGATGATATAGGCCGTTATGATCTGCTTTCGGGACAATTGTTTATACAGCAAACCAATGGCGAAAATTATTCCACCCAACAACCCCCAAACAGCACCCTTCACCGTAGTTCCAACTGTTCCCCACCACACGGTTTCCTGATTCCGCAAAAAACCGAGTGTTTGCCCGTAGGTCATTTCTCCGCCCAGGCCAATTCCAACTGCTGCAAAGACTACCAAAACAGAAGTAGCTTCGGCCGAAAGTTTCAGCAGCATGGCGATACTCAGTGCAACCATCGCCCCGGGAATCATGGCGCCAAACGGACCACCTCCGATATATCCCCGAAGGCCCCAGCCCAGTAACATGGTGATCGCCGGAAAGATCAGATAGATGCTAAATGATCGTTGTTTTTGATTTGTCATGGCAATTCAAGTAAAAAAGAACTGCATCGGGAAAATTTACTCCCGACACAGTTCAAAAAAAGTTAACAATTAAAGATTTACAACCTCACCTGTTTTTGCCGATTCGTAGGCAGCATCAACTATTTTAAGAATCGTCAATCCTTCAGCCATACCCGGAACAGGCTCCTGCCGGGTGCGGATTGAATTGACATAGTGTTCCATTTGGCGGGTGTACATGCCCTGTTCACAATGTTCGGGGCGAACAGGAAGTTTGGCATCAAAACGCCCTAATGCGTCTCCAACTTTAATTTTCAGGAAAGTGGGGAAAACACTTCCGTAGCCTTTGGTTCCGTAAAAACCCGTGCCGGCTTCGGGGCCATCCATGTGCGGTTGCCACCAGCCACTTTCGATGATCGACTCGGCGCCATTGTCCCACGAAATCATCACAATTCCGGAATCATCCACATCGTAATCGCCATAGAAAGTGCCGATTTTGGCATATACTTTCGTTGGTTTGGGGTCGCCCAAAACATAACGAGCCGTATCAATTGCGTGAACGCCCATATCGGCCAAAGCGCCACCGCCTGCCAGTTCCTTTTTCGAGAACCATCCTGCCGGTCCCCAGTTTTCGTGAATTCCGTAACCTTTAGTTTTGACAATATTTCCGAGCTGGCCACTGTCGACAATCCCTTTAATGTAGTTCACATCGGTATCGAATCGCCACATGTGACCCACCATTACGATGCGACCATTGACTTCAGCAGTTTCTTTCACGGTCAAACCTTCGGCATAATCCATTGCCATCGGTTTTTCCATAAAAACGTCTTTGCCGTTTTTCATGAATTCGATGGCATAAGGAGCATGAAATTTATTGGGTGTTGCAATTACAACCGCATCAATATCATCTCGCCTGATCAGCGGATCAATACGATCATAGGCTTCGGCAATATGGTATTTGGTCGCAAATTCCTGTGCTGCCTGAAGTGGCACAGCAACCACTGCGGCAACTTCAACATCGGGAATTGACTGCAGGCCGCGGGTATGGTAATTGGCGATGTATCCGGCGCCAATCATGACAACTTTAATTTTTCCCATAGTTTAAGGTTTTATGCGTTTTTCCTGAATCAGAGCAATTCTGCATTATCGTAAACCTTGCGGATGGCAAAAGCGATCAAATCCATATCGGCTTTGGTTCCCATCAGGATTTTGTGGTGAATACAGGCAGAACCTTCGAAATGAATTTTATCGCAAACCGGAAGTTCAAATCTGGCGGGATCGATAGCTGCCCAATATTCGTCGGTGAGTTTATGACGGGCTGGTTTTGTCAGCGGAGCATACAACGAACATTTATTCAACGGAATGTAGCTGGCAGCCACATCAATGCCTAATTCGGCGGTTAACGCGGCACGGAATTTTTTAACCGGAAGGTTTTTAAATTCAGCCTGATTGTAGCGGAACGAGAAGTTAAAATAGGCCTCCTTCGTTTCACGCACATCACGTTTCATCGGCATTACTCCCGGAATTTCGGCCAACAGAGAATTCAGGTAAATTCCATTTTCGTCGCGCACCCTGTTTTGTTCGGGCAAACGTTTCAGCCCCTCAATCAGAATGGCCGCCTGAAATTCGGTAATGCGATAGTTTCCGGATTGCAGGAAATTGCCGGCATCGAAATACTGACCTTCGCCTTTGTTGGCAGCGGCTGCTGCCGGGGGCTCCGGACGACGGCCACAATTGCGCAGAGCATCCAAACGTTCGTAAAGTTCGAAACTGTTGGTGGTAACCGATCCACCCTCTCCTGCTGTCAGGTGTTTGGATAATTGATAGCTAAAACTGCCAATATCGCCGATGCTTCCGGCTTTTTTACCGTTCCATTCGCCACCGTGTTTGTGGGCACAGTCCTCGATGACATATAAATTGTGTTTTTTGGCAATGCGCATAATTTCATCCATATCGGCAAAGCAGCCGTAGAGATGAACCGGCACAATGGCTTTGGTGCGAGGAGTAATTGCCGCTTCAACAGCCTTGGGATCGATACACCAGGTATCTTCCAGGACATCAACCAGAACTGGAGTTGCGTTGACATCGAGAATGGTTGCTGCCGTGGCCTGCCAGGTTAATCCGGGAAGAATTACTTCGTCGCCAACACCCACACCGCAGGCTTCCAGGGCCATTTGCAATGTAACAGTTCCGTTGGCAGCTGCTAAAGCATATTTTGTTCCGGTATATTCAGCAAAACGCTGATTGAATTCGGTTTCCTTTGGTCCGTTGTACGACCATACACCGCTATTCAGAACTTCTAACAGTGCTTTTTCTTCTTTTTCGTCCCATACCGGCCATTTGGGCCATGGATTTGTTTGGGTATCACGGGCGGGAGAGCCACCTAAAATTGCAAGTTTAGTCATAACTCAAATTGTTTTATTGTATTGATTTAGATTGAATTTCGATTTAATTTAAAGTTCCGGTTTTGAATAATTCTTTCAGGCTTACCGTTTTATTATTGATTAAAGGCTTTGCCCAGAAAGTAATGCTCAGGATGTAGGAAAGAGTCAGGAAAACAAAGGAGATTCCGACCCGAAGACCAAAAGCATCGCCAATAACACCGACAATGAGCGGAACAACCGCACCACCGAGAATTCCGGAGCATAAAATTCCGGAAAATGCCCCATGATTATTTTTCAGCGAATTGAGCGCCAGCGAGAATATAACCGACCACATCACCGAAGCAAAAAAGCCAACCCCGATAAAGCCAAAGTAGGAAATCATTCCATTGCTCGTCAGCAAAGCCGTTGCCAGTGAAATCATAGCTCCGAGAGTAAAAATGCGCAACACCAGTTTGCTGTCCATCAGTTTCAGCAGACCGAGACCCAAAATGCACCCCAAAGTGAGCAGCAGCCAAAACTGCGAAATGGCACGTGCCCCTTCCACTTCCGGATTCATCCCGTGATAATCGGCCAGAAACTGGGAAATCCAGCTAGCCACACCCTGCTCGGTGCCCACATAAGCCATAATTCCGAAGAAAAACAAAACCACGTACTTGTTCTTAAACAGATCGCGTATGGTGCTTAACTGACCCACTTTTTCGTCTTCATTCAATTCTACTTTAGGCAACCTGACCATTAAAACCACCAAAACCATTGCCACAGCAATCAAACCAAATATCCAGTAGATCGAAACCCATTTCAGATTTTCAGGAACCAGACTATTCATAGTTGAAAGCAGCAGGTTGGAAGTGTTTCCCGCATTCAGATTGGTGATCAGGTAAGAATACATCAACGGGCTCAAAAACGAAGCGCCTCCGAAAAACAGCTGCGCCAGCACCGAAGTAAATGCAAAATGTTCTTCACCGCCTGAAACACGTAACAACGGATTGATGGCCACCTGAAGAATGGACATCCCCATTCCGATCATGAATAACGAAACCAAGTAAACCGGGAAAGCAGGGAAAAACGAAAATAAAAATGCGCCGGCAGTGGCCAGAATAAAAGCCAGGGTCAGTACCTTTTTCTCTTTGAACTTTTCCGTTAACATCCCTGCCGGAATTGACATGACCCCGTAGGCTATAAAAAACGAAAAGTTGAGCAAACCCGCCATTCCTTTGCTCACGCTGAATCCCTTGATTACTTCAGGAACCAGTGGCCCGATAATGTTGGTCAGAAAAGAGATCACGAAAAAAATAAACATGATCAGCAGAACAATTCCATAGTTTCTTTGCATAGCAAAATCGATTTAGCAGTCGTTTAAAAATTTTAGCAGTTCCTGAAAATAAGTGATGCAGCACCTAAACAGCCTGCCATATTGCCCAATGTAGCAGCAACAACGTCGGTATTGGCAGCACAATCGGGCATTGCGTAACCCATGGCCGATTTTTTGATCATATCGATATAGAACTGTCCGGCTTCAGAAATACCGCCGCCAATCACCACTTTTTGCGGCGCAAAGGTGTTGATGAATCCGGCAATGCCATGTCCCAAATAATCGGTATGCTCTTCCATACATTTTACTGCGGCCTCCTCCCCTTCTTTAAATTGCTGAACAAGGTAAAATCCGTCTAGTTCGCTTTCGTTTTTCCCGGTTGCTTCGGCATATTGGCGCAGCAATGCACCGGTGGAAGCGTAGGCTTCCAAACAGCCGCGTCCGCCGCAATTGCAGGCAATTCCTTTGTGATCGATGGTTACATGACCCATTTCGGTACCGCGATTTTTATAACCGCCATAAAGTTTTCCGTCGGCTACAATAGCACCACCAATTCCAGTCCCCACAGTCAGAAAAATCACATCGGTACAATTTTGGGCAGCACCAAAAACAGCTTCGCCCAGGCCCATCACATTGGCATCGTTGTCAATCAAAACCGGCAAATTAAATTTGGATGAAAACATTTCAGACAGATGAACATCCACCCAGCCATTCAGGTTATCAGCTCCACCAACCACAACTCCGTCGCAGCAAACTCCGGGCGAACCAATGCCAATTCCGGATACCGACATACTTTTATGTGAAGCCACTTCCATCGACATATCGATTGCTTTGCGGATTGTTTCCAGAATATCGTCGCGGGTCGAAGACGATCCAATCGCCAGTTTACTCGTAAAAATTACATCTCCGGAGTCGGAAACCAAAGCAAACTTGATAAATGTACCGCCGAGGTCGATTCCTACAGCATATCTTTTTTTATTGTCCATGTAAACGTTAGTTTATTGTTGTTTTATCCACATTCCAGCCTCTGATTTGCAACGCCGGTTTTTCGCCTTTAAAGTCGGAAAGGAAGAATTTAGCTTCATAAGTGCGTTCTTCGCCGGGCAACAGTGTTACATAGTTGTCGGTCCAGTAAACCGGCAAAATCGGGTTTCCGCTTTTGGGATCAACCACATCCATAAAATTAAAAAATGCAATCGATTCGGAAGGATTCCTGACCACCAGTTTCACATTTCCAAACTCGTTGTCGGTGGTGTAGTCATACTGGTAATTCAACTTGACTTTGGGCAGCTGATCTAGGGCTGTGTAATCGGCAAACTGACTGGTTGGAGTATAGAACGGCCATGACAGTTTTTTGGAGCCTTCATAATCAAGAACATCCTTTTGTGTCGAAAGCCAGTAGATACTGTTGTCAACTTCCTGATTTTCCTGATTCAAAATGCGTAAATCGAGGAAATAAACCGGAGTAAGATTTTTAATTTCAGGAAGTTTGTAGATGAATTTTGAGATGTTCGACGGAATATCGCCCTGCCAGTGATCGGCAAAAATTTCTTTCGAATGAATATCAAAAATTCGGATTTTTACAGTCAGATTTTTAGCCGTCTGTAAATCTTCGTTAGCCAGATAAATATCGTCGAATCCATAGCGATAAATGGCATGAAGCGGTGTACAGGCTTTTTTCACTCCATAGAACGAACCGTTGGGTTGCAGGTAAGTATCGTACAATTGCCAGATCAGCTTGGGCCAGGCCGAATTTAGCTGCCACTGTACCAATCCGGTACTTTTGGGTTTGTGAGCAATAAATGCCTCAAATTGTGGGCGCATAATTTCGTAATTGTTCACTTGGGCCTTGAAAGAAAAGTCTTCCACATTATCTGATTTGCCGTAACGTGCGTTAATTGCATTGATATCGCGATCGAGCGATGTAAACTCGTTTCTTCCGGTATGAAATTCCCAGTAGGTTTTGTCAATAGGCCAAAGCGCCGTTTCGGGCATCATTTTTTTCAACGAAGCTAACGGAGCAATCGTTGCACCGGGACAGGTTTCGGTATTGAAACCATAGGCGCCGCCAAGTTGAGTGTCGGTAAACCAATAATGAGGCGGAGTCCAGGCGTACGGACCTAACATTTTCATTCCGGTTGGGCCGCTAATATCGCTCACCAGTGGAACTTCGGCCACGATCTTGTTATTTTCGGTACCGGCACCACCCGCCGATGTAGAATAATGGCGCGAAGGATCGTATTTTTTGAACAGCGCAACATATTTCATTTCGAGGTCGGGATGAGGCAATTTATCGCTACCCAGCATCCACACATAAATACACGGATGGTTTCTTAACCACAGCATTTGGTCTTTCCAACAGGCAGCCAGAAAATTAATATCTTCCGGAGTTACAGCGCCGCCGTATTTTTCGTGGGTTGGTTTATACAGGTACTCTTCCCATTCCCAGATGCAGTTCCAGCCCACCATGACCAGCACGCCGTATTCGTCGCACAGGTTGTACAAATCTTCATCCTTTCCCCAGAAACCTTCGCAGCGAATACTGTTGAGGCCCATGTGACGAATATAGCGCATTTGTGATTCGACCGATTTACGGGTGTCGCGAAGGAAAATATCGTCGGCCCAACCGCCGCCTTTCAACAACACAAACTTGCCATTGATTTCGAACGCGCGGTTTTTATCGGCATTCATATAGCTTCGGATTTCGCGAATTCCGTATTTGTTCTCCACCCGATCGAGTGTCTTGTTTCCGGCGATAAATTCGGTTTTCAGGTTGTAAAGCTTTGCGTTGCCCATTCCATTTGGCCACCACAACTCCACATTTTTGACCGAAAGCTGCTTAAACTCATCGGGATTAAAAACACAGTGCAATGTATCGTTGGCAGGCACAGTCACTTTTTTCTCCACCTGACCCACTTCGTAGTTAACCCGGACAATTCCATCAACGGGCTTATCGGTTGAGTTGACAATTTCAGTTTGAATAAATAAATCGGCAGCACTTTTCGAAGCAGTGTCCACTTTGGAATACACAAACGGACTGCGAATTTTTATCCCCTCGGTAACTTCAAGAAATACCTCTCTGAAAATACCCATGCTACGATCCGCCGGAAGCGGGTTCCAGTCGCAAAAGTTTAGGGAATATTCGCCATCGGCATAACGTATTATTTTCAGCGCCAGAACGTTTTCACCTTCCTGAACATACCGACTAACATTAAATGAAAACTGGCGGTAAGTACCTGCAAACACATCTTTGTCAGCCACTTTTTGTCCGTTCACCCACAAATCGGCCCGGTAGCAAATTCCGTTAAACCGAAGTGAGACAACTTTTTTCAGGTCGTCGGCCGACACATGAAAAGTGGTCCGGAACCACCAGGGCTGATTAAGTTTAAACTGAACAGTATCCAATTTCAGCATGTTTATGCCAAAGGTTGGATCTTCAATAACATCCTTTTTATCCAGCGAGCCAAGCACTGTTCCGGGAACAATGGCATCGTACCAGTTCGCGTCATCAAAATCTTTTTCTGAAATTAAATTTTCAGCAATGTCGGCAAGTTTATGCTGCTGTTGCATTTTCCAGCCTGAAGTGAGAGACTCGACACGCGACTCCTTAACAGGATTAACCTTTCCGCAGCCCGAAAAGTAAACCAGAGCCGGAAAAAGGATTGAAATTATTAGAAATGATTTGAGCTTATTCATTGGTCAAATTAGTTTAAAGTTACTTCACATCAGTAGCAAAGAAAGAAGATTGAACCGGCAAAAACATACGATATTTTAGTCAAATTCAATTATATCTTAACCACAGACTGTGCAATTATGAGTATTTTTCAAAAATCAGGTTAAAATTCTTAAAGTGTTACGATGATTTTTAAATTTAGTTGAAGAAGAATTCAGAGCTTGATGAAAATACGCCTTGAATAGAGCTGATGTGCAGCAATAAAACAAACGCCTACTGAAAATATGGCCCAGATTAACGAAGCCGCACTTGCATTCACTCCAAAATTGACCAAGCGGATAAAAGTTCCGTCACGTAATCCGGATTTAATAAACATGGTTTCAATAACATCAGCAAGGACATAAATTGCAATGGCATTGCTGCCAAAAACGATCCACGGTTTGATTCCCCAGGTAACTTTTTTCTGATCAATCAACCAGATCAAAAAAGCAAAAGTTATAAAAGCCCAACCTGAAGTTATCAGTGCAAATGAACTGGTCCATATCTTTTTGATGACAGGGAAGGTCATTCCCCAGAAGGTTCCAGCCACAACAAGTAATATTCCGGTAATGGTAAGGATTGTGACGTTTTGGCGTACTTCCTTGCCCGACTTTAAAATTCTCCCCGCCAGCAGACCTCCAATTCCAGAAGCAATAGCAGGAAAAGTACTTAGAAAACCCTCCGAATCATATCCTTTTTTATTCAATAGCGAATGAGGAATGATGACACCATCCAGCCAGTTTGCCAGATTTTTCCCAGGCTCGAGCACTCCTGTTCCCATTTCAGGAACAGGAACAAAAGTGAGTAAAAGCCAGTAAAGAATCAGTATTCCAGCCGCAATGCCTAATTGAGTTTTCCAACCGGTAAATAAATACAGTATTGCACATGCCAGAAAAACCAAGCCTATTCGTTGCAAAACACCTGGTAATTCAATTCGGCTAAAATCAAAGGTTGGCAAAAATTTCAACGCAAACCCAACAGCAAATATTTTTGCCGCCCTTACCAGTGATTTTTGGGCAATCTGCGGGGTCGTTTTTCCGGATTCAATTTGTCGCGAAAACGACAGCACGACTGAAACACCCACGATAAAAATGAAAAAAGGGAAAATGAAATCGGCAAAAGTAAGTCCTATCCATTCAGCATGTTCCAATTGTGGAAAGGAATTTCCCCAGGAGCCGGGGAAATTTACAAGTATCATTGCAGCAATCGTAATTCCACGAAATACGTCCAATGATATCAGGCGTTTAGAATCGGTCATATTGGTTAGTTTTAGAGCAACAAATGTTGGAAGTTTAGCTGACCTAAATACATTAAATATTGACAAATTCATAACATCTTACACCTCCAATAAGATTCCGGAGGAACAGATTATTGAATAAAATTGATCACTACTGCTGAATCAAACGACTTCCTTCAATGATCAAAACCCAATCGTTACTGCCGCTGTGATTGATTCCCGGAGTTGAAATGATGACAGATTTTTTCTTCTTTTTTGGGAATCGCATATCGATTGGACTGTATTTGCCAGTTACCGGATCGAACCATCGCAGCCGGCAATGTTGCCCAAAATCGGGTAAACGCAATTCGAGCGACTGGCTCACCGGCGTATAAATAATGGCCTGCGCTTTATTTTCGGAAACCGAGCAAACGGCATAATCATCGTTCAGGTAGGTGCCAAATCCTCCCACGAGCAACTGATGATTTACGTCCGGCTGCAACTTCCACCACTTTATTTTATCCACCAACAATTTTAGGATCGCCATATCCTTACTGCTTCCATAGTTCGTGCAATGCATCCAGGTTTGACCACCGCTATTTCTGTAACATATACCTTCAGCTCCGTAAACATTTCCTATGCCTCCTGATAAAAAATTCCACCATGCCTGTCGCCGAATCACGTGCCGATTACCCCAACGATCGACGATCCCATTTTCGAGATAAGTTTTGGCATCGCCAAAATCGTAATAACCTTTTGCCAAAAGAACCGGAACTTTAGGAAAAGATCCACGATTATCGTAGTTTATGCTGTAAGGATAACGTTTCCCTCCGGAGGAAGAATAGGCGTGAGTCATGTTCAATGTTATCCATGATGATTGCGAAAATGCTTCCATTCCCGACTGATCGGGTTCACTGAGGTAGGCAAGAATAGCTTTCCCTTCATAAACATTCTGAATTCCTTTTCCCATTTCGTCCAATTCGGCACGTACCGGATCGGGGGCCTCATTTCCACCTAAAAAATAAATAACCTTTGGATTACTTTTATATCGCTGAGCAAACCGCTCACCAAACTTCCTGCATTTGTCAGGCCCATTGGCTTTAAGCAGCTCACTGAGCGATTGTTTCCAAATAGGGTTTATCATCACCACCAATCCGCGATCGGTAGCTTGTTTCACCACCCAATCAACATGGTTCCAGAAGCGGAGCTCCGGTTTTAATAAATCCTGATTTTGGAATGCCGAATCGGCTATTGTTTTCACCATTTCAGCAAAAACGGCACACAATTGAATAGTATTAAATTTTGAAGCCACCCGATTGTCCAAATATTCCTTCACTTCCTGATCCGAATAAGAAGTCGTCAGAGACAAGGCAGAACAGGCATTTATAAAAAAAGGTTTGTCTTCACTCCATTGCAGATAACGACCATTGGCCGAAGCTTGTAAATACTGAGGTTTTGTTTGTGCGAAACCAAATGTAAAACAGACAAGGGTAGTCAGAAGCAGACATAAATATTTCATTCGGGAAAGGTTATTGATTTTTGCACCAAGTTATATGTTTTATTGAAGATTCACCTCTGATTTAAGAACCCTACTTCGGATTATCGGTAGATGTCCTTTAAATCGTTTAAAAACAAGGTGTACGAATCGTTGCAGAATTTCATAAAATCGGGAACCGAAGGATGTCCGGGAACCGGGGCATAATAATGTGTCGGACTTTTTACATCGTTACGCCAAACCAGCACATAACACAAATTCATCGGTTGCATTCGCATTACTTTTAGCAATGTTTCAGTCCACCACGTAGGGTTTGGAATCGATTCCAGCCCTGTTTCAGTAAATGCAGCCAGTTTCCCATTTTTCATCGCATAATCCGAAATGATTTTCAGCTTTTGAGACGCTTTTTCAATCCTGTAACCGTCACGCCCCATATCGCCGTAATTGTCCATTCCAACCATGTCCACCCATTCATTCCCCGGATAGCGTTCCAGAAATTCCTCTTCAGTACTGAATTTATTGTCCGGAGAAAACGCGTAAATAAAATTGTGCACATTCAACGAATCGCGGAGATAGGTTACGGTAAATTTCCAGAGTGAAATGAATTCTTCGCGTGTGCAATGCGGTTTTCCCCACCAGAACCAGCCACCATCAAATTCGTGATATGGCCTGAAGATGACCGGGGCCAGTGTTCCGTCATTTCCTTTCAAACTATTCGCCCATGCGGCCACTGTTTGTAATATGGCTTTGTATTTCTCGTGCGCTTCACCACCCGGAATCAGCAATTTTACTGTGGGTTGCGACACACCTTCTTTCCAGTAAAATCCACCGCCGTAAACCGGATTTGGGAAATGCCACGAAATGGTGGTCACCCCTCCCCGATTGTAAAAATCGACAACTGTTTTTTGCGCAGCAGCTGTCGCTTTTTCAATTTGCTCCGGTGAAGATCCTGAAAATCCGCTGATGTCCACTCCGATTACTGCCGGATGCGAACCACAAACCGACTCTACGTCCGACTGATCTTCACGACCAGCCCAACCTCTGCCATATTCCGTGGCATGTTGATGACCAAATAATGTATGTTGTTTGGAAAGCTTTTGTAAATTATTGAATAAGGCTTTTGTCTCCGAAGTTGCCTTTAAATCGATTAGTCCGGCATTTTGTGCCAATAAATTTGCACTAAAAAAGTGACAAGAGAATAATAGAATTGCTGAAAGCAGGATAGAAATTTTCATTGTTTAGGCAGTTTAGATATTGTCAAAAGTACAGATTTTCTTTAAACCTAAACCGGAAAGCGAAATCACTGTAATTTTTGTATTTCTCAATATTTGCTTTGTTCTGGTTTCGCAAAAATGGCTAAAGGAAATTTGAATAGTCGCCACTATATACCAGGAATTATTTCCTCACTTTCTTTTCATGCGTAAACCCCTTTACTTTTTGATGATTCGGAATTCGGTTCTTCGGTTCAGCGCCCGTCCTTCCGGAGTATTGTTGGGCACCACCGGCATGGTTAAACCGTAACCTGAGTATGTCATTCTTTCCCGATCTATATTTTGAGCTGCCAGGTATTTATATACTTCCAGGGCCCTCGATTCAGAAAGCTTTTTATTCATTTCGGCACTTCCGACATTATCGGTATGGCCACCAATTTCTATGACCAGCGTTTTATTCAGGTTAAGAAAATCAATGAGTTTTTGAAGTTCTGCCTTCGATTCGGGAAGCAATTCATATGAACCCGTATTGAAGAAAATATTACGAAGAACCACTGATCCACCGACCTTTATTTTCTTTAGCTTAATTTCCAGAATGTATGGATCGATAATGTTGGTCTTTTCTTTCAGCTTAAAATTATCGGAATAAAATAAATACCCTTGGGTGGAAATATTGAAAGCATATTCTTTACCTAAAGGAAGGCACATCAAAAACTTACCTTTTTCCCAACAGGATTCGCCTTTAATGACGGAATTTGTATTATCCAGATCAATTAACTCAACATTTGCGCAAACGGGAGAGCCAGTATCTTCGTCAACAACTTTTCCTTTAATATAAGAAACCGGCGTAGGTCTGGCTTCGCGATGCAGTTCGAACGAATAAACATCCATTCCCCTTGAGCCGGGCCGATCTGATGAATAATAGGCATTCAATCCGGAAGCATCAACCACCAAACCTTGTTCATCTTTATGCGAATTAATCGGATACCCAAGATTTTGTGGTTTTGACCAAACCGAATCATTCTTCAGGCGGCTGTAAAAAATATCATAACCACCCATTCCAGGCCAGTAGTCGGAAGCAAAATAAAGAGTTTTCCCATCGGAATGAATAAACGGCGACATTTCGTTTCCGGGTGTATTCACCGAGTCTCCCAAATTTTCGGGTATTCCCCAAACAGGCCTTCCCCACTCCGAAAAACCCTTTAATGAACATTTCCAGATATCCATTCCACCCTTGCCTCCTTTTCGGTTACTTACAAAATACAAGGCTTCACCATTGGCTGAAATAGAGGGCTGTGATTCCCACGAAGGCGAATTGACCGGATCACCGGCATTTTGTGGAGCCGACCAGTCGCCGCCTTTATTACGCGAAAAATAGATATCGCAACTGCCGCGGCCATCAATACGGGTGCAAGCTGTAAAAAAAAGCAGCTTTCCGTCGGCTGAAATAGTTTGGGCACCTTCATTATAAACCGTATTAATGTCGGAAAGCGGCTCGCATGGTAACCACTTTTTATTTTCAAGATATGAAGTATAAAAATCTTCCTGCACCATTGTTTTACGCTGTTCCACAGGTGTATTTGAACCAACAAGTCGTGTAAAAATGATTGTTTTGCCATCAACGGTTATGCTGGGCCAATATTCATCGTCAACAGAGTTAATGTTTTCGCCCAAATTAACTGATTCGAATGGGACGGGATGCATAAGTAAATTGACAGCTCCTGAACATTTCTCGATATTTTTGCGGGCTTTTGCCACCAAAGGAGCCTTTTCGTCAACCCGCTTTAAATATTCACGGAAGGCATCACTTGCCTTGTTGTAAAATCCTGAACGGAAATATGCGTTCCCTAAAATAAAATGCGATTTTGGAAATTTTTCAGCGTTTAGGCTGATCGCTTTCTCCAATACTTTTATGAGTGGAGCAATGGAATCCATCTCCTGATAAATATCCGATTTCATCAGATAAGCTTCATAATAGGCTGGTTCAACTGAAATTGCTTCATTCAGAAAAGCCAAAGATTTTCCATAGGCATTACTGTCGAAAGCTTGTTGGGCCTGTTCGAAAAGTTTCAAAGCCTTTTTGTTTTCAGTTGAATTGGATTGACCGAAAACTATATTTGAAACGATAATAAGAAAATAAACCAGCAGTATCCTCACCTCGGGTAAAATAAGTTTAATACAAAATGCGTTTCAAAATTGAAGTATTTGATTCACATTGAAAAACGTAGCCCAATGTTATTTATTATAAACCGGCTTTGCAACGCTAAAATTAAAACAAAACTGATTATTTGTTCAGATAAAAACTTTTAAATGTTTTTGGCGTATTAAACTACATTTTACCGGAATTTCTTTAAATTTCAGATTATCAGTAAACCCAAAACTTCAAAAAACATTTTTTATAACACTCAATTGGAATTTTCAATCTTTTTTTCATAGTTTAACAAACAAATATCAAAACTTAGTATAAACTTTTAAAACTTTAATTATCAAACTTTTAGATTTTTAGAAATGAAAGCAAACAAGAATCTGAAAATTACAAAAAAAGGTATTGATCCTTTAAAAGCTGATGGAGATTCTATTAAAAGTGCAAAATTGCACAAAGACAAGAGCTCAAAAAGAAGATTATCAATTTACGATGATTTTGCAGACGAAAGTCAGGATGACTTAAATTATAACCTAAGAGACAATGACCAATTTGATGAAGAATAATTTGATTACACGATAAAGCCAAAATGCCTCCCCAGGGGTAAGCATTTTAAAATATACCCACAAAAAAGACCAGAAATCTGGTCTTTTTTATTTTTCGC
>Ga0172367_10004700_pt1 | contig 16850 bp, 15 predicted proteins | sample Lak10m_FD_114542 | JGI IMG/M metagenome (GOLD analysis project Ga0172367, IMG submission 114542) | Freshwater microbial communities from Kabuno Bay, South-Kivu, Congo - kab_022012_10m | ecosystem: Environmental > Aquatic > Freshwater > Lake | place: Democratic Republic of the Congo: South-Kivu...
ATGATACTTTGACTTTAAACCCGAGCGTGGCCGTAGCATGTGGCAACAGTTTTTTGAATGTGAACGAAGAATGCGACGACGGAAATTCTGCCAGTGGGGATGGGTGCAGCTCGCAGTGCAAGGTCGAGCAAAGCGAGGATTATTGGGATTGCGAGGAGATAGGAGCCCCATGCAAACCTAAATGTGGGTGGCCAGTGGAGTCTGTGGAGAGTTGGGGCGTCAGCTTGTACGGGTACGTGTTCCCCCCTGCTTTGTGCGACAAGACCACGGGGACATGCCAGAATTCGTGCGAGGGCAAGTATTATAGGGACATTGTGCTGCGAGGCGCCGGAGAAAGGCGCAGGTGGATGTCTGAGAATCTCATCTCCTGCTCGTGTGACGGAAACAGCGCCAGGCAGTTGAAAAGGTATGAGGACTGCACGCCACAAAACAAGGGGTGCACAGAGTGCCCTGCGCGACACTATTTTCATGATACCAGAGGAAAATGCGTGGAGTGCGGAAGCCACTGCCTGCCTGGATTTAGAAAGGAAGTGGCAGTGCAATTTTCAAAGTGCCAGAACACGACAGAGTACAAGTATACTGCCATTTTCAACTTCACAGAGACCGTTGCAGAGATTGAGAGGAAGCAGGCTCTGGTGGGCTGCATCCCTTGTTATGTAGAAGACACTGAGCCGTCACTGAAGAGGTGGCTCGCGAACCGCGAAGCAGAAGGCGTTTTCTGCAACTTTGAATGTTGGAAGGACACAACGGGACTGGACAATAGCAACGAAGCTTATTGCTCAGTCGCGTCCAACGTCAGCAGTGGACATTGTCCTGACAGGTGCTTGCGGTGTAGTGATCAAAAAGAAGTCGTGCAGACCTACTTGGATCCCGAGAGCAGGATTGGCAAGTACCTGAGCGGCTGTGTAGACGTGTACGGATACTTTTGGGATGATTGCGATCGCAGGGTGCTTCCAGAGCACGCCAAGTTTACTGGATCTGCTCAGATCATAGAAGATCCCCTCTCGTGTCCATGGGACTGTGTCAATGCGTCTTTCTATAAGTACAACGACAGGCTGTGTCTGAAGAAGCTGCAGTACTCGGAAATCGTGCGACAGAGGCATCCGTGTCCGTCTACCAGCGACTACCTGAAGGACGTGAGCCCGCTGGTGAATTCTCTGCTCTTTGTGTGTGCTCCGTGCGAAGGACCTACGAGTTTTCCCCTCAAGGTGTGGGAGAGTTCCTACGATGTGGAATTGTACAAGCGATGCGTCGAGGTCTGCGAGAACGGAGTGTCGTTCAACAATCAGAGCATCGTTGCAGGTGATGCCTATGCGTGTACGGAGTGCAGCGATCTGGAATGCGATTATGGGTTTTATAAGGTCGAGTGCAAGCACAATGCAGATACTCAGTGCGTGGCGTGTTCCGAGAGTGGACTGAGGAGTCACTCAGAGTATGTGGAGCTTGGCACATGCAGCCAGAGGTGCATTGCGGGCTACTATGCCTCCAGCGCCGAGGGGTGCGTGCAGTGCACTCGGACGTGCAATCTTGGACAGTACGTGTCGAAAAATTGTTCTGACCCCGACGACAGGTACGATGCGCCAGTGTGCTTGAATTGCAATAATTTGAACGCAAACGAGAGGCACAAGGCGGTGGGTTCATGCGACAAAGAATGCGTCCCTTTCCACGTTCGAGATGGTGGCGGTGAAGGTTGCGTGAGGTGTGAGGCAAGCATGTGCGGAAATGGGTTTTTAGGTTCGTGCCTGGACGTCCCCAACGAGTTCTGGAATATAATCGAAAAGACTGTGCTGGAGTGTCAGCCATGCAGCGATTTTACTGTTCTCCCTGAAAATGCAGTTTTTTCAAGAAATGGCTCGTGTGTATTTGGATGTAGGCAAGGATATCAGCTCCAGTCGGGAGTCTGCAGGTCTGCTGTGGTAGACGACGGTGGTGGACAGCTGCCAGATCCCTCTTCAGCTGAAGAGGTTATAGACAATTTCCGATTCAATATCGAGTACGCTGTACGGGAATGGGAACATTCTTAATTTTTTTTTTTGAATGGTGTCTCTTTATAAGTAGTAGCTCGGTCTATATACTACTCAAGAAAGAGATAATAAGATGAGGAAGGAAGGAGTAGAAGCCCACGAGGTGGGTTGGCTTAGCATGGTGGTGAAGAAATGTGTGGAGAATGGATGGTATACTTGCATAGCCAAGTTGTGCATGTGCTCTCGGAAGTTCCTTGTGGAGTCTGATGTAGTAGACCAGTGTATTCGGCGTATGGAAATGATGTCGGATTGCGGGACTTTTTCGTGGTATCTTGCCTTGATTGGGTGCTTGAATCAAGGGAATGTGGGTGCACCCGAGCGTTTTTTGTGCGTTTGCATGTTTCGAAGGCTTTTGCTGCGCGGACGACCATCACATGATGATGGGGTCCAAGCGGGAGCAGTAGAATATGAGATTGATGATTTTAGGCGCATGTACGCTTCGAAGATGAAGTCGACTCTGAAGGCGGCAGAAAATGCGTGTGTGAGTTCCCATCTCCCGACCACGGGATCCAAATTCTACAAGTACACTTTTCAGGTAGGATTTCAGTCGTCTGATGAATTTAGGGAGAGGATGGCCAAGCTGGGAAGGAAAAATGCATTGGTGCAGCACCTTTTTTACTGTGCTCCGAACGCGCAGCACGCAGCCTTGTTTTACCTGAATTGGGCAGCGGTGCAGCAGAACGGAATATCATCTGTGAAGCCGAAAAACATCAGCATGCTCAGTGAGTTTGGGGTCTTCAACGACAAGCAGCATTTGCGCAAGTGGGTCCTGGACATTGACGCGCCTGTGGCGGAGCTGCACAAGAAGAAGATGTTGCAGCACGAAGGTGGATATACAGACTGCGAAAAGGATTTTCTGAATGGGCAGGTGGTCATGATGGGGTGCGGCATAGCTCATACATTTCAAAAGTACGAGGTGTTGGATAAGCTGATGCATTTTACGATTTTGACGCGGCATTCTGCGACGAAAATGTCGTGGCATGTGACGCTGAATGCGCTCACGTTTTACGACAATTGGAGGCACTGCATCCACATTCTGGATTCTGAGCTCATCTTTCAAGACCCCATTTTGAGAGACATGTACGGGTTTACGGACAAGTGCATCAAGAACAATAGCAAGGGGCAGCCCATGCAGACCTTGTTGTCTTGCAAGGTCAAGGACTTGAGTACCTTGAACCCATTCCAATTCTATGGCATTTTCAATGGACTGGGCCAAAAGATCCATCTCGATGGCGTAGCAGACGAAGACAGCGTCAAGTTGCTGAAGTACTGTGCCAGCAGCATGATTATAAACGACCCTTGGTGCTCAGTGTTCAAAAAAGTGCTGGTTTTGGACAAGGAAGGAGCCCAAAAGAAGAAAGAAGAGAAAGAATTGTTGCCAAGGAAGAGGACGAGCAGGCAGCTTCCAGAAAAGAATGATGGGGATATGTCATTGTTAGAGCCCTCCAAGACCGTAGCTCAGCTATGCAGTTGGACGTCACTGCCAGAGAGGGAAGCCTGGATGAGAAGGCTGGTGAGCACTGCGGATTCCGAGCTTTGTTTTATTCCCGCGATGAAGCGCGCCTCCAACTTGTGCGATTCAGTGGCTCGACTGCTGTCGACTGGACTATGCGAAGTGCTGGTGCATGCTTTGGTGAGAAATTGCGGCCCTTGTGCTAGATACTTGAAGCACAGTGGAAAGTATCATGTGCATGGCAGCCATAACAATTGTATCGTCATTTGTATAAGGCAGTGGAGCCAGGAGGTGCGGGGAGAAGACTTCCGCTGCTTTGTCTATTGCTTGTCTGCCAAGTGCAAGTCTGCTGTTCCTGGAGGGGGGTGGGTAGAACTGAAGCATTGCGACTATACTGTGCTGAAGGATAAACTTCAGTGATGAAAACCCTACTACTTATATAAACCTGGGCTTTTGCGTATATATAAAACCAATCGCTTTTGTGTGTCTTCTGTGTGTTGGGTAGCAAGAAAAGAAGAAAAATGAGTAGTGCTGTAGTAGGTGGCACTGAAGAGTCTTTTTTAGGGAGGTGTGGAATCAGTGGAAAGACGCTCTGGAATCTCATGCTCTTGTCTATTTTGAGTGGAGCCCTCATCTTGACGTACGACAATTGCATAACGTGCGTTTTGTGCATAGCTGTAGTATCTGGACTGACCATGAGCTGCATTCCTGGGGCGCCAGTGCTTTTTGTGCTGTCTCTGAGTGTGCTTCTTTTTCATGCTATTGATTATCGCAATGCGACTGTGAAGGTTGAGGTTCCTCTCGAGAATTTGGTTTATATTCCCACCTGGGACGATGTCCACAAGTATGTGCACGTGAACCCTGGGTTTGATGAAGAGACAAAAAAAAACTAGCTGTGCTCGTCTACAGCAGCGTGCATCGCTATTTAGGCGCGACGAGCAACCGAGAGACAACAACAGTTGCCATGGAAGCCGCGTACCGAGCACTCTTGAACCAAGACAGCATTGTCTATCAAAAATACGCACATTTGAAAAGCGCGGAAAATCATTTGATTGGGGGTGTCAAGGTGGGAAAAGGAGATGGGAGGGGCGCTCACTGGAAAGCCAAGGTTTTGGATGGGAATCCACCCAAACCGTGGAAATCTATGAGGGAATGGTCCAATTTGAGGTTGAGCATGGAGTGCAATTTTGAGTTGTTGAAAGATTCAGAAGAGTTTGACTTTTCAAAAGACATGGGAATGAAGTTGCCCTGGGGAAAGGGCGCGCACTGTCCTCCGTGCGGAAACATGGTCAAGGTGGCATACATGCAGCTGAAGATTTTCGAGGAAGATGGGATCATTGTGAATGTGAAGAGGATTGAGGACAAGAAGAAGAGGAGCTTGCAAGAGTCCTTGTTTGGGATTGTCTACTTTGAGGTCTTGCTGAGCAGCATGGCTCAGTTTAACCAGAGTCCAATGCGGAGCATGTATGAGTGTTCTTCTGACAAAGAAAAAAAGCGAGTTGTGAATTGCTGGAATGTGGCTGGATTTGGGGAAAAGTTGCAAGGTGAAGACAGGGTAGTGTATGTGCACCAGAAAGAATTGAGGATGAAGGTCCTGAAGAGGTATGAAAAGGGACACCAGCACAATGGTGCAGCAGCTTCTGGTACATAGAGAATGTGCCATGTATATATGGGGGTTTGGGATAAGTGAAAAATGTTGGTTTGTGGTCAAGTGAACCCCCCTCCAGTAGAAGAGAATGGAGTATATTTTAGTGTGCAGGATAACTTTGAAGACAAGGCCAAAGCACTGCAGGGGTTGCCTTTGAGGGTAGAGCACAATTCAAAGAGTCATGTGGGCAAAGTGATTAGCGGTTGGGTGTGCCCATCGAACGGGTCCATGTGGGCGTTGGCTGAAATCGACACGAAGCACTTTGGAGGAGCTGTCGCTGCTGCAGCTGTCGAAAAGGGCTGCTTTAAAGAGTTTTCGCTTGGGTATAAGACGAAGATGGAGTGGAATCCCGCAGATCGAACCATTGAATGCAAGAAGAAGGAAATTTTGGAGCTCTCTATTGTCAAGAAAGGGGCCAGGGATGGCTGTCAAATATTGTACAAAGAAAAGAAGTAAATGTCTATAAATTGATTGACTTTTTGGCATAGAAGAGTATATATCAAAAACTAGAATAAGAAAGAGTTCCATTTGACTAGGTATAAAGAGAGAAATGGGAAAAGATTCGATCCAAGAATATGAGAGACTTTTTTTTAAGATTCGAATCTTGTTTTTCTTTCTCTTGTCGGTGTTTATCTATCAGATTTGCGTGATGTTTCAGAGTCAGAGGAATTTTTCGCACGAATACACGACGAATGATCACATTGAGATATTTTACCTGCTCTATACTTGCATCCTAGTCATGCTCTGCGGAATGTTGGTGTTGCGCTAATATGAAATGACCCTATTTATGTCTTGAAGTTTCCACGTCTTTAAAAACTAGACACCATGTTTTGGAAAAAGGTTGTGGATGCTTCGAATGTAGCTACTCGTCATGTGAAAGGCGACGAAGATGAGGAGCCTGTCATGCGAAGCAGCTACGAGACCATATCGCTGAATAATGATTTGCGCAGCACTCTAAAGTTTGAGAGTGAGAGTTTTAAGAAGCAAATAGATGTGCTAAAGGATACGTTTTTGAACAGCAGCGACGATAGAGTTCACAATGCATGCAAAGAACTGGAAATTATGAATTCGAGGGTGCTCATGAAGATGAGAGACATTCAAGAGATGATCAGCCGATGTGAGCTTGCATTTAACGACAACGTCTGCTTTGTGGACCGCATGTCTAGTATATGTTTTCAAATCAAGGAGAGTGTGGGAATCTTGAATCTTGAAATTGACAGATATATCGAGCTCAAGCATGAATTATATAATCTGACTTGCAGCGGCAGCAGTCTCGTGTATAATAATACTAGTGATTCTGGGACAATAGGCACAGAAAAGAGTTTTCAATCATCAAGAAGTGATGGGCGTGGCGGGGAAGTGGTGATGTCCAAGACGAGATTGGAAAAAACAGAAGAAGAGGATGATGAAGATTTAGACGAGGTAGAAAAGAGATTCATGAAGGAGTGCAGAGATTTTGAGATGCAGAACAACCACCATGATAAAGAAGAAAATGGGGAAAAAAGACACGAAGAAGAAGATGATGATGAAGAAGACAATATGCACACTATACTTGAATCCCTCATCACCAACATCTCAAAGCTCAAACATCCCATGAATCACGACACGTTGGACAGCCTTCAAGTGCAGATGCCTTGCATTCCAGACTTTGAGTACCCTTGTCAAGTGAGATACCCTCACGCGTTGGATCGTCAAAATGAGTTTTTGAGGTGCATCTCCCACATGTTCAACGGAGTCAACCGGGTGTGTCAAGAAGATGTCAAGAGAGAACCTCGCGATGTCTATAGAGATGTGCATTGCCTCAGCCAAATCATGCTGTTGGCGAGGGGTGGAGAGCAGCAAGTGCTTCCTTCACACATGAATTTTCTGCTCCAGTCCTCCTCTTCTCCATGAATTGCATGTATTTGTAGTCCCCGAGATCATCATCGTGGCCTATTATAGGATTGGGGTGAGGCTGCTGAGCAAGTCTAGTTTGGTAGGGTCTGCGTCGTGATTGTAGTGTTTTAAGAAATGGGCTGTGGATCGCAGATGCGCATTGGCCCAGAAACACGTATCTGGCTGCCAATTTTTTTCAGTAGACGCTTCTGAGTAGTTTGCGTTGGAGTCCTCTTGGGAGATTTCGTCAATGCTTCTCTTCTTGGTCATTGAGTGGTAAACCTTTTGAACGCTTTTGCTGCTCTAATATATATGAAAGTGGCACTGAAGAGGAAAATGGTGACAAATGCATTTCTCATGAAAATGGCGCGGCAGACTATGGTGAAGCTAGGCGTAGGACACACCGAATCAGTCTATCAGTATGCGCTCGTGACGCTGCTGATGTCTGCAGGAGTTCCCTCCATGACAGAGGTGAATATTCCCTACTTTGTGAATGGAATATGCGTGGGCATGGGCCGGGCAGACATATTGCTGAACAGTCACTTGATTGAGCTCAAGGCCAATCAAAAAAGTACATGCAAAACGAGCGCGCAAGCACAGTTGGCCAAATATCTCAGATCCATGAGTCTACAAGGGGCTACGCCTCGCAATGGACTTCTCATACTCTTCAATACTCCCAATCATGGCCCCATTCAAAACAGGGTTTCATTCGTTGAATTGTCTCACAGGGAAGCCATGAATTTTGTTCCCAACAATACCAAAGGTGTGCCTGTCCATCCTAAAAAGCCCAAAGAAAAAAACAAGCCCCAAGCTTTAAAGGGCTGAGGCAAACGCGCGTTTTCAAGCACAGCAGGAGTCAAAACACATGCCTGAAAAAAAACGCAAGCTGCCAGAATGGATGACTGCTGCCAAGTCTAGTACTAGAGTGAAGCGAAATCTCGTGTGGATTCCAAACGGGCAATACTATGTGCGAACCCTGAATGACGCGCGACTCGCAGTTGACGTGTTGAGGCTCTCTAGGGAAGTGCGAGTGATCTTGTATGGGGAGAGTGCAGAAGAGCCTTTTCATTTTTTCGAAAATTGTGGGGCTTTGAGTGTGTTAGACGTTGTCGACATTCTCGAAGTGGTAGTGGTGATGAAGGGCAGAGAGCACGTGGTCAACGTTTTTTCGCAATGGGACGATGCTGAAAAGGTGGCAGACGAAATCGAGTTTTGTCTCGAGTCATTTGAGGCTCAATTTGCGCCAGTCGTGGAATATTTAAGTGACTCTTCCAAATTTCTGGTTTTTGGCTGAACGTGCGTTGTCCACAGCTGAGCATAAGCTGAGTCGCATGGAGTGTACAGTTTCGCCACTAGATTTTTGTTGAATGCCTGGTGGTGCAAGGCTGCTTTTTTGAGGACCAGAGCCATGGACACTCTCTTTCCTCCCGTCTTGTCAAATTGGATCCAAAGACCTCCTCTTTGTTCTTCTTCTCCGTCTGCATCATTGTCATGGCACCCGAAATGGACAATGTTTTTGGCATGGAAATGATTTAAAAATAAAGTACCATTCGTTGGACTGAACAATGCGCGGGCTTCATCTCGAAGTAGGAGTAGGAGAGCAAAGATATTTGGTTGCGAAAATGACAAGGTAGACATGATGCCAAGCGACGGGGTCATGACAAAGCTTTCGGGGCTTGCAGCAAACAGCTGCTGATTTGGCCTGCTTGGCGTAGTAGTAGAGAGACAGACTCCCATCTCGTCAATGTGCTTTCCAGTCCAAAATGCATACTTATGAAAAGTGTTTTGGATAGTGTGCAGAGTAGGCCTATTCTCAGATTTGAATAGAATCTTTAGCGTAGCGTCCCGAAGTACCAAGATGTAGGAGAGAGACAAGCGCGTGAATAGAAACTCTGAAAAAAAATAAGCAATCAAGTCTTGTGTACTGAGAGCCAACAACAATGTGCAGCGGCTGGTACTAGCAACCAATTCCCACGTTTTAGTTCGGGTCAGCGTCAGCTCGTTTTCTGGGAGTTTGCTGCGCGGTGAAGTCTGCTTCAGTTCCCTCCGTGGTTGAACATAGTCATAGTCCGATATTTTGTGAGAGGTCCTCAAGTAAACAATCATTTCATCTGACTCTGACTTTTTCTTTTTGTTGGGGCTATTATTAAGTTGAGCCAGAATGCGCTTGAAAACGTCTCCTTCCATGCATCCGATTTTCTTCGCAATGATGGGGGGCTCAAACGAGGACCACGGCTCCTTTGTGTTTTCGAGGTGCAACTCATTGGCATCTCCTGAATGCATAGAATTGTGCTTTTGAATGAAAAACACGAGTCTTTTTTTGGAAATGGGCTTGCAGCGGCGGGTGTTGAGAGTCAGGAGCACGGTCCATTGTTTTTCATAAAACTGATTGAAAGATTCATCTAAAATGCACACTTCAGAAAGAGGCGTGGAGTCTACCCAAAATGTACTGAGAAACGTGTACTTGGGATGTGCCCCTGCGTAGCACAAGAGAAATTTGGAGTATCTAGGCTTGTGTTTGTCTCTCTTGTTGGGAGGATCTATCATAGTAGAAGACAGCATGTGTGTGTGTGATGACTGAGTGCTTGGAATGACATATTTAAGGCCTCATGAAAAAAAACTTTTTTTGAATTGTGTGGCATATAGTGTAGTTGAATGGAGCGTCGAAAGGATGGTTTGGCGTGCTTGTAGATTTGCCCAGCATTTATATTTAGATTGAGAGGAATTAGAAAAGTACGAAATGAGTCAGCAGGCTGTAGTGATGGAACAGATTGCCATGTACATGGTGGCACTGCCTTGTCCGCCTTTGCCTATCAAGGTCAAGATTGAAAACTACAATGGATTCAGCGACGAAGATAAGGTAGACGAAGACAAGCTCGTGGTGTGTTCTAGCCACGACTTGCTTGCTGGGCTAATCATTTGTGCCATGCACCGAAATAATCACGCGCTGAACCAAACGAGAAAAGCCAAGCAAATCGAAATCACCAAGCAATTTATTCAAAACTTGATTGAAAAATATAAAAACGAGACCACAGTCGACGCAGACTTGTTTTACCAGACGTGCTGCACATTCACTGCGGATTATCTTCAATCCTTTGACGATCCCGGGAATCCGACTGGGGGAGTCCAATTTGTGCCCATGGACGACGTAGTGATTGGAGACAAGGTGCACAAGGCTTGCTGTTCCTGGCATGTTGCCCAGGAGATTTTGCAGCGCAAGAATGCAGAGGCCCAAATGCTAAAGAAAAGAAATAATGGGGAGCCAGAGGAAGAAGACATTGAAAATAAGAGTGAGCCGCGCAAGGCAGAATATTTTGCCGGTCTTTCGTATAGGAATTTGATGGTAGAGCAATGCAACCGACTGTTGATGGACGAAAAGGTGTGCTCCGAGTTTCTAAGTGACTGTCACCAAGGTCGCGCCTGAGAGCGTGTCGAGCAGCGCTTGGTGGTCTTGACCGGGAACAATGATGGACTGAAAAGTGTCTCTGAGCTCGTCTAGTTTTTGCTTTTTGAGATATCCCAGAAACTTTTGCGAGAGATTGTCAGCTTTGGGAATATACGCCCCCAAATACAAGAGACGCTGTATACAGAGGTCCATTCTGTCCACTGGAATCTCATTCTCGAAGTGAGTGTACGAGATTTCTTTGACCCTGATCTTTGACAAGAAAAACACCACCTGCTCTTTATGCTGAACGAGAAGGTGCTTGGCCCTGCCATTGTTGAGGCGCACTGCTTTCCTGCATATTTGGACCTGGTGATTGAGCACAGTCCAGGAAATGTTCATGAGTTTTGCCAGAATGAGGTTTTGAATCACTCCTTGCTGCTGCTCTGCTGCGTATACCAAGTTTGCAGATTGCATATTGAATTTTGATTTGCAGTAAATGCACCCAGCTATCTTCTTGAGGGATTGCTCTCTAGTAAAGCAGGAGCAGACTGGCAGATAGAGAAAGGGGAGCATGTCTTCGGGGGTGCGCAGTTGATGGTCGTCTTCGATGGCTGCCTGCACTTGCTGAAAAGTAAAGCTGAATTGATAAGAGTCCAGAGAGAAGTTTGGGTCTGCCTTTTTTCTCTTCTTGGTGGTGGGCGGCGGGGTCATGGCATTGAAGGGATGCAGGATAGAAGTCACGGCCTGCACTTCGCGCATATCCCACGAGCTGTTATAGGGATACGACACTGTCAGTCCCAGAGCGTGTCCCATGAATTCCTGAATGTCCAATAGCTTCTGCCGAGGGCAGAGTGTCTTGAAGGATCTCTCGCAGTCAATCAAGACGATGCGCATGTCCGACACCTTGATCAAGAAATTGGATAGGTGGGTATCCCCGTGCGCCCAGTCAAAACTGTGAAATTTGTGCAGCAGCTGAATGCAGGCTACGAGCACAGACGTGTAGATGCTTCGGCCAGGAATGTAGGCTATTGAGACGCCGCGGCCCCCCCCATCACGCTGTTTTCCTTTATTGTGGGTATATGTATTCACGAGCACCTTCACCATTGGCTTTTTAGCAATTTGATGAACCTCGTAGAGTATTTCGGTGGCAGTCAAGTCGTAGTTTTCCATGCACAGACAGCCCCACTCTTCCTTCTCCACTTTAAATTTGAAAAAGCCGTAAATGTCAGCCATGCACGACGACGAAATATCTTGGCGGTCATGGGTTGTCGTGTCTTCTTGCATGGTGCGAAAACGCTGCAATTCTTTTTCAATGTCGGCAATGGGGGTCCTCAATTTCAAGCAAAACGCAACATCGCGGCATGGGGACATGCACTTGAGCACCAAGAGGTTTTCGCGTTTGCAAATGACTTGAGTAGCATGAAATTCGAGGACAGTCTCTGCGTCGGTATCAAAGAATGGTCCCCAATCCATTTCTCCCGTCAAAATGTGAGCTTTTGAATTCACAATATTTTTGGGAATGAAAAGGCGGACTTCCACCACCACCACTGCAGCTGGCACTTTAGGAATGAGTTTGAGATCGGGGGGTTCGGGTGAGAAGATGGCCATGAAGAGCTTGCAGCAGCTCTGGTAGATGCACTTGAGAGAGTTCATATATACACAGGAGAAAAAAACTCAAAAAAGAGAACGTGCTGGTCGGTGTTGTATATAAATGAAGTCTCTTCTCAGCGATTAAATATGAGCGCAAGTGAGCTTTTTTTGCTCCCAATGTCGAAACACGGGTATGACACGTTGGCCAGCATGTGCAGAAGTGCCAATGGAGAAGAAGATGGCGAAAAATATGTCATCAGTCCATCTCCCTTTTGTCACGAGACGGAAGATGCCAAGCGTGAGGTGAGAGGCTGGATTCTGGACATGCCCATGGACGCGGCTTGCAGCAAGCTCCCTATGGTAGACAACATGTTCCACGGGTTGTCCATTGCGCTCTGTGACTTGAATGAAGCCGAGATTTTCCAGTTGATTCAGGACGGCAAGTCTACAAAGCAAGCACTGGCACGAGCGATTGAGGAGCTCATGGCACGCCAAAAGAAGAAGGCGACGTGGAGCAGGTGCAAGCCTTCGCCGTACGCTGCTGGCTACCCTCAGTCTCTCATGCAGGCTACCAAGTCAAAAGACGGCAGCATTGTTTTCGAAAAAGATACGGGGAACATGTACGAAGCTCCCATTCTGGACAGCGAGGATTGGGATGCCGAATTGAGCCCCGACGGCTTCGTCGGCTTTTACCACTACTGGGACAATACTAAGGGGGGCAACAAGCTGGTGCTGTACTGTGTGTGCCAGTCGTATTTGCCCAAGGCGTGCCATGAATTCTGCGAGATGCTGTACAAGGTGGGCGAGTCGTGCTCTGCGAGCTGCGTGGTCTTGTCAGAGGAGGCGCAGTGGCTTCGCAGTGCATGTGCCAGGAACAGGGCGCGCATCATTGCCGAGGTCTGCGCCAGCATGGGCATCAAGGTGCCTCACATGCGCGACTACCACGCCGCCTCCAGCGAAGTCTACAATGTCGCGCTGATCACTACCGAGACGCTGCACCACGACATGTATGTGGTAGGCGCAGAAAGCAAAGTGAGGGTGCTCAACTATTGCGCAGAGACGCAGAAGTGCTACAATGGGATATCGTGCGTCATGGCGCCTACGGAGGGAGTGTGGATATTTCAAGGCATTCATTCCTTTCACAACGAGGCGAGCTTGAATGTGGCAGGAGTGTCTGATTTTGGAAAGCCGTTTGGGAATATGGTGCTGTGCACGTCATCTCCCAAAGTTTTGCAGAAGCACATTCCCCGGCACTCCATGTTCACTTTTATTCATGGAAATCCTGAAGATTGCAAGTCACACGGGCTGTGGCCTTCCGCGGTCAGCGCGACGGGAGGAAGAGTGCACCCGGGGTCGTCGTGCTACAGCCCCGAAAATCTGCTGTTAAATCTCGAGGGACTGGATCCCCTCGTGGCCGAAGCTTTTCAGAGGCACATGCATCTTGCGAATGCAGAGGGAGAAGGTCACGAGCTGTGGAGCGAAAGGCCTCGTCGGGATGAATCCAAGGAATATTACCTATCATTTGACGAAAATGTGCTGAGAGAAATGTCGAGGCGGGGATGGCCCCGAAATCAAGGCATCATCAAGCTCATGCCTCTCGTGTGCGGCGTGTACGAGCACTGGAAACGCGCCATGGTGGATCAGGACTCTTAACATTGATTCACCCATATATAAGCACTGCTATTCATGTGCCACCGTAGTAGTAGTTGCCATGGTAAAAAAGACTACTTGTGTTGCTTCTGTTGAAGCCCCAGTGCCTCCCATGAGGCCCCAAACTCCCATTGCGAAAAAGCCAATGGAAGTGAAGCCGCAGATTGACGGCTCGAGGCCTACTGCCAGGCGCACTCCAGTCGAGGCTCTAAAAGTTGCGACCACGCTGGGCAGAAATGACAGGGGTCAATTTTTGAAGAGAGACGCTAGTTGTGGTGGCGGTGCTTCGACCCCTGCTGTTTCGAATGCAACTGCTCCGGCGACCACAAACAACAACAGCTTGGTGTCAAGCGGGCCACGAGCTTGCTTCTCTTCTGCTTATTATCCAAGCAACGCGCCTGGGACTCGACTGTGCTGAGGTTTTCCTCTTAGTAGTATGCACACACCCTAAAGCATATTGATTTGGGTGCGGGTGAGGGGAGTGTGTCGGAAGTGAAAGTGGAGCAAGTTGAAGAGGGAGTTGTTGAAGTTTGTGACGGGAGAAGGCTGGTGGTGCAGCTGGATGGTGATGGAATAGATGGGAGGCGAAACTTCTGCGACAATCTCACTCCAATTGGAGTGGATGGGAATCCTGCGCATGGTGGCGATCTGGACGTGCGCATTTTCTTGCTGATTGTGTGCAAAGACCAAGGCAGACATGGATTGGATTTCCAAGTCCACGATGGCATTGGAGATGATCCTCGAGAAATTGGGGGATATGGTGTAGCCGCTCCTGTCGAGGTAAGGTCGGAGGCTGCACTGGAGAGTGATGATGGGGGGAGCCTCACTTGCGTCGTTTTCGTGTGTGGTGAACATGAGGAATTTGGCGTGCAGCTGCGTGTCGTCTTGAATGGGGCTGATGTCTAGGACTGGGCCGTCGCGCAGATCATCTGGGGTCAAGCTTCGTTGAAAAACCACAGTGGGAAACAAGAGTCGGACGGGAATAGTTTCGTCTGCTTGCGTTGTTCTCGCGGGCTTGAGTGTGATGTTGTGAACAATGTCCAGCCACGGCTCGTGGGGAAAGCTGGCAAAGAAATTGAGCGGATCCTCTATGCCCGAGCGGCACATGGGACACGTCATGGAGTTGCTGCTAAAGTGCAGGATGAGTGCCATGGCATTGAATCTGTGCTGGCAGTCTAATTGAATGCAATTGTGTGTCGGAATGGCCTGTAGAGGCGGGTGCTCGATCTTGAGGCCGTGCACTGTGGGATTCTCCGCTATGTGATCTAGTGTGATGCTGCACGTCTCCTCGTCGTTGAGTGGGGGTGTCAAGAGCACGGTGATAGTGTTGGAATGATTCGTGTTTGAGTAGAGGACTTTGCGGTGGTGGTGAGGCATCGTTTTTTACGCGCGAGATGACAGACGCATATATAGGTGGATATATATAACCAACCACCCATCACCGTCCCCGAAAAAAAAGAATGGTTTGTTGTTAGGCACCGCCGCCAAATAATTGCTTCTCGCAAATGATTCCGCCGTGTGGGCCAGGAGTGCACTCTTGGGGAGAAAACTTTAGATTTTCAACGTCCAGCTGGTAGCATAGAATCTTGGAGCCCACTCCGTCTGTGTGGTGAAAATCGCAAATCATGTTCTTTGCGTGAAATTCCTGTTTTGGGGCGAGTTTGTCCAGTTTATCTTCGATTTCTTTAAATGTCTCCTCTTCTTCCTCTTCCGGCGGTATTTTTTCTTGGGATAGCAGAGGGGGTGGGATAGGACCAGCGTAGAGAGTGTCTACTTTGGGGAGAGTCAGGAGAGGGATGAGTGGGAAAACTCCCTCTTCTTGTTCTTCGGGTGGTGTTGGATCTTCGGGGACCGTCGTGGTGTCTAGTTTAACGGCTGCCGCTGCTGTTTTGATCAAAGTATCTGCCAGCAAGTTTTCGCGAATTTGCGGAATGGCAGCGTGCGCTACAGCCAAAGAGATCAAACCAAAAAAGCAGAATGAAAACGTTTTAGGCATACCCAGCAGTTTATTATAAAATCAAAAAAAATGTGGGTTTATATATGTGACGGGCACTTAAGTGTCTGCTTGAAACATGCGCGATGTCTGCCTGCGAATGATGGCCCCGCAGTGCCCCCACGTTGGTATGATGCGTGGCGTGCCTCTGCCTAGCATGGGCGAGCATTCTTCGAGGAGTCTGAGGTGCTCGTTCTTGTCTCTCCACCACCCATACAAGGGAATCAAGACGCTGTGCGTCACGTACATTGCCACCAATAAAAAGAAGAGAAATACGGTGTAGTGGTAGTTGTTCTGGTGCGGCTTGGATGAAGAAGAGAACATATCTTGCAGTATGGATTGGAAAGGCAAGCACGCAAAGAGGGCTACGATGAAAGGAGACTGAATGAGCACAGTATTTTCTTGGAGAGAGAAGCAAATGTCTGAATTGAGATTTTTCATTTCGTTGAAGAATTTCGGGTCTTTGCATGACTCAATCCTCCAGTGCTCTGTCTCCAAAAATTTGGCGTGTTTCTGGTAGGCATCCGAAAACACTGGGATGGTTTGTAGAATGTACGAAATTGTGACTAGAAAACCAATGAACAGCCACAATTTTGGAAACATCCACTGTTTTTGTTTTAGTCATAGATAGCAAGTTTATACATATACATTTGTTGAGTGCATAAATTATTGCCATCCAAAATTTTCTTTAGCTGAAGTCTCCATGTCAAAGCACTTGTAGATGAGCGCTTTTTTGGCCTCTTCTGCATTGGCTGGCTTCTGTCTATTGGTCCATGCATTGTCAACCACAGAGCCTGCAAAGGTGGTTTGGTTTTGAGCCAGGTACCCACCCAGCTTGTTTTTGAGGAAGTCGTCTACTGATTTATCCTCGAAGAAGGAGCTGCTGAAAAAGATTTTGAAGATGGTGGGCATGAACAAAATGACTTTGAGCAGCTGAGTGGCCGTGAGATCTAGCTCTTTTTGGACGTTTGGCAGCCACTTGTCTGGGGTAGAGCCCATGCATGCCCTGATGAAGGCGATGCCCTGCTCATACGTGATGGTTTTGGAGCTCTCATTCACTAGTTTTGTGTATATGGTTGATGCACTGACTCCAGGATTTTGATCAGTATTAAATTGGTCCACGAGTTTCGACAAGAACACCACTAAAGCGTCAATCACTGTAGTCCAGGTTTTGTTGTCAGTGGGTGCCGCAAACGGCTCGTTGTTTTGAGAATTGAGCAGCTGCTTCAAGA
>Ga0172367_10004701_pt1 | contig 16850 bp, 16 predicted proteins | sample Lak10m_FD_114542 | JGI IMG/M metagenome (GOLD analysis project Ga0172367, IMG submission 114542) | Freshwater microbial communities from Kabuno Bay, South-Kivu, Congo - kab_022012_10m | ecosystem: Environmental > Aquatic > Freshwater > Lake | place: Democratic Republic of the Congo: South-Kivu...
AATTCCTGCCGCAGCCAGATGGCAGAAGGTTTTTTAAAATCATTTGATAAAAATCTTGCCGTGTTTTCTGCCGGTACTAAACCCGCCGAAAAAGTAAATCCATTTGCAGTAAAAGTAATGCAAGAGATTGGGATTGACATAAGCAATGGAATAACCGAAAATGTCGATAAATATCTTACTCAATCTTTTGATTATGTAATAACAGTTTGTGATAATGCAAAAGAAACTTGTCCTGTTTTTATTGGTAATGTTAAACATCGATTACATATAGGTTTTGATGATCCAGCTGACGCAGTTGGAAGTGAAGATAAGGTTATGCCTGTTTATCGAAGAGTGCGTGATGAAATCAAAAAAGATTTTTATGAATTCTACGTAAATGAGTTGAAAGATAAATGAGTCCGGTTAATAAAAGATTAAAGTTTTTAGATAGATATTTAACACTCTGGATTTTTCTTGCAATGTTTATTGGAGTGTTTTCAGGATATCTCTTTCCAACAGTAGTTAAATTCTGGAATTCATTTCAATCGGGTACAACAAATATTCCAATCGCAATTGGATTAATTTTAATGATGTATCCACCGCTTGCAAAAGTTAAGTATGAAGAATTACCTGATGTTTTTAGAAATGTTAAAGTGCTTTCACTTTCGCTTGTGCAGAATTGGATAATAGGTCCGATATTAATGTTTGTGCTTGCAATAATTTTTTTGCAGGATTATCCGGAATATATGGCAGGACTAATTATGATTGGTCTTGCACGATGTATTGCAATGGTTATTGTTTGGAATGAACTTGCAAAAGGAGATACTGAATACGCTGCGGGATTGGTTGCATTCAATTCTATTTTCCAGGTTTTATTCTTTTCGATTTATGCTTATGTGTTTTTAACCGTTCTGCCATCGTGGCTTGGACTAAAAACTTTTGCTGTTGATATAACTATAGGGCAAATCGCGGAAAGTGTTTTCATCTATCTTGGAATACCATTTATTGCGGGAATGATAACACGATTTGTAGCAATAAAATTAAAATCAAAAGAATGGTACGAAAAGAAATTTATCCCAAGAATCAGTCCAATAACTCTTATAGCTTTGCTCTTTACAATTGTGGTTATGTTCTCATTAAAAGGAGAATACATTGTACAACTTCCGTTGGATGTTGTAAGAATTGCAATTCCATTACTCTTTTATTTTGTGATAATGTTTTTTGTTTCATTTTATATCGGCAAAAAAATAGGGGCAGATTACAGTAAAACAGCAACATTATCATTTACTGCTGCCAGTAATAATTTTGAACTTGCAATTGCGGTTGCGATAGCTGTATTTGGAATTAATAGCGGTGAAGCCTTTGCTGCAGTAATCGGACCATTGGTTGAAGTGCCAGTATTGATTTCATTGGTAAATGTCGCTTTGTGGATGCGCGAAAAATATTTTATTGAAAAAAGCGACAATAACCAGATAGCATCCGTAAACTAAATTTAGTTTAGCTGAATTTGCTTATCTTTGTATCATCATGTTTAAAAATAAAAACTATTAGCTCCACATTCTCTTCTTTGGCTTAGTAAAAGCCATTCATTTTATTTATCCCAAAACAAATTAAAATTCTATAAAGTATATGAGTATCATTAAAGAGATTAGAAACAGAAAAACATTTGCTATCATTAGTCACCCTGATGCGGGTAAGACCACATTAACGGAAAAGCTTCTTTTATTTAGTGGTGCAATTCAAATAGCCGGTGCCGTTAAATCAAACAAAATAAGAAAATCAGCAACATCAGACTTCCAGGAGATTGAAAAGCAAAGAGGAATATCTGTTTCAACATCGGTACTAAGTTTTAAATACAATGGAATAAACATAAATCTTCTTGATACTCCTGGACACAAAGATTTTGCCGAAGATACATATCGTACATTAACTGCCGTTGATAGTGTTATTCTTGTTATCGATTGCGTAAAAGGTGTTGAAGAGCAGACAGAAAAACTTATGAATGTTTGCAGAATGCGTAACACGCCGGTTATTGTTTTTATTAACAAGCTTGATCGGGAAGGAAGAAATCCGATTGAATTGCTGGATGAAATTGAGGCAAAATTGAATATAAAAGTTCGTCCTTTGAGTTATCCGATGGGAATTGGGGTTAGCTTTAGAGGGGTTTATAATCTTTATGAAAACTCATTTTCATTTTTCAAAGCAAATAAGCAAAGAATTGAAGATGAAATTGAAAAGTTTAATGGAGTAGATGATCCAAAATTAGTTGAATACTTTGGTGATGATGCATTAAAACTTAAAGATGAGATAGAACTTATCCACGGTGCTTATGATGAATTTAAAATTAAGAATTATCTAAATGGAACTACGGCTCCGGTTTTCTTTGGAAGTGCTATAAATAATTTCGGCATCAAAGAATTACTGGATACATTTGTTGAAATTGCACCGCAGCCTCTTCCCAGAGAAACAACCAGGGGACTGATAGAACCTGAAGATGAAAAATTTTCTGGATTTGTGTTTAAAATTCATGCAAACCTTGATCCGAAACATCGCAACAGAATTGCATTCCTGAGAGTATGTTCTGGAAAATTTGAGAGAAATAAATTTTATCATCACGTAAGACTTAATCGTGATATTAAGTTCCCAAATCCTGCTTCGTTTATGGCGCAGGATAAAACTACTATTGATGTAGCTTTTCCCGGCGATGTAATTGGTCTTTATGATGTTGGTAATTTCAAAATCGGGGACACGATTACCGAAGGTGAAAATTTTATGTACAAGGGGATTCCAACTTTTTCACCTGAAATATTTAAAGAATTATTTCTTGAAGATCCATTTAAATCCAAGCAGCTTAATAAAGGTATTCTGCAGCTTACTGATGAAGGGCTTGCACAAGTGTTTATTCAGAATAATGGAAGCAGAAAAGTTGTGGGAACTGTTGGTGATCTTCAGTTTGATGTGCTTGAATATAGATTACTTAATGAATACGGTGCTCAATGCAGATTTCGTCCGCTAAATTTTTATAAAGCCTGCTGGGTTGTTTATGATAAAGAAGAAGATATAAGTGAGTTAATGAGAATCCGCTCACACAATTTATTTTTGGATAAGCATAACAAACTTGTCTTTTTAGCAGAGTCTCAATATTCAATCGCAAGTGTGCAAGAAAAAAATCCAAAAGCTAAATTTTTATTTAGCGTTGAGCATAACACTCAAACTAACAAATTTGAGGATGAGGAGTAGATTATAATGATTGTCATTGCGATCACGATTCGATCGTGAGAAGCAATCTTATCATAAAACTTGGTAGATCACTTCACTCCAATAAATCGGAGTTCGTGATGACATTCAGAAACTCACTCATAATAATCAATCTTACAGCCGCAGCCATCCCATTTTCGTTCATAGAAATCCAATCTTTCCTGAACAAAAAAATCAGCATCTTTCATCGAATCCATTTTTCTGATAAGTATTTCTTTCTTAAAAGTCGTTTCCTGAACAAATAGTTTATCCTCATACTTTAAAACACGAATAAAATCAGAAAGATGAGTATCCTCAGTTCTGATAATTTCCGAATTATCCAAAACTGTTTTTAGCTCAGCATCATCAATGATTAGATAATTAGTGTTAGATGCTTTTTCAAAAATTTCTTTTGCTTCCATAAATAACCAAAAATTTTATCCGTTTGATGAAATAGTGATCGAATGGATGCAGCTTTTTTCCAGGGACTACAATTACTGCGAATTGACTATTATAACAGGGCAGGATGCATTATTCAGAATTCTCTCCACACGAGGGCCAAGATACAATTTGTCAGAACCGGGTCTAACATCTGTTCCTAAAATTATTAAATCAAAATCATTTTCTGATGCCATCTTTAAAATAACAGAGTCAGGTTCCTCGCCAATTTCAATTTCTGTTAATGTATTTACATTTAATGATTCACCAAGTTTTTTAAGCTCTTCAACAGTCTGATGAGCAAATGTTAATCTTCTTTCCTTTAAACTTCCTTCGATATCCAGTGATGAGTAACCTTGCTTACCCTCAACAACATTAAGAATGTAAACTTGATCGTGTTGATGATATACGATTCCAAAGGCTACTTCTGCAGCTCTTTTGGAAGCTTTACTCCCATTTGTTGGAACCAGAATTCTACTCGGACTCCAATCTTCAGAAATATTACTACTTTGCACAACAATACTTGCACAGGGAGATAGCCTAACAAGATTATCAACGATTGGATTGAAGAGCATATCTGAATTTTTATTTCTTTCTGTAGCGCCGACTATAAGTAAATCATAATCTTTTTTTACTTCATCCAGAATACTTTCCAACGGTTTATTGCTTACTAAAACTTTTTTATTTACAGGCACCTTTGTAAAAAATTTTCCAAGCACATTTAAATATTGTGCACTTTCTGATTTTTCATTTTCACTAGATATTGTAAAAAGCGTAACATTCAAATCTGTTTTTCTGCCAAGTTGTTCAAGAATTCTTGCTTCGATTAATTTTGCCGGTGCGGCTTTACTTATTTCTCTTACTCTTACTGGCAATAGTACACGATGTACTTTATTTAATAGATTATCTTTAAGCTGCTCCTCCATTTTCAATCTTTTAATTTCAGCGGCTTCAAGTTTAACATGGCTCAAAGTCCATCTTAGCATAAACGGAGCCATAATAGAAGTTACAATAGCCATGATAATAATCAGTGAAAAAATTTCTTGCGAAATTACACCGAATGATAAACCAATGGTGGCAATAATTATTTGAATAGCACCGCGGGCATTTAAACCTGCACCAAAGCTCAGTGCAGTCCAATGATCACTTTTTCCAATCCAACGAGCACCAATGTAAGCCCCAGCTACTTTGCTAACAGTTGCAATTATAATTAATCCCATCCCAATTAATAGAAGTTCAGGATTTAGCAAAGGGGCAAGATTTACCTTCAATCCAGCAGTTGCAAAAAATATTGGCGCAAAAATTCCAAATGTGATGCTTTCAAGTCTGTCAATTGATTCATCCGGAATCGAAGGAATACGAGAAAAAATTATTCCGGCGATAAAAGCACCAAGAACTGCTTCAAGTTTTAATGACTGGGCTACAGCACCAAGTCCTAAACTAAAAAGTAAAAGAATTGTTAAGAATTTATATTGGCTTTGAATAGAATTTTGTGCGAAGCTAATAACTTTAACTGCGATCCATTTACCTGCAATAAAACTTACGGATAGAAATAAAACTACCTTTCCGACAGAGAATAAAACATTTTGAACTGTTACAACACCAATTTCAATCAACCCTAAGACAATCGATAGCAAAATCCATGCAGCCGTATCATCAATCATTCCCGCCGCAATCGTAATTTGTCCTAAATCTCTTCGTATTAAATTAAGATCAATTAATACTTTTGCTATAACAGGAATTGCAGAAACAGAAATAGCCGTTGCCAGAAACAAGGAGAAAACTATGCGCTGTTCTGGATCGACAAGCAAGCTATCAGGAATGAGAAAGCAAAAAGTAAATCCAAATATTAGTGGTAAAATTAATCCACCAAGAGCTGTACCAAACGCACTTCTAGAATGATGTTTGATTAGTGCAAGATCTGTTTCAAGTCCTGTAATCAATAGTAAAAGCATCGCCCCTATTAAGCTGAAAGCCTCAAGTAAGTTAGTTCCATTTGTTGATTGTACTATCATCAAATCAGAAAAAAATGGAATTGCTCCCAGCAATGATGGACTTAAAACAACACCAGCAAGGATTTCACCGACGACAGAAGGTTGACCCATCCGTTGAAATAACTCTCCAAATACGCGTGCAAAAAGGAGTAACAGAAAAAGTTGGAAAAGAAGAATTAAAATATCGTTATGTAGTGAGGCTGATAACATCAAATTTATAATATGAGCAATGATTTGTTATTAGATATAATTTGATTTCTACATCGCAAAGTAATGAAAAGATTATTTAGAATAAACGACTGTGATCGGATGAACACATAAACTTTTAATAACACCGAAGTGTTTCTCATAAGATTGATTTGAATTATATTGCAATTAGAATAAAACTAATGCGTCAACTAATAGTTCAAATTAATGGATAAAAAATATCTCGTACTAAATATCGAGCAGGAATATCGTTCTGATCTGGAAAATCTTCCATGGGATACACCATTAATTGAATGGAATGATAAACAGCTGAAATTTCTTGATATCAGAAAAGGAATTTCTAAACACACAGTTAGATTTATCAAAACAAAAAATTTTGCTTTTGCAATTAAGCAGACAAATCCAATTAGCGCATACTTTGAAAGTGAAACGTTTACAAAAATCTTACAGAAGGGGATTCATACATTAATTCCTGCCGGATATGTTTTTTACAAAAAGAATTTGTTTGAAAAAAATGCTGATGAAAAAGAAAGCCTGGCGTTTATAGTCACAATACTTGAAGCAAAATCAATTCCGCATTCTATTTTATTTAAGTGGGATTTTTCTGACACAAGCAGAAAATCAATTTACAAAGCTGCAGCGGAGCTTTTGGCTAATCTACATTTTAATAATATATTTTGGGGTGATGCTTCGCTTTCAAATATTCTGATAAAATTCATTAAGTCACAAGATGATAGAGGAAAATCAAGGACGGAGTTAAAAGCTTTTCTGTCTGATTCAGAAACAATTCAAATCCTAAAAATAATTTCTGATAATCATATCAAAAAAGATATTAGATGTTTTTATGATTCTATGATCACAATCAATAAAGATTTTCCTAAGGACGATAAAAGTAAAAGTGATATTGATTTAAGTGAAGATAAAAAATACTTCAAACAGGAATATAAAAATCATTTTGAGCTGCTTAACAAAATTACGGCTTTTGAAAAGACAACAGGACTTGAAGTGCAAAAGCACTTCTTCAAAATCACAGATCAATATTCTATTGATTCCATATTAAAGCAGATTGAAGAGCACAAATGGTATTTAAGCGAACAAAGCGGCAGCGAAATGGATATTACTTTTGCAGCAAATGAGTGGATTGAAAAAATTTACAAACCAATTATAAACGAGTTTAACAAGCTTAAAATTTTCGATTACTTTCCTAACACAAATTCTGTTAAACTTTACACTGATATTATGGCTCACAAATATTATTTAAGTATTGAGAAAGGTGAGGATATTGGAATTTATTCTGCTATAAGAAGCTACAGTGAAAAACATTCTGATAAAGAAGAATCGCTGCTATCCAAATTTGTAGATAAACTTTTAAAGCGATTAACAAAAATTATCCCTCCAAATTATAATTTATAATTTTTTTAATTCGTGAAAAATTCGTGTTAATTCTTCCAAAGGAATGACGTTGTCAGTGTCAAATACTTCGCCAAGAATTAGCACGAATTGCAACTAATTTCAACTCAAGCAATTTCAATTCCATTTCCTATTTAGCTAATTTTGAAAAGCAATTAATTAAAACTTTGAATCACATTTAGAAAAATCAGGAGTAATTAAAATGACAACTATAGTTGATGTATTTGGAAGAGAAATATTAGACTCAAGAGGCAACCCAACTTTGGAAGTTGAAGTTTATCTTGAAGGCGGAGTAATGGGTAGAGCGGCTGTTCCAAGCGGTGCATCTACCGGCGAGCATGAAGCTGTTGAATTAAGAGATGGCGATAAATCACGTTATAACGGAAAAGGTGTTCTTAAAGCTGTTGAAAATGTAAACGAAAAAATTGCTGATGAACTTGTTGATTTTGATGCTACTGAACAAGTAGAAATTGATAATCTATTAATTGAATTAGATGGAACAGAAAACAAGGGTAATCTAGGCGCAAATGCAATGTTAGGTGTTTCGCTCGCTTGCGCAAAAGCATCTGCAGAGTTTTTTGGATTGCCGCTTTACCGTTATATCGGCGGAGTAAACGCACGAACACTTCCAGTTCCAATGATGAATATTCTTAACGGCGGAAAGCACGCAGATAATAATGTTGATTTTCAGGAATTTATGGTAATGCCAATTGGTGCCCCAAGTTTTAAAGAAGCTTTGAGAATGGGAGCAGAAACTTTTCATGCATTAAAATCTGTTCTTGGCAAAAAAGGTTATAACACGGCAGTTGGTGATGAAGGCGGATTTGCTCCAAACTTAAAATCAAATGAAGAAGCCATTGAAGTAATTCTTGAAGCCATTGAAAAAGCCGGATACAAAGTGGGGACCGATATTGGAATCGCTCTTGATCCGGCAGCAAGTGAATTTTATGTAAAAGAAAAAAATGCTTATCACTTATTTAAGTCAGCTCCAAACCAAATGATTTCGATAGAGAAGATGGTTGACTATTGGGCACGCTGGGCAAATCAATATCCAATCGTTTCAATTGAAGACGGATTAGCTGAAGATGATTGGGATGGCTGGAAATTAATGACAGAAAAACTCGGTGGAAAAATTCAGCTTGTTGGTGATGATATATTTGTAACAAACACTGACAGACTAGCCAAAGGAATTGAACTTGGTGTTGCAAACTCAATCCTAATAAAACTAAATCAGATTGGTACTTTAACTGAAACACTTGATTGTATTGAAATGGCTAAAGTTGCTGGTTATACAAATGTTATCAGTCATCGCTCCGGTGAGACTGAAGATACAACAATTGCTGATATTGCTGTTGCTACAAGTGCAGGGCAGATTAAAACAGGTTCTGCTTCGAGAACAGATCGTATTGCAAAATATAACCAGTTAATAAGAATTGAAGAAGAACTTGATACAACTGCAATCTTTCCCGGGCTTGCAGCTTTAAATTATAACGGTTAATTATTTATTTGAGGTTGTTATTCTTCTTGTCATCCCGAATTCAATTCGGGATCTATTACCTTATCAGGCTTAGATCCTAAAACTAGTTCAAGATGACATAGAGGATTTGACAACCTCTTTTTTTTCTCTAAACATACTAATAAATCTTAAAGAGTAAGAGATCAAAATGAAAAACAATCACATTGAGAATTGTAAAGCACTAATCAATAAAAATAAAATTGAGTTTATAGATTTAAAAGCAATTGATCTTACAGGCAGATTACATCACATTACACTTCCGGTTTATCCTAACATTCTTGAAAAACTATTAAGCGAAGGTGTTGGATTTGACGGATCGAGTTATGGTTTTCGAAAAGTTGAGAACAGTGATATGATTATGATTCCTGATCTAGCAACTGGGAAATTAGATCCATTTCGTGATGCTCCAACCTTAACTTTTTATTCACACATTGTTTTAACTGATGAAAAAAGAACTCCATTCAATCAGGATGGAAGGTATCTTGCAAAAAAAACTGAAGAACTTTTAAAGAAAACTACCGGTGCGGATAAATCGTGGTGGGGACCAGAATTTGAATTTTATATTTTTTCTAAAGTTGAATACGATACAAGAACAGCATCATCATATTATCGTGTTGAACACGCAGAAGAGTTTTACAAAAAAGCATATCATGCAGCAAATCCATTTGATGAGTATGATGATTTTCGTGACGAAGCATGTAAGCTATTAAAAGCTCAGGGTATAAATGTTAAGTATCATCATCACGAAGTTGGTGAAAGGGGACAGCAGGAAATAGAAACTTACTTCAGTGATTTATTAACAACCGGCGATAATATTATTACCGCAAAATACATTCTGTTCAACTTTGCCAAACAAAAAGGTTTATTTATAACTTTCATGCCTAAACCAATGTATCAGCAAGCTGGTAATGGTATGCACCTGCATCTTTACTTAACAAAGAATGGTAAGAATGCATTTTACAAAAAAGGTGAATATGGAAATATGAATGAGCTTGGCAGATATTTTATTGGCGGTATGTTAAAACATGCACCTGCACTTTCTGCTTTTACAAATCCAAGTACAAATTCTTATAAAAGATTAGTGCCTGGATTTGAGGCTCCGGTTGCGCTAACGTATGGTCAGGGAAATAGAGCAAGCGCTATAAGAATTCCAAAATATGTTTCTAATCCTGATGAGACAAGATTTGAATATCGTCCGCCGGATGCGACTGCAAATCCATACTTATGTACAGTTGCAATGCTTCTTGCTGGAATTGATGGAGTAGTAAATAAAATTGATCCTGTTAAAGAAGGTTATGGACCAATTGATAAAAATTTTCTTGACCCCGGCTTTGATGAAAAGATACATTTTCTGCCAAGAAATCTTACAGAAGCACTTGATGCTTTATCTGCGGATAGTGATTTTTTAAAACGCGGTGGAATATTTACAGATGAATTATTAGATCAATGGGTAAAAACCAAGAATGAAGAAATACATTCAATAGGTACTATGCCTCATCCGTTTGAATATAAAATGTACTTTAACTTATGATTTATTTTAAGAACCATTAGCGTTTAAGTACTTAGACTGGCAAGGGCAGAAGATAAACTTCCAAATTTCTTGAAGACCCGGTCAAGACCGGTTTGAGAAAACAAATTACTTATAGCACCGGGGGCTGCAATAATTAGAATATCGCCCTTCATATTTCTTAATTCCTTAACTTCAGTAAGCATTACGCCAACTATTGCAGAATCAATAAAGGCACATTCAGTAAAATCTATAATAATAAATCTGTGATTTGCAGATTTAAGATGAATAAGGTTTGACTTAAACACTTGAGTTTCTTTTATCGTTGCTCTGAACATATTAAATTTAAGAACGGGTATCCCATTAGCCATAGAAATAGTGAAATCCTGCAAGTTAAAAGTGTTGTTAGGGATCATAAAAATCTAATTTTTAATAATGTTGTTTTTAAAATAAGTAGAAATAATGGAAATATGATATCTTGAATTGGTAGTTTTGATAAAACTGTATTCCTTTATTATTTATACTTTCGTGCATATTCACATATGACTAAAAATAATTCTCTAAAATTTGTTTATTAAACACTTTGTATTATACTTTCACACAAAATTATTTAAATAAAAAATATTTACAAAAAACTTTTCTAAAAAACATTTCCAGTAATGAATTATCTTGGTGAATTAAGTGCTTTGTTAACAGCTGTTCTCTGGTCAGGAACATCTATCGCCTTTTCTTCCGCTGCTGAAAAGATCGGCTCTCTTCAATTGAATATTAACAGAATGATTTTCGCTTCTCTATTTCTAATCTCCACAATATTAATCATGCGTTATGATTTTGATTTATCTAATTCGCAGTTTACAAATCTTATTATAAGTGGTGTGATTGGTTTAGTTATTGGTGATTCATTTCTATTTAAAAGTTATCAGATGATAGGTGCAAGAATCAGTATGCTGCTAATGGCACTTTCACCAGCTATGTCCGCAATTCTTGCATTCATTTTTCTTGATGAAAGAATTGCATTTCTTGGAATTATAGGAATACTTGTAACTATTTCTGGAATTGCGCTTGTTGTATTGGAACGTAGTGCAAATTCTAAATATACCATTACTAAACTTGGAATTTTTTATGGAATACTTGGAGCTATAGGTCAGGCGGGAGGATTGATTTTTGCAAAGTTCGCTTTTGAAGAAGGACACATTGCAGGATTTGTTGCAACATTCATTCGTGTATTTTCTTCTGTAATTATTTTTCTTCCGATAATGTTGATGTTAAAGAAGTACAAAAGTCCATACAAAGTTTTTAATAAAGATAGATCTGCATTGGGAGTAACTTTAATTGGAACAATCCTCGGTCCGTTTTTAGGAATTACTTTTAGTTTGATAGCTGTTGAAAATACAAAAGTTGGAATAGCAGCAACATTAATGTCAACAATGCCAATCTTAATGCTTCCAATGGTAAAGTACATTTACAAAGAAAAGTTATCCTGGCGTGCAATAACAGGCGCTGTAATTGCAGTTCTTGGAGTTGCTTTAATATTTTTAAGATAAATGCTCAATTAAATATTTACAACAAAAAAGGAAAAGTTATGAGTAATACTCAAAAAATTATTTATTGTTTGAATTGTAATGCATCTGAAAATGAAATCCCATTAGTGAATCTTGTTTTTGCAGGAAAGCCGTTATTTATTTGTTCGAGTTGTTTACCTGTTTTAATTCATCAGCCGCAGAAATTAGTAGGAAAGTTAGAAGGTGCAGAGAAGATTTCACCAGCAAAACATGATCATTAATCAGTAGTAATATTTATTTTATAAGTTTGATAAGTCCCATTATCAAAACAAACAAAAATTATTTTTTGAATTGATTTGTCTGATTGAATAAATTTCTTAACGGTTTTAATCTCAATTTGAGCTGCTCGTTCCAAAGGAAAACCATAAACTCCGGTTGAGATCGCGGGGAAGGCAATTGTTTTGATTTTGTTTTCGACAGCTAGTTTTAAAGAGTTGAGATAACAATTAGTTAGTAGTTCATCTTCGTTATAATTTCCACCATTCCAAATAGGACCGACAGTATGAATTACAAAATTTGCCGGAAGATTATAACCCTTTGTAATTTTTGCTTCACCGGTTTTGCAGCCATTTAATTTTTTACACTCTTCAAGAAGTTTGGGACCAGCAGCTCGATGAATTGCACCATCAACCCCACCACCGCCAAGTAAAGATGAATTTGCTGCATTTACAATTGCATCAACTTTTAGTTTGGTAATATCTCCCTTAAAAATTTCAATTGTGGAAATCATCTTTGTCAAGAAATTCTACATTAACCATTTCTGTAGAGTAGACTTTCCAGGAGTCGCCGTCTTTTTTAAGTGTATGAATTCCAGTCGCTTTATTATTCTTAAAATCTTTCCCTTTTATTTTGGTCGTTACCTGAGTGAATTCAACTTTTGCCTCATTATCATTTTCCTCAAGCACTTTTATATTTTCAATTTTATAGTTTAGATCATATCGATCAAAAATTTGTTTTGCCATTGCCTCAGTTGCAGCATAGTTGGGACATTTGGGATGAACGGTTGTCATCAGTCCTTCTAAATCTTCTTCGTTCATGTATGCAGCATTTGCATTAATTAGTATTTCCGGTGTCTCATATTCCTTTTTACTTGAACAAGCAAAAGCGGCTAAAAAGATCAGAAGTATTAGAGCTATATTTCTCATGATTTCCTGGGTGTTTAATTAATAATATTTTGAATAAAAAATGTAAGCTATTTTGAAACCTTTAAAATTTCTTTAAGAGTAATTCTGCTATTAGCTAATGTAAGTTCAATGGTTTTATTACCCTGAATAAAGTTTAATGTTTTTGCCTTATAATTAGGTTCGAAAATTTCTTTGGTATCAACTTTTATTTCGCCGTTTGTTTTATATGTAGCGAGCAATTTAATTATCTGTTCAAAAATTTGACTATGGCTGTCATTTACCGCTGTTCCCCAAAATTTGCTAATAGATGTCAGCTTATTAGTTTCATCAAATTTTATAACACCAAAATTAAAATTTCGTTTATCTGAATCCCAAACAAAAAATAAGTTATTTTCTTTAGAATCTTCCTCGACGTAGTATGACTTATCTAAAAGATCAAGCACAACTTCTAAATCTGATCCTAATTTTAGCTCCGTATTGCCTACTGTAATTGTCTGCTCCTGAGCAAATGATATCCCATATAATATAATTATGAATAATATTTTTTTCATCAGATACCCATTTCCTTTTTTACTTCTAAAAATTTATCCACTGCAAAATCTAAATCAGCTCTTGAATGAGCTGCGGAAATTTGTACGCGTATTCTTGCTGTGCCTTTTGGAACAACAGGGAAGAAGAATCCAACAACATAAACACCTTTCTCGAGCATTTTAGAAGCCATAGTTTGTGCAAGCACAGCATCACCAAGCATAATTGGAACGATAGGATGAACCCCATCTTTAATATTAAATCCCGCAGTTTTTATTTTTTCTCTGAAGTATTTAGAATTTTCTTCAAGCTTATCACGCAAGTGAGTTGTTGCACTTAACATTTCAAAAACTTTTAATGATGCAGCCACGATGTTTGGTGCAACAGTGTTTGAAAATAAATATGGTCGTGAACGTTGGCGAAGCAAATCAACAATTTCTTTTCTTGCAGATGTGTAACCACCACTTGCACCGCCAAGTGCTTTACCAAGTGTTCCGGTAATAATATCAATTCTTCCCATTACTCCATTATGTTCGTGTGTACCTTTTCCGTGTTTTCCCATAAATCCAACTGCGTGACTATCATCTACCATTACCATTGCACCGTATTTTTCAGCAATATCACAAATGTTTTTTAATGGAGCGATAAATCCATCCATAGAAAAAACACCGTCCGTTGCAACCAAAATATTTTTAACATTGTTTGATTTTACTTCTTTAAGTTTTTCTTCTAAATCATTCATATCACAATTTTTGTAACGATAACGTTGGGCTTTACACAATCTTATTCCATCAATTATACTTGCGTGATTTAATTCATCACTTACTATAGCATCATCTTCGCCAAGTAAAGTTTCGAACAGTCCACCGTTTGCATCAAAGCAGGATGTGTAGAGAATTGTGTCTTCCATTCCAAGAAACTCTGATATTTTCTTTTCAAGTTCTTTATGTATTTCCTGAGTTCCGCAAATAAATCTCACAGAAGACATTCCAAATCCCCATTTATCAAAACTATCTTTTGCCGCTTTTATTATTTCCAGGTTATCGGCTAATCCTAAATAATTATTTGCGCACATATTTAGAACTTGTTGTCCGGTTGTAACTTTAATGTGAGCACTTTGAGGCGTAGTTATAATTCTTTCTTTTTTATACAGACCTTCTTTTTCGATGTTGGTTAAAATACTTGTGTAGTGTTGTTTGGTCATTGTGTCCATTTTTAATCTCTTAATTTTTATTAATTCCATTCCAAAATAATTTTCCCAGAGTTCCCGGATTTCATTATTTCAAATCCTTCTTTGTAATCATCAATCTTAAATTTATGTGTGATGATTGGGGTAATATCTAAACCGCTTTGAACCATTGCCTGCATCTTGTACCAGGTTTCAAACATCTTTCTTCCATAAATGCCGCGAATGTTTAACCCGCTAAAAATAATTTTAGTCCAATCAACTCCAGCATTGGAAGGAAGAATACCAAGTAAAGCAATGTTGCCTCCATGAAACATTACATCAATCATATCATTAAATGCATGAATACTTCCGCTCATTTCCAATCCTACATCAAAACCTTCTTTCATTCCAAGTTCTTTAACAACATCAGGTAATTTTTCTTTCGAAACATCAACCGCGCGTGTAACGCCGATTTTTCTTGCAAGTTCTAATCTGTATGGATTCATATCTGTAATAACGGTATTTCTTGCGCCAGCATATATCGCAACTGCTGCAGCCATAATTCCTATGGGTCCTGCACCTGTTATCAATACATCTTCACCAAGTAAATCATAACTAAGAGCTGTATGAACAGCATTTCCAAAAGGATCAAAAACAGATAAAACGTCCGTAGAAATTTTGGGATCGCAATGCCAGATATTTTGAACAGGAATTACTAAGTATTCTGCAAAAGCTCCAGGACGATTTACACCGACTCCTTTTGTGTTTGGACAAAGGTGACCACGACCTGCACGGCAATTTCTGCAAGTACCACAAACAATGTGTCCTTCACCGCTTATTAAATCACCAACACGAACATCGTGAACATTTGAGCCAAATGCTTCAATCGTTCCAACATATTCATGTCCAACATGCATTGGGACTGGAATAGTTTTTTGCGCCCACTCATCCCAATTGTAGATGTGGATATCCGTGCCGCAAATTGCAGTTTTATGAATTTTGATGAGTACATCATTTGGTCCGTATTCCGGAACCGGAACTTCATCCATCCAGATTCCCGGTTCAGCATATTTTTTTACGAGGGTTTTCATTTTTTTCATGGAAAGATCCTTTAGAAAAGTAAATACATTTTTTGATTAGAATAATATTATAAAATGTTCTAATCAAAATTAGAAATAAGGGGAGTAAAGGACAAAGAAAATAATGCGATTTTTCCAGCTAATGGAAAGAATTTAAATTATTGAATAGAGAGCAAAATCGCTTCCGACAATTGAACGAGGAGTTTCTTTAACAGAGTTAAATTCTTTTTCTACAAGTCCATTATTAAGCTTGTTAACATGAGCGGTATTTTTTAGCCAATTAATTTCAGCTTCAGTAACTAAATCGTTAACACTGGCTAATCTTACAGCATCTTTTATAAAAGAACGCGCTATTTCCTGATTGGAAAAAATAATCGGTTCTTCAATTATATATTTATTGGAGAGTAAACTCCTGATGGTTTCCTGAAAAAAATCCGAAGCGAAACCTAATTTATCTGAAATTTTTTTGAGAATATCTTTTTCTTTATCGGTCAGTTCTTTATCAAGTTTTGCGGTGATAAATAAACCTTTTAGATAATTGCTGCGGTCGATAATGGGAATATTCATTTCTATCCGATAAATAATTAAAGAATTGTAAAAAATACTATGGGCTTTCCTTTCAATTATTATGCCTTTGCGTTGACTATCACTAAAATATAAATATGCTAAAAAAAATCTACACAAAAAGAATTACCCATTGTAAATGTATTGTAAATTAAGGCACGACTTCCGTTAAATCCAAAATTGAGATTTTCTAAATTTTTTGATTCATTTTAATCAAAAGTAATTTATTGAGCGAATCTATTGCTTCGATTTTGTCTTTGTTAAATTCATAAATAATTAGCAATACACATTTAATAATCTCAGGAAAGAAGTACCGATGGCAAAAAGATAGCGGTAATTTTTTTCTTACTCTACCAGAAGTTATCTTCCAATATCCATCGTTAAGCCTCACACAAATAAATTAACATTTAAGTTTTTATAAAGCTCAACTAAATAAAAATTGTAGTATTTTAAAATCTATAGAAAGTAAATAATTTTTATCATAATTATTAAGGAGAACAAAATGGACTACAGAATTGAAAAAGACACAATGGGTGA
>Ga0172367_10004702_pt1 | contig 16848 bp, 9 predicted proteins | sample Lak10m_FD_114542 | JGI IMG/M metagenome (GOLD analysis project Ga0172367, IMG submission 114542) | Freshwater microbial communities from Kabuno Bay, South-Kivu, Congo - kab_022012_10m | ecosystem: Environmental > Aquatic > Freshwater > Lake | place: Democratic Republic of the Congo: South-Kivu...
AGAAAACTTGATCGTGAGTATCGTAAAGAACTTAACCAATTACAGAGTATGCAGAACCAAGAAACGCTCATGCTTACTACTGAAGGTAGAAAAAGATATGACCGTATTCAAGATAAAGTTGACCAAACCAAAGATAAACGTGCAAACGCTATGTATCAAATTGGTCAAAACGTGGTCAATCAAGTTTCTAAAGAACGTGAAGTTGCTCAAACACTTAATAATGCTCTTACGCGTACATTTATTACTGAAGAAGGCCAAAATCAAAGAACCGAAGCTACAATTAGAGGTCAGCAAAATATTGCTGGTGCAAGTACTAGATTAGCTCAAGACGAAAAAGATAGATATATTAGATCTTGGTTAGAGAGACCAGAAAACAAAAACAAAGACTACGCCGCTGCTGTGGAAGCATTTAATGCAAGTAGGTTAGGAATTGGGGAGAGAGGTAAACTATCATCTGATGAGGCTATAAAACGAGCTACAGATTGGTTTACTTCTTCCCTAGGTATACAACAAGTACTTAAGATAAAACAAGATGCTCAACAAAAAAATCAACGTATACCTACAGATGATGAAATTATTAGATCGTATGCTAATAAATTAATGCAGCCACTTGGTGTTTCTAACACTTCGTCAGATTTTTTAGCAGCCGATAGAGTAGTAGGCTTAGGAAAATAAAATGGATCGACTATCCGCTTATGCAAAATGGTTGGTTGAGAACGAAGATAAAAAAGGTACGCCTGATTTTGAAACGGTTGCAAAAGCGTATAAAGAGTTAAGACTAGAAGATCCTTTTCTTTCATTAGGTAACCAACCTCCAGTAGAAAAGCAATCTGTTTTTAGGCAGGTAGCAGACGTACCTATTGGCATAGCACGCGGTGCCGCGCAGGGTATCCGCATGATTGCGGATGCTTTTGGGCCAGATAATGTTGTATCGCAAGCCTACCGTGGTATGGAGGACATGCTCGGTGAGTTGTATTCAGCACAGGCTAAGGATGACCAAAAGAAAATAGCCAAGATCATGAAAGATGCCGAGGATAAAGGCATCGGGGATCAGCTTGTTGCCGCAGTCCAAGCCTTTGCTACTGCGCCTGTTGATATGCTCTCCCAAGCTCTTGGCACTGCCGCACCAATTGTTGCTGGTGGTCTTCTTGGTTCAGTAGCTAGGTTAGGAGCAACGGGTATTGGTGCAGTACAGACTGGACTCGGCGGGGCAATGGGTGCGGGTACTGTCAAAGGCACTATCTACGAAGCTGTTAAAAGCGCGCTCACAGATTCTGGAGAAGATCCCAAAGTCGCCGAGCAAAAAGCTCGTGAGGCTCAGTCCTACACAGGAGAAAACTGGGGCCAAGTTTTAGCAGGTACGGTGCTTGGCGGTATAGCTGGAAAATTCGGTGCTGAAGATCTTCTACTAAAACGCTTTACTCAAAAGGCGGCGCAAGAAGGTGCTGAAGCTATGGCACCTGGGCTATTACGTCGTTCCGCTACCGCAGGGGCTACTGAAGCTGTGCCTGAAATGGTGCAGGCTGGGCAAGAACAATTAGCTGAGAATGTTGCACTGCAACGTTCAGGCTTTGACGTTCCTACGTTTAGGGGGGTTGCGGGTCAAGCAGCCCTTGAAGGTTTGGCAGGTGCTGGACTCGGTGCAGGGTTGGGTGCATTACCTGGGACTACGCCGCGTGATCAACAAACTGAAGAGTTTCGTCGCACATTAGAAGAAGAGGCGTTAAAAACTCAAGAGCTTTTTGCTGGGGAAAAACCTGAAGAAAAAGTTGAAGAGAAGGCCAAGAAATTAAAGCTTGAAGATCTTGACCCGACTAAGGTTGCAAACACCCTTAAGTATATAGAAAGCTATACGCTTGACCCTGACAAGATAAAAGAAAAAAATGAAAGAGAAGTTCTTTTAAATCGTTTAAAAGGATTAGATCTACCGCGAGAACAGTTTAAAGCATTTGAAAAAATTGACAGTAATGAAAAACTTTTAGACTCAATAACTAAATTCTTAACGCCCAAACCTGAAGCAAAGGACAAGGAAGGAGCGGCTCTTGACCAACTTGACGAAGCTAACAAACAAACAGGTGGAACAGGCGCTGATGTATCTGTCGGACCCGGAGGTGAAACCACTACCGGAGGAACTGCACCATCTTCTACCGACGGAATGGGGGGTGCTCCAGATGCTACTCAGCAGACTGGAGTGGGAGCGCAACAACTTGACACTGCATTAATAGAAAAACTAAAAGTTACTCTTCCAACAATGACGGATGAGAAGCTTGATGATTTAGCAATAAAAGCTTATATGGGTGGAATGCCCAAAGTAGGCGCTTTTATAATGGAAGAAGTTAAAAAACGACAAGGAGCCATTAGTGCCGCTACGCCCCCTGAAGCCCAGCAAAAAGAAGAAACAAGAGCAGAAGCGCCTGCTCAAGGAACAGCAGTGGCAGAAGCACCCACTGCAACCGAACCCGCAGCAGAACCTGTTCAAACCGGACCAAAAGATTTAAGTGATAAAAGAGCTGCGGCTAAAGCTGCGCTTGAAGCTAGAAAAAAAGCTGCAAAAAATAAAGGCACTCTTTCAATTAAGGCTAGCGAAGAAGCTCGCTTAAAGGAGATTGAAGAGACTTTATCTGAAGAAGAGTTAGATTTTGTTAATTCAGTAAGAGATGAATTAAGACAAAACAAACCAATAGACCCGGAAGATTTTAACTTTACGTCAGAAATACTAAGGCCATTTGACGAATCAAGATATGCTCAGCAGCAAGATCGCATAGCAGCTCTTTATGAAGACGCTGCCGCAAGAGGGTCTAAAAGCTTAAAAACTCGTGGGCTACCTAAACTGTTTCGTGATTTAACGACTGAAGAAATAAAAGCTGGTGAAGAAAAAGGCGGCAAACTAACGGCTGATGAGCGCGAAGTTTTTATGGATGCTTTGGGCAAAGATCTAACCCCAGCAGGTGCTACCAAAGCCTTAACTAAATTATCTGACTACCGTGACAAGAAAAAATTCTTTACTGATGATGCTGGAACGCGGGCAGATATAGTAGCTAATTCAATAGCAGCTTACGAAATAAATCGTAGGATTGAATCAAAGCTTCGTAAATTAAGCTTACCTTCGTTTGTTGATCTTACTGAAGATGAGCAGCAAGCTTATCTTGGCGAAGCCCCTCTTAAAGGTAAAGTAACAGGCCAGCAAATTATTAAAGGTTTTGATGCGATACAAAACTACAATGAATCTTTAGGTACTGAAGAAGTAACTAAAGAAGAATTAGATGAAGGTAAAGCAGAAAGCGCATACGACAAAGCTCAACGTGAAATCCAAGCTGAAAAACTTGGTATGGCTGGTACAAATTTACCGTCAGAAATTTCAAACGCAGCTAAAAAAGGTGACATAAATTCAGTAATTAATTACTTAGCTGCTAGTGCTAGAGGGTATCAAAAGAATCAACCTTATGTTGGTACTTCATTGTTTCAAACAGTGGCTGGTACTCTTAGACAAGAACAAGCTTACGAAAAAGCATTGAAGTCTGGTGATCAGAAAAAAATAGAAGAAGCGGGCAAAAAACTTGCAAGTAATAAATATATTCGTTTATCCGGTGCTATTAACAGGGGCATAGCCGAACTTATAAGTGATAAATTAGGTGGTTTAGGAACTAAATTACGGTATATACCGACTCTTTCTAAAGATGCGGCTACCCGTGCAAAAGCAGCGCGTATTTTAGGGTCTGAAAGTAAAGCTAATACATTTATTGCAGACTATGACCCGCGCACAGATACTCTTACTATTACTGATAGGGCGTTGAACGAAACCGCTCTAATGCATGAACTTATTCATGCTGTTACTGTAAAAATGATGTTTAGATATCTTACAGGTAACAGAGAAGGGATGACAGAAACTCAAAAGAAAGCTGCTCAAGACATAATTAAAATATACAACGCGGCTAAAAGAAATCCAACTATTAAGGATAGTTTTCCAGCCGCGTTTGAAAACGTGTATGAATTTATATCTTACGGTTTGTCTGATCCTAATATGCAGACTGCTTTGCGCAAGATGCCCTCGCCTATACCCACAGCAAAACTACCAAGTACATGGAGTGTTTTGGTTGATAAAATAGCTGACTTATTAGGCATTAAAGGTCTTGTAAAAACTTTACGTACAACACCAAAAGAATTTATAGCGTCTAGAAAAACTGAGTTGTATGACAGTATCCAAGCTTTAAGGGATACTGTTGAAGAACGGGTTGAACCTTCAGTAGAAAACGTAGAGGCGCTTGAAGAATTAGAAGATATTGCAAATCAAGAATATCAAATACCAGACTTAGAAATTCAGCAAATTAAGTACGGTAAAAGCGGACGTAAGAGGGGAGAAAAACGCCCCAGCGAAAAACCGCAGAAAATATCTAAACAAGAGTATGAGTCAAGAATAAATCGTCTTGTAGATGCTGCCATTATTGCTGGTAGGGACGATACTTCTTTCTTGCAAACTGATGTAGCCAACGTAGAACTAAACGAACAAAATGCTTTGTTTGACCTTATGGCAAACTTTGAGCAAATTCTTAGTGCGCCAGAAGCCATACCAGAGTTTGATAAGTCTTTACAAATAACTGATGCTGAAGCCCAAAAATCAATTGATGAAACTGACAAACGTTTGCTTCCTAAGCTAGAAGCTTCAAGGCCGACGATTGCCACTAAAACTCGTGCAGTCAAAAGCATGTTTGATAAAGACGGGCGTACTCGCATCATTGAACTTGCTCAAAATTACAGATACAGACTAGACAGACTAAACGATTACTTACGTAGAGCTGGCAAACTGATATCTCATACTGATAAACAAAACAACGCTGGAACCGCAGTGGCTTCCTCGGCAGGTCGTGCTGAGACCATTTATCAAAAAGAGTTTTACACTGATGTCGATAAAGCTAATGACATGCTAGCTGATCTGTCAAAAGCAAGTGGTCTATCAGTAGAAAAAACTCTTACCCGCCTTCACATGTACGCAATTCACTTGCATGATAAAGAACGACGTGAGATTAAATATTTAAGAGAAGCTCCATTAACTGATGACAATGCAGTAAAAGAACGTATCAGAATACTTAATGAGATACTAAACGTTGATCGTAAAGCGCTGGGCGAAGCTAAAGCTAAAGAGACGATAGGCAAACTAAGGGATGAATTAAAAACTCTTGTTGATACAAATATCGATACGTCGTCTGTTCTAGCTGACAAAAATAACGATGCTTACAACACGTTAGGACCATACAGCATTAAAGACATAGAAGCATTTGGGATGACCTTCAAAGGTAACTCTAAAAAGTTAGCGGATGACCTCATTGCAAAACTTCAAAAGATAGAAAAAACCACGATTGAAGTCAACAAAAAAGCTAACTACTTTTCACCGCCTGTTCAAAACTTAGTTGACTTTTACAATTTTGACTTCTATTTCCCGTTCAAAGGCAGACCGGATAGTGGCCCAACAGACTATCAAATTGACTACAACAGTCCGTCAGTAGGTGGTGAACTGCAAGATAATCAAGAGGCTTTTGACGGTCGTATCACTGATTCAGATAATCCAATCCTAAACGTACTTAATGAAGCCAGCAGATCTGCCATGCGGCTTGGCAGAAGTGAAGCTGGAGTTACGCTTTCTATCAAGAACCTGATTGACTCAAAAATTATCAAAGGTAAGCCTGTTGGAAAAATAACTTTTGCTGAACGATTTAACAATAAGTTTACTGAAGGCTTACGCAAGGGCGAAAAAAATATCTTCCACTATTTGCCGGATGGAACGATTGAGATTTATGAAATCGGTGACATGGAGATGTTACAGGCTATCAAACGGCCAATACGTGATGACAATTGGTTTATTGATAGTCTAGGCAAAGCAACCAGCATGTTTGGACAGATGCATACCCGCTACAACCCAGCGTTTGCTCCGATGGACTTCCTGCGTAACTTGTTCACCTATGCAGGGGTACTTGGTGCTGAGACTTCGGGCAAACGTGGGCTGCAAGTAATGTCTGAAATGGCGGGGATCTTAGCTAAGAATGGCTTTACTAAAACCGCTAAATACTCGCTTGCATTCAGTCGTGGTAATGCGGCTGAGATGGCGCGTCTTGCTAAGAGTGATCCTTTCTACAAAGATCTAAACGATTACTACGAATTAGGCGGGCGGGTAGCTTATCTGCAAGGCATTACTATCAAAGATAACTTGACAGATGCAGTCAACGCAGCAGACCGAAATGGAGTCATTAAGTCGCTGAGTGGGGCCAACAAGTTCTTTGATGCGTGGCTCGACATGTTTGAAATGTCCACCCGCATTGCCGCTTACCGTACGATGCGCGATCAGTTTGTAGCAGAAGGGATGCCTCTTGAACAAGCAAAAATTGAAGCTGTTGCTTACGCTAAAAACCTTGCTAACTTTGAGAAGACAGGCATTAGAGGCAAAGAACTTGGGGCGTTCTTCATGTTCTTCAGACCAGCAGCTACAGGCGCAGTGCGCGCTTACGAAGCTTTGTCCCCAGCTCTTGACTACTTCAAGTCCGACGAAGAACTCAAAAAGATAGTTAAGAAAGAGACTGAGGATGTTGGTAAGCTAACGGACGCTGACATCAACAAGCTTGTCAAAGAATATCGCAACAGAACTAAGAGTGCTGCGGCTGTGTCAACAACCCTATTCGGTGTTGGTGCGGCTACGTTTATGATGGCAGCAGCTATGGCTGGCGACGACGATGAAGGTAGGAACAAAGTTCTTACTGATGACGCAGCACGATGGGTACGTAATGCGCGGTTCAACACAGGCATACAGTCAGGGGGCAAAGATATTGTCTTGCAGATACCTTGGGGGTTCGGCCCTGGCGCTTTTGCATCAGTAGGTGCTCAGATCGCAGCCTTTGCATCGGGTTCACAGTCGTTTGGTCAGTTCATCAACAACGTATTAGATGCTGGTGCTGAATCCTTCATGCCTATACCGATCTCTAAGATTAACAAGTTTGAGCACCCTGTAGAAGCTGCTCTTGACTCCGTACTTCCCAGTGCATTGAAACCTCTCTTTGAGTGGGCGATGAACATGGACGGTCTTGGCCGCGAGATCTATAACAACAGGCAGTCACGAAATAACGATGCCTACACAGGTGGGGATAACATCCCAGAGATGTTCAAGGATGCTGCTCGTTTGTTGTACAACATGTCAGATGGCAAGATTGATGTGTCCCCCAACACGATGTACTTCTTTTCCAATAACTATCTTGATGGCGTGTCACGGCTTGCATCATGGAGCTACAACACGGCGCATACAATTGCCGGTAACCGAGACTTTGACTTCAAGACCGATACGCTCTTGCTTGACGCCTATCTGAAGGCCCCATCTAACTACGACGCACGGCAGTTCAGTGAAGTGGCAAAAGAAATCAAGAGTATGGAACAGCGATATCGTGCTTTTACTACAAGTGGCGACCCTGAAAGGATGGCGGAATATTTTCAAGAATATCCTAACGATAAAGCAATCATAGACTACTATAGTAAATATAATGCAAAAATTGATAAATTACGTGAGATGGCAAACGTGATACGTAGAGATCAGTCCAAAACAATCAAAGAAAGACAAGACGAAGTTCGTATTTTGATTGATAACCAAAATAAGATGAAGTCAGCCTTTGTACAGTCCGTTGCCGCGTATGGCATTGAGCCAGACTAGGCCAGCCGCCAACATCGTACCCCCAGTACACCATCTTCTACGATGGTGTAGCACTTCACTCGCACACCTGCCCGCTTAGATGTTTCGTCAATGACATGGTGAGTGTTAGCAATGTGGACGGTAGGTATAAAAAAGCTTTCACCTACCTCCATGAACTCGTAGGGCAGAATCCACTCTGGTTCCTCAATCACTGGACAAGTCCTCATCAAAGAGATCAGACACATCCAGTCTGAATTCGTAGCCTTGGATGTTGGCTACGTTGAACTTCCACCCTGCACCGAACCGCAGCTTGTAGGGCGCAGTCATGTTCTTGCCACCCTTCTTGAGGATGCCCTTGTGTAGTAGCTCGCCTTCAAAAGCTGTGATATTGATCTGCAACTTATCGAGGTGTTCTTTCATGGCAGATGAAGATATGAACACCCTGCCTGTATGAACTTCGGTGCGGATTAACAGCTTGTCGCTCTTCGGCTCCATCACCACTTTGTTATCATTAATCATCAGTATTGAATTCATGTGATTGATGATGAACTCATTGATAATGTCCTCGTAAGACTTCTTAGTCCTACGCTCTTGGTAATGCATGTCCCACATCTCTTTAAGTACGAACTGATATAAGTCCTCAAGATCATAGTCGAGTATCTTGCTCTTAATAGCTATCTCACCAGCGGCAAGAATTGCCGCCAAGCCCCCCGTCCAGTAGCTGTAGCCTGTGTCATCAACAAAGTCTTTGAGGATACGTAGCTTCCAGTCAGTGACTGTCTTTTTAACGTTGTCGATGTTGTAGTCGTACAGTGCCTTGACAAACATTGGCCCTGCATGACCGAAGTGTTCCTTGAACGGATTGAATAAGTGCTGACCTTCGCTCTCTGTTAACCCCGGCGGCTTGTTGATATGAAACTCTAGTAAGCGGCGAAGCTCACCTTCTGGGTTGGCCTTGCCTGTGGCAAAAAGTTTTTGTTTGTTCGACTGGTTGGTTGTCATCAGCACAAGCTGACTTGAACCATCCGACACCTTGCGCTCTAAGTTGTATGAAGTCTGTAGCCTGATCTTTGGTTGCTCGTTCATCGGTAGCTTAAATATGGCATCCGATATAACCTGTGGTTTGAAGTTTGATGTCTCGTCTATGCCTACTAAAAGATTGCGTAGTGTCGTAGCTCTCTGAAAGATACCGTTGGTAGTAGCACCATCTTGAGTTGTAATTTTTTGTTTTATAGGATCACCGAACACACTCAAGCCAGCTTGCAGAGCACCTGTCTTACCTGACCCCTTTTCACCTGACAAACTGATAATAAGCCCACCGATATTTGTCATCGGCACAAGTATCGATCCAAAGCCAGTCAGTAAAGATAGCCTGTGCAGTTCAAACCCTGGTCTAAGAAATTCTTCAGCAGCCGTGCGCCATCCACCGTAGGTTCCGTTTGGTCTAATGTGGGGTGACACGTTACGTAATGACGGTGAGACAGGGCACTCAAAGTCTCCCTTCGGTGTGATCTCGATGCCGCCTGACACAAAGGATTCATAGCTTGGTGAAGTCCAGCCCATCTGAATCCGCATGTTTTCTGCTTTTCTTCTGTGGATGAAGTGTGAAGCCCATTTCATAAAATATTCCTTGAGTAATGCAACACCCTTGTCGTTGACCATGATCCCGTTGCTGTACAAAAACTCCTTGTACTTGTCAGGCATACCCAGATAGCGAAGCGGCAAGATATGCTGCGTGTCACCGTCTTGCGGCATTCTTATCATTAGTTGTAGTGACTCTCCTTCAAAAGGACTTGTTAGCCGTTTGATAGGAATGATGTCGTAGGGATAGACTTGATACGGTGCTTGCTGGATACCGTTCTTATCTGGCGCGGGTTGAAAATAGATGCCACCGTTGGCTGGCCGCATGAAGGGAAACAAGTCAGGAGGGAACTTTAAAAATTCCTTCGGTATAACTTCGCTGCCTTTTTCTTCTGAGTTGGTTGAGTCTGAGGGATCATCAGAACTTTGCTCTGCCAGCTTAAGTCTGGCAACGATGCCGATTGGTGATTTTGATCTGACTTTACCTTTGTACGGGCATCCGTCACAACCGCCGGGGTTGAGACCTTCAAATGCTTCGCATCCGTGCGCCCATTTTGCTTTGCTGGAAAGACTTTGTTGAGCTTTTCGCTCTGTCTCTTCTGGGGTGTATTTTGGGTGTCCTTCAGAGAGGAGATGGATTGCTGTATCAGCATCAACACACCTAGCGGCGACAGATATTCCAGCGTACCACAACGGCTCCGGGCAACTAGCTGTGTTTTCGATGATCCATCGGATTTGGTTACATCCGTTTCCTTCAAGAGATTTTCGTGCGAGTTCACTAAATTCAGATTCATAGTTATCATAGCCAAGAAGTTTTTTAGTATCCTCATCAAGTCCTTGTTTGACTTGAGTGAAATTGAATTCACCTACAGGTTTAGCGACCTCACCGAGACAAGATACAAACTCCTCTAGCGAGTACGTCGTGATGTCTGTAATGACTTCAGCTAGTGGTGGGTCAACTGCATCACAATTCTTACCGAAGTTAAGAGTGCCTGGGACTCGTAGGATTCTTGCTCTGTCTGCTGGTACAGCAGGGTCGATCACCAATCCATGATCTACGCATAACTGCTTGAGTTTCTGAGCGTAGGGTAGCCACTCCTTAGTTGGTATCTCTTCCTTGAGAATCCAATAGATATGAAAGCCATTACCTGAATCAACCACAGTCGGCTCAGGCAACTTCACCTTCTCAATCCAATTGATCACCGCATCTTGAGCTTCATCCTTTGATGCGTAGCTATTCTTCTCTTTACCTACATCAATATCTAGGAAGAAACTTTTGATATAGAGAGAGTCGTCCCCTGCTCGTGAGTAAGCGGTTTCAAACGATGACAACGCAAACCAAACATTAGTGTGTGCCTCCTTCTTTACTTTTTCAATTAACTTATAGAACTCTTCTAAGGATGCATTTTCAACAAACCTTTGCCGCATCCTGTTAGGCTCACTCATGGAGCACAAACAATAGTTGCCTTGGCTAGGCAGTATTGCCTCAAGAAATTTTTCGTACATGGCAGTAGAGACAATAAGGGCAGGGACCAGCCCTGCCCGTAGACAATCCCAACTTAATTGGGGCCAGATGTCAGACTTTTATAGTATTCAATTGAGGACTTGTAGTCCTTGATCGGTAGCACTCCTTTTGCTAAATCTTCATCAATGATTTTTATGAGAGCTTGAGCTGTAGGGATTTTGTCCTCATTCATGGGCTTCCCACGAAACCAATTGTGAACAGTCATGCGGGTGACTTTCATTAACTTAGCCACGATGGTCGTATGAATCTTTGCCTTAACACATCGTTTGGCAAGGAGAATCTGGATACCGTCCTTGACGGTCTTGGTATCCAGCTCCTTAATGAACTCCGCAGTGTAGCCTCTAGGCACTTTTCTTAGCCCACTTCTTCACAAGATCAGAGGCAGTGCCGTCGCTAGTAGCCGCGACCTCGGCACGTTGAGTGCTTTCACGCTTGGTTGGCTCACTATCCTCGCCCTTGTCTGACTTGTAAACCGTCATTTTAACTGCGTTGATGGCGGCTGGTGCCTGACCTTGCTTGCGGATGGCTTCAAGATCATCAGTATCGACCGCACCCGAAGGAGAGAAAAGTACACGCGGAACCTTAGCCTTCGTATCAAATTGCATCTTGGTAACCACCGCCCCAGCACTGACATTATGGGACGCAAGCATCTGTATATACGGACGGAAGGGCCAGCGGCCATTTTCTTCTTCTCCGAAAGAAGATGTTGCAGGAAGCACCAACTGATACACGGGGCCATCAAGCTGTTGAGGCAGGACAACCGCAGTGCGCCAAGACATACGGCAAGCTGTACCCGTACCGCCTTGGCCCGAACCCTTGATCGCATTGGGACACGCGGCACAGGTGGGCGACACTGGGTCTTGTACCTCTGCGTCAGGTGTCTTAGAGTCAGACGACCAACATGCGGGAGAAGATTTTTGACCTTCCTTGTACGTGCCTTCGTAGTACGTACGGGATGGGTTGTGAGCCATCTTTACGAAAACCACATTCATGCTGCGATCTTCAATCGAGGCTTGCTCTTTGCCGTTGACAATCATACGGAAGGTTCCACCAGCGATGGAGATCCTGAAGTTCTGCATACCACCAGCAACTGCTTTGGTATCGTCATCAAGACCTTTGGTTACGACGGCGGCTTTCTGAAGTACTACTGCTAGATCACTCATTTTGACTAAACTCCTACTGGGTTAACAACGCATAATTTATTGAACCAACATCTTTCGCGCTTGGCTTGTACACCGTCACAGTGTACTCACGGGCTACGTTTATGCCGGGGGGTAGACCATCTTTCTCACGCCCCACCATAAATTCTTCAAAGTTTGTTTCATGAACACGCTTCTGAAGCAATTGTGGTGCTTTCTGCTCGATCACGAATTCATAAAAGTTGTTCCAGTCAATGACATGAAACCGCGACTTAATCTTACGACTAATCGTGCCGCTTGGGGTACGGATGCTATCTGCACCTTGTTCAGCACACAACTTCAACATCTCTTGCTCAAGTACAACTTGTTGTGCCTTCAGTGCTTCGTCCGTGGATTTAAACGTAGCGGCTAACTTCTCCCGCTCACCACGAATGTTCATGAATGCACTGACAACATCATTCAGATTCATTCTCAGCCTCCATTTCAGATGAATACAACTCGACTAACTTCTCATGTAAATCAATTTTGTTTTCCAACATACGGTACATCTTTCTCTCTACTTCTGAACCTTCAAGATGTATGACAGTCATCTTGTGTTGCTGACCTACTCTATCTATACGAGCTACACATTGTATATACGTCTCCACTGACATGACAGGCGACCAAAACACAATCGTATCTGCCGCTGTAAGTGTGATGCCATGCGACGCCGCTTGAGGTTGCACAACAAGCACCCGTGGATGATCCGTTGTTTGGAATCTAGAAAATATAGCAGCACGTTCACCCGCGCTGACTTGACCATTGACAATCTCTGCTGTGTAACCTCCTTTAATAAGATGTTTATGAACAAGCTCAATCGTATGCGTGTACGGTACGAAGACTATAACTTTGCGCTCAGTCTCAACCATCACTTCTTCAAGCACACGCAAGCGATGCGATACGTCAAACTCTAACACTTCTCCGCTGTCCGAGTAAACAGCTCCACCAGAAATTTGTAACAATTTAGTAAGCATAGCGGCAGCGTTGACTGCACTAACCTTCTCGCCCGCTGCTTTGATTAGCATTTCATTCTTGAGTGATAGATAATATTTCTGCTGTTGCCCAGTCATCGGGGCGCTACGGTACTGATACATGACCTCTGGCAAATCTAGGCACTCATCTTTAGTAAACCTGATTGCGGGCTGTAATACTTTGTAGACCACATCTCTAGCGCCGGGGCGGGGTGACCACTTAAATTTAGTAACGGGGAACATCACTCTGTCGCGCCATGCTCCAAAAAATTTTGGTACATTTTCTGGACAAACTAGCTTGGCAAGCCCGTACGCATCCACAGGTGATTGAGAAGCGGGAGTGCCTGTCAACATCCACAACCCTGTGTACGGTAGGACTAAAGCCTTAAGTGTTTTCCAGCGTAATGTTGTTGAGGTCTTGTAGGCGTTGGCCTCATCAACAACGATCAGATCAAAGCCAGCGTTGTAAATATCCTTGGCTACAATATTTACACCATCATAGTTGATGATGACAAACTCATAATCGCTGTTGATGATCTTGGATCGCTTGTTCGCAGATCCATAGGCCACTGCGGTTCTACGATGCATAGCAGTCTTAAATAGGTCTGACTGCCAAGCTGAATACATGATGGATAGAGGGCAGATGATTAGCACACGCTTGAGGATGCCTTGGTTCATCAGGTAATCACAGGCCCATATGACCGATGACGTTTTGCCCGTGCCTGCTTCGTTGAAGCAGAAAGCCCGTGGGTTATCAACTAAGAATTCTGCCGTGGTCTTTTGGTGATCAAACGGCTTGAACATTCCGGGCCAACTATAGTCTTGCATAACTTATCCACAACTAAATTAACTTGTCACGCACGCGTCGGGGAAAATCCCCGACGATGCGACTAGACCTAACACGCCAGGAGGCTCCACTATGTAAAGCTGTAAACGCTGCCTAGTTGATGCGGTTTTTTGGGGTGTCCACTCACACCTAACGACTATGACGTTCCAACTGCCTAGAAACGCCCCCCACCAATGCATAAGTAAATTATAAGGTCTACTTTGAATATGTCAAGTCTTTTTTCTTTCTCTTTTGCTGATTTCCGAAACTAATTGTCGTTTGGAGTTACGGCGAAAGGATCTATTCGTACTTGGAGATTGTATTGTGTATCCATCTCCATTCGTACCTCCCTTTGATAGGGCGCGTCGATGAGCGATATCCTTACCTTCTCTTGCGTCTGCCGTACCATCGTGATCAGCATCCTTACCGCGCTTATCAACAGTTCGTCTAGCTCGTTGTCGCTCCATGCGGTCTGCATGTTCACCTCTAGCTTTTTGTTGCTGATACTCTTTTTTGTATGGCCTTGGTTTGTTAACGTAAGGCATGTCAACTCCTATTGAACTCACAGGTTCGTACGGCACAGTAGCCGCACAGCACAGTCGGGTTAGCTACCCATTCATTGGTTGCGTGAGCCGCTTCCCACCGAGCGAGGTGGGGTGTGAAGTGTGCCCACAGATCATCAGTTTGATCTCTTGTGTAGGCTTCGTCAACTATGACGTTGTGCATGATGAAGAACAACGCAGCCTTGATATTCAGCACCTCTGGGAAGTGAGCAAACACCATCAAGCCCATGAGTTTTAACTGCATAGGATCGGGGTAGTCGGCCTTGCCAGTCTTGTAGTCCACGATGTGCGCCGTGTCACCATCGACAATGATCATGTCAGCGATACCACGAACCCACCGGTTCTTGTCCTCATAGTCACATGCCTTGCGGTCAGGCAGCAGCCCCATCTTATATTCTGGGTACTTGTTGCCGTCGATCTCCAAGATGCCATCGACATAGCCTTGGTATCGCTTGTAATTGTTTGGAAGAGGTGTGCCGTCTACAGCGTACTTCTCCAGAGCTTTGTGGACTGCATTACCGTAGCGTAGAGCTTGCGTGTAGGGCTGTTGAAAGTTCTTTGCGATTTGGGTTTCGTAGTGTCTACGTGGGCAACCCATGAAATCTTTTAAACGAGAGTAAGACCAATTGATAACTGATTCCATACTAATTTCTCCTATCCACACGCTCCGTAGGATAAACCATATTTAGCTTCACATGTGATAGGCAACCCAGGTGCCCAGCTTGGTCTAGTGTTCATACATTCTATGACATAGGCAAGGGCTTCATCTAGTTCATCTTCTGGTACAACAACTACAACAGCATCATGTACAGTCAGTGCTGGCCGGTATCTTTCGCTGATCAAAAGCATCTGCTCTCCGATGACACACCGTGCTAATGCTTGAACAATGTTCTCAACAATTGAGCCTCCCCAGACAGACACTGGACCTCTACGCGATTTATAAACAATTCTAGATTTAGCTTCGGATGTATCGCGGGTGATCTCGGGGTAGTGCAGATAAAAGCCGTTGGGCAGAAGTATGCCCTCTGGACAAGCGGTCACGCAGTCGTGAACTCCTATGTAGTAGTCCTTCTTGTTTTTAGGCCAGCTTATAAGATTCTCAAGAAAGTCATCACAGTCAGCCCACAGGTCAATGATCTTATCGTTCTCTGACCGATACAAATCAACGATACGCTTGGCTTCGTCGTCATCAACGACAGCCCCCGGCGGCTGGGTCTTTAAAGTGTGCTGGAGCTTGGCCGCACCTGTACCGTAGCCAAGCCCAAGGATACAAGTCTTTCCAACGAAACGTTCTATAGGATTCTCTTTTGATATGGGGCGCCCATATACTTTAGTAGCAAACTCAGAATACACATCCCTGCCTTGAGCGAAGGCATCCACCACATCAGTCTGCCCAGCCAGCCATGCAAGTATGCGAGCTTCGATCTGCGATGAATCTGAGTTGATGACGAAGTGGCCGGGGTATGGTACAACGGCATTCTTTAAAGTCTTTTTCTTCTTGTCGCGGCTAGGTAGGTTCTGGAAGTTGACCTTGTCTTGGCCCGCCCAGCGTCCAGTATGTGCGCCATAATATTTTAGTGGGATTGGCAAGCGGCGTTGATTACGCTTACCGATGTCGATGAACCGCTCAATGCGGGACTCTTCGATGGTTGACTTCGTACCTAGACGTACAGCACAGAGCTGCTGAATAAACGGATCTTCATGTTCAGTGAGCGCAAGGAACCCTTCATCGTTCTTAGCCAGTGCGAACGTGGGTTTGCCCGTGGTCGGGCTTTCTTTGATCGGTGGCTCTACACCAAAAGATTTTAGGAGTTCCGCAAACTGTTTATTTGATGCCAGTTTTTTCCTTACCTCTTCCTCGGTATTGCACCCCAGTTTTTCTTTTAGCGAACCAAGAAGTTCAGACTTCTCTGCCCGCACATCTTCTAGTCTTTCTAGTAGAAGGTTCTCATCTACGGTAAACACAGGGTGGATATACATCCTCAAGGTTAAGTTGATAAGGTCTAGCTCAGACTCAGGAAATTTGTGGGCCATGCACCCAAACAGTTTGTAAGTCAACTCGACATCGTTGACACAATACTCACCGTAACGTGTAAGCTCCTCGGACGTGAAGTCAGCTTTCCGCTTACCCTTGGCATGGATAACTTCTTCGCCCTTCACCCCGATCTGATACCGCTCGGCCAAGACTTTGAGACTACCCCCCGCATCCACACCGTGCAGGGCGCGAGCCATACTAAGTGTGTCAAGATATTTTTGTGGAGAGATTTGTAATGTCCAGGCGAGCACGGAGCCATCAAACATTGTGTTGTGGCACAGGAGCATAGAGTCCCGCCAAGGCAGGGATCTCAGATGCTTATTTAACATTTCACGCGACCCTGAAATCCAATAAGCAGGGGCATCGTTGATCTTGACCCCGATACCGATGACTTCAAATTCAGGGTGACGGACGTACTCCTCCGTCGTCAGTCGGGTCAGTGAAACTTCTTGGCTGTAAAAAGTTTCTAGATCTAATGTTATTAGGTTCATGTCCTTCTGCTCATG
>Ga0172367_10004703_pt1 | contig 16848 bp, 14 predicted proteins | sample Lak10m_FD_114542 | JGI IMG/M metagenome (GOLD analysis project Ga0172367, IMG submission 114542) | Freshwater microbial communities from Kabuno Bay, South-Kivu, Congo - kab_022012_10m | ecosystem: Environmental > Aquatic > Freshwater > Lake | place: Democratic Republic of the Congo: South-Kivu...
ATTAGTTTTTTGCTTTAATCTTTCAAACCATATACTTTCTCACCTAAATGAATCTCTACGATGTATAAGATAAACTTTTTGACAAATATCGCTAAGGTATAAAGCTTCTATCATAGCAGTATCTCATCATCATACTACAGCAGTCACTTTTTGTTTATAAAAAAATCAATCACATGTAGCACAATAGCTTACTCATTTACCAAAATATTCATATTCACCAGGCACATTCAAATGAATTTTCTCAGTACCAGTAGCTAATATCAATGATTTTGTCTGAATTTCTCAGTTAAAATTTGTTTTAATAATATATCATTTTGTAAAGTCATTTTCGTCCACTGGTAAAATGCTTGTAGCTCTATCTTGAATAATTTTTGTACCAAAAGCTTCAGCTTGCTTTCTCATATTTTCCATTATAGTATATCATGAAGTTGGTTCTGGATAACCAGAAAAATTTTCTACAACTGGGTTTTCTACTATCATTCAGCCGTCCGATTCTCATATCAAAATAGGATTCAATCAATATCTTGATGCATAAATAGCAGCTGTATATCATCATCATCAAAGTCATATTATTACTAATTTTTCCATTTTTATTTTTTATTAAGAATAAATTTATTTTTGAACTATACTTCTATATGGTCTACTTTTCAAGTTAAAAAATTAAGTGATTAATGTATAAACAAGTTTGAGTTGAATTCAAAGTTTTTTTTTGTAAAGTATATACTCGTAAATTTAAATTAAATATCAAAAAAATGATTAAAAAGATTTTACTATTTATGTTAGCTGGATTTCTTTGAATTGGCATACTAATAACATTATGATACAATATAATATATAAACAATGATTTTTGAATAACGATGATAACTTATTTATGTGAAAGCAATGAACAAGTAATCTACTAAATACATGAAGCTTTGAAAACTTCAGTTGATTTCTACAAGAAATCGAAAAAAATGATATGGTATATCTAGAACAAACAAACACATGAGATAATGATGACATAAGTAACGATTTCTATCAAGATATAAACTTCTCAAATATAAAAGTAAATGATAATATAAAAGATGTAATAGAACATATAGACCAAAAACCACATAATACAAACTGATATTATTTCTGAATAGTATACTGAATATGATCTGAAGATATATACAACAACTTTACAACAGATATTGTTAAATTAATAGTATATAATGAATTCACTAAAAATCTTGTAACAGTAACAATACCTAGAGATTTGGTATTCAAATACGACAAAGAAGATATTAAAATGGATTTTTTGTATAACAAAACTCTTCAAGAATCAAACAGTCCAATAAAAGCCGTTACAAAAGTTACAAACTTCATATCAAAAGAATTTCAACTACCTTTGAACTACTACTTACTTGTAAACTTTTGAAACTTCAAAGAATTTATTGATAATATATGATGAATCAATTTTTGTAGTGAAAAACCGGTTTATTGGTACGATGAAGAAACAAACAAAAAAGAACTTATTGCTGATAAGTGATGTAACCATATAGACTGAGAAACTGCACTAAAAATATCAAGAACTAGAAAACAAGACAATGACTTTTATAGAAGTCTAAGACAAACTCAATTAATAAGATGAATGTATGAAAGGATTGCATCTATGAATTATAGTGATATATCTAGGGTATTTATAGATCTTATCAAAAAAATCCATACAAACATGAACATTGGTGAAATGCTTTACTCCCTTTGAAGGTTTGAAATAAAAAGAAATGTAAATGTAGTAATTAATGCAGACTGTAATTTATGACAAGCTAAAACTCTTAAATTCTGTTTATTGAGAAATTGATGAAAAAGAGATGAATATAGACTGCGTCCAATAGTAGATAAAGAAACAATAAATCATTATATACATTCTATAGTATTGTATCCTGAACTATTTAACTGTGAATTTAACTGAAAATGAAATTTTCAAGACATGCTTAATCTAAAAAACATTTGAATGAAAATTAAAAAATTTAAATTCTCAAAATCATTTGAAATAGAAAATCTAAAATGATGCTCCGAAGAATCAGTGAATTATTTTCTACAAGGAAATAAAGAAATTAAAGAAAAAAAAGATACAGATAAATAATAATCATTAAACCCGTATAACCGGGTTTTTTGTTAAACAAAAAATGGACAAAGTATTGCTACCCTGTCCAAGAAAAACAGTTTTTCATGCCTATTTAACTAACGATTAAGATAGAATATCATAATATGTGAACCCAACACATGATAAGTCAAGTTATCTATCTTAATAATCAACAAAATGTTGTATCGTTAGAATAATAGAATATTGTAATAATCACATTACTAAAATTTAGTAATTGTATTTAATAGGCACTTGATTATATGTCAATTTAAACTACTTTACAATATCTAAAATTAGATTTAGTTAGATATTAATTTTAATTTTGCAAAACTCTCATAATCACTAGAAGTTAAAGAAAATTTATATTTACCTATTTCATAACTTCAAGATGGTTGTATGCCAAACTCAGAAATTTTAGAATCTTTAGTCAACTCAAAATTGACCATTTGTCATGCCCAAAGACAACTTGCTCAAGTAGGACAAGGAGAATTAATAAAATTCTTTATAGATAACATACTACCGTCAGATAATGTTATTTTCTGATCTTTTTTGATTGTAATATTTTCTCATAATGATTTTAAAGTAATTTTATCTTTTAAATATTCAAAATTAAAATCATCTGTAAAAGAATTATGTCAATCCTCATATACAATTGTTACTTTTCAAACAACTTTATTATCTATTGATATTTTTTGATCTAAAAAACTCATATCTGTAGTATAAAACTTACCACCCAATACTTCTTTATTCAAAACAATTCAGGTTAAATTAGATTGAATATATTTTGTCAGTTTCAAATCTACTTTTTCTATAATTTTGCTTGATATAACATCGTTTAAATATTCCAAACTAGATAAATATTTTTGAAACTTTTGAGATTGCTCTGGAGTTTGTAATATCACAGCTAACAAAGCCTTTTGTTCATCTAAAGTTTTTTTAACATAATTTGATAACCTAGTAAATAAGTATATATCATCTCTTTTATTAAACAGGTTATTAACATTAGTATCTATAATATTTTTTGTTTTTTCATCTACCAAAGAAACATTATCAACATTACATTCTCATTTATAAGCAATTTCAACTTTAGCTGCTCAAGCTCAACAAGCATTACCATAAGTTTTTCAATCTACTCAACATACAGGATTATAATCCATTGTACACATCACCATATCATCTGATGCAAATACAAAGCTAGATAATGCCAATAGTCAAAATGTTCAGATTATTATTTTTTTCATTTTATTTGTTTAAATTATAAATTACATAATATTATACAAAATTTTTATCAAAAGGTGACAATAAAGTTACTAAAAAATCCCGCCAAAGCGGGAAAATATTATTTATTATAAAAATCTTTAACTAAAGGAACCACTACTTTTTCTTGATAAATATCTGCTCATGTTCATATTATAGGAAATACTAATCAAGGAACTAAATATCTATCATAACTATTTCATGTATAATTATAAACCTGTACATACTCCAATTCTGGCTTGCCAAGAGAAATTTCTTTAATCTTAGCATTTGGATCTATATAATCAGATTCATACATTGCTCTTGATCATTTAGATGCTATATCAAGAACTGTTGAAAAGTCTTTTATTATATTATATTTAGATGCTATAAAGTTCTTAGACTCTACTCATCAAACATCAGTAACTTTCATTGTCCTAACATCAATAGACAATCTTAGTCATACATCATTTCAATATTCTTCTACAACAGATTTTCAGTCTATTTTTAGTGGATAGAAAACAGTTACTATTTCAGGTAATAAATATTGAGATCTATCAGATGCTAAATTATAATATTTTAACCAATTCTTTTCTACATAAGGTTTATCATAAGCTGAAATATCTATTCAATAATTAGTTACAAATGAAGAAGCTATTTCTAACGATTTATTATCACTAGGAATTTGATCTATTTTTATAAGATTTTTCTCATAATCTTGTGGTCTATCATATCATATCTGTGGCCACTTAGCATAATTTCTCCATATTCATAAAGTTCATTCCAAAAAATTCATATTAACACTATAACCATATTCCTTATCTTCATTAAAACTCAAACTCTCCACATTCAAATTTGTAAAATTATTTAGATTCAACGTATCGAATTTGAAGTTTTTAAGAATAGAAATAAACTGATCCGTTCAATATGTACCTTTAACTTTTTTCAATACATCCATATTTACACTAGATAAATCAAACTGTTCTCATGTATATACATATTTATAAATGGTATTCTCATAAGGAAGAATAGTAGGTTGTGTTAATAATTTTTCAGTTATAGGAGACTCTAAATTATTAGAAACAGAATCAGATGTGATTCACATATCAGATGTCTTTAAATTTAATCATTCTGTAGGCATTGTTCATCACATAACAGACATATCTCAACCTCATCACTTACCTGCTGATCATGCTGGGATATCAAGTTTACCGAAAGCTAATTCTTTTGATCTTTGTATATTTATACCAAAAGTTAATTTTGAGATATTATTAGATTGTAAATTTTGAGATTCTTTAACAACAACTAATTGCTTAACAACTTGGGGATCAACCTTAGCAATAGATTTCTCTGAGATTCAAGACATAATACTATTTAGTTCAGTTAATCAGGTATTATCTTGGTTAATAAGATTAGATTTATCATGTATATTTTGTTCATTTAATATAGCTTCTTCAACTATTTGGTTTTTTGTTCAACTACTATATGTAATAACATTGTCCAACTTTTGATTTGTTTTGATCTCTAATAATCATTGATAATAATAAAATCAAGCAAAAGCACAAACTCAGGCCAAACTTACTCAACTAATAAAATAATAAAAATTATGTAAAAAGTTTTTCTGAGGTAAAGTTGAAACTTTTTTAGATAAAATAATTTTATCAACTATCATATTTCTAAGTTGCTCTTTAAACTTCTCATCAAACTTTGTATTTGGTTTTGCTTCAATCATTTTTTCAATAATTTTCACAACATTATTTTCATCCATTTTCAGATTTGGGTCAAGCTTATATAAATCATCCAAAATATCTTTAACTATTGGATTCATTTTACTTCATTAAAAATATAAATAATAGCAAAGCTTCTATAGAAACATTTGAGGCTATTTTTTTCATTGTCCTGGAAAATATTTGTTTACAATTGTCCACAGATTTTCAAGTAACATCCGCTATCTCATTGTATGACATATCATTCCATATTCTCATAATAATAATTTCTTTATGATCTGGGTCTAATGTATCCAAATACTCCAAAACCTGTTGAATTTTATCACGATTCTGTATATCTCAAAGCATGTTTGTATAAACTGGACGCTCAGAAATAAGATCTGTATCTACTACTTCTTTTTTTGTCCTATAAAAATCTATTACCAAATTACTAGCTATAGTATAAAGCCAAGATGAAAAACTTGATTGCCTTTTGATGTCAAAAGTTCAAATTTTATCATACGCTTTCAAAAATACATCTGATGAAATATCTTCTGCATCTGATTGGTTTCATACTTTGTAATATACAAAATCATAAATCTTTTTTATGTATTTATCATACAAAACTACATAACTATCCTTATCTCAAGATTGGATAGCTTTTACAATATCAATATCGTTCATCTAAAACTATAATTTTATTTATCTAAAGACCGGCCTTTAAATCAATCTTCAATCTTCAAATTAAGAAAGAATAAATGAGTAAATAGAATAAATGGATAAAAGTTATAATTGCTCAATTATACATTTATACGTTTACTCATTTATTCAATAAGATAGATTGAAGATTAATTATACTACGGATTAAATTTTCTAAAGTGACAAATTTTGACAGAAATATTATTTCTAATATAATTGTATATAAATTATTTTCTATCAAAAAACAAATGGAAATTTCACAAGGAGCAAACGATTGAACAAAACAAAATAAAAACTGATTATCAAAACTTCAAATAGAACAAATACTAGCAACATGTCTAAATTGAAATACTTGTTATGCAAAATGAGCTACAATAAATCCAAATATGGAAGAATGATTTAATATGTTAAGAAATTTTGATGTAATAGAAATATGACCTTGATGAAATCCTATAATTAAATTTTTTCCTTGTAAATCTTACCAATGAGTACAACCATTTGAATGTTCAGTAAATAATCCTGAATGTAAATGATATATTATTGAAGATTGACTAACATTTCTCAGAGAAAAATCAGATAAGTCATATGTAATAGTAAGTATCTGAGTAATTGATGAAGATGTGTTAAACTGTATGAACACAAAAGATTGAGAACAATATATACAAGAACTAGCAAACGAAATAAAAAGAGTTTCTTATCCTTTTGCTATTGTTGTATGAGCTCATGTAGAAAAATATTTATGAAAACCTAATATATGATTGGATACTGGTTTTAATTTTGTAAACTGATGATTATACTTTTCAAATGCTATTAGTTTTGAAGAATTTGTTAGAAGACAAAATAATTTTCACGCTCACTTCCACCCTGCTTACAACGAAAAAGCCGTTACATTATGATATAGAAAAAGATTGGCTTTCCAAAGATTTGCAGAACTTAATCCTAAACTATGTGAGAAAATATTAAAAGAAATGGAGCTAGTTTCAAGATATATAGACAAAGAGGTAGAAATTCCAGAAAATTCACCATACAAAGAAATTAAACATAAATTATATTTTTATTGAGATATTTTTAGCAATCCAAGTCTACCCATCGTAAAACTTATGTACCAAGCATACTGCTTCATGAGAATTTATGTAGAATGAGAAAAAATGTGAATTAGATGAAATTACGAAGATGTACTATTTTGATAAAAACAAATAAAAAAAAAGAGCCGAATGGCTCTTGTAATTTAGGTTATTATTTAACTCTAGGCATTTCATCAGCTTTTGAATTACGGATAGTAAATCTAACTCATTGCCCTCAATTCAATGATTTATCATTTAGTGTAAGAAACATAGTTGGCAATCATTTTGAATTTAAACCGGAACTAATACTAAAATTTCATTTGTCAACCTCTTGAGATATTTTCGGATCAAGATTAGAAATATTTTTCAAATTATCTTTTGTATAATCTACTATTTTTCTATCGAATGCTGCTTTAGCATCTACAGGAAGATCATTATAAAATCATTGTAGCATATTAAAGAATTTTCAATCTCATCATTTAAATAGATCATTAGTATTTGTACGATCCAACACTCAGTTTATAGCTGAAGCAAATTTATTTATATCTTGAGGAGTCAATCTACCAGTTAAATACATATCAGATAACTCTTGTACTTGTGCTGATTGTCAAATTTCTCTATTAAAATTTACATCAAACCTAGGTACCGTAGTATCATTTAATTGATTATTAGATTGACTTATAGTATATTTTCCCCTTTCTTGTCAATCGATAGACAATGTAAATCTATCTGAAAATGAGTCTTGAGCAAAAGAAATTACATTTGTTTGTCCATCTTTTCAAACTACTGTTATTTTTGTTTCTGCAATTCATCTATCACTTCTATTCTCTAGGTTTAAACTAAAAACATCATCTAAATGAATTTCTCTTCACTGTTGTCAATTTACAGAAGGGATTGTAATTTTATTTCAATCAAACTGAACTCATAATTTTCATAACTGGGTAGTTATATCTCATTTAATTTTTTCTTGTCATTCCTTGAAAAATTCATGTTTACCACTTAGAATATCTGATGCAGAATCAGACTCTGATGCCCACCTATGTACATCTCTAACTACATTTGGATCTCATTTTCCTCATTCTACTGGACCATCATTAGCCTTTGGCCAGTCCAATCTTCATGATACATTACTCTTATCAAATGGTTCATTATTTGATAAAGATTTCTTCAAATCAGCTGGGATATTCGAATTTCTTGAAAGCCTATCAGCATAATTAACTCTAGAATCTACAGATTCTTTTCATCATTGCTCATCAACTCTATCATTCATTTCTACTACTCATTTCATTTTTTATTTTTATTTTAATTATTTAAATAATCTTACTTAGTGATTTGTCTAGAAAGTCATCAATATTTTCCTTAGATATTTCCAACTTTTCTTTTTCCCTCATTTCAAGCAACCTATTATTTACTGACTTTAATTTATCCATATCTAGTTTTTTCATATTATCTTTATGCTCAGCATTACTTATGATTATATCATTATATATTTCCACAAGAATCTTTTCATCAATATCTGAAATCTTTAAAATATTCTCATAAAGATTCTTAATAATTTCGTCATCTGAAAATTGTTTTATTTCATTCAGCAACCTAAGTACTTCTGTCCTTTTTTCATTATAAGATAACCTTTTAAAAGCCTTTTGTTTTTCTTTAATAATATCATCTATTATCATAATAATTTAGAAAAATATAAATTATCATAATTATAACAAATTATAAAACTTTTGTCAAATTTTAATAATTTACTTTTTAACAATTTCTCTCCATATAATTGAAAAGACTGCAAAAGTTAAATAGACATCAGCAAGATTAAATATCGGCCAAAAATGTAAATCTATAAAATCTCTTACTCATCACAAAGAATATCTATCTACTAAATTTCAAACAGTTCATGCAATAAATAACATAAAAGCATATTTTGAAATAATCTTTTTATTGTAGCAGTAAATAAATATAAACAAGGAAAATATAGATATAATATATACCAAATTAAAATCTAATAAAATACCCCAAGAAATTCACTTATTCAATATAGGAGTAACTATCCAATGATTTTCAAAAAATCAAAGATTATAAAAATAATATTTACTAATCTGATCCAACAAAAATAAAACAAAAATTCATATATAAATCGTCAAAAAGTTTTTATTACAATTTCTACTTGTAGTTTTACAATTTTTAGTTGGAATCTCAATAGATAACATAATATTTTCTTTAATAGAATTATAAAGTAATGTACTATCAGTAATTTTACCAAATATCTTAGTTTGCTCCATACTAAGAAATCAGTTGTTTCTAAGCCACTGCATATAGCTTCTCATATTTTTTCAACTAAAATCTCATACCAATCATCTTTCAAAGTCTATAATAGAGATTTTAAAATCATCTAATTTGTCACTTTCACCTTTTAACTTTCACCTTTCACCTTTCACCTTATCACTAACTAATACATTTGTATAAGGCCTTATAAGTTCTCAATGAACAACTCAAGTTTTATCTAGTTCATATACTTTTTCTAAAAGTAATAATGCCAATCTTTTTTTATTATTGTAATTATATTGCGACTCAAAAAATTTTTTAAAATGACAACCTTCAATAAATTCATAACTAAAAAAACCATCTCAAGAAGAGATAACTTGAGGAACAAAACTTATTCAAAGGTCATTTAATTTAGAAAGAATTTGAAATTCTTTATTTATAGCTGCTTTTTTTGTTTCATCCAAGGCTTTTTTAGTTGCGATTTTTTTTCAATCTATTTCTTCCAGAAATATCTCACCTCTCCGTCAACTTGAAATTCTTTTTTGCATCACTAACTTTTTATATTACTAGATAATCTTCATATACTACGACTATGATTAGCTTTAGAAGAATCTTTTATAAATCATAATAATCTTTCTTCTATATAAGGATTTTGTTCTAATAGACAATTAATAAATTCAACTTTTTCACTAGAGTTGGATTGAGCAAAAGATTCTCTATTCTTTAAGTATCCAACAACTCAAATCTGTTCTAATATAGAATAATTATATAAAGTTTTACTATCATTCAAATTTGTTCCATTAAATCTGATTGAATTTCGGATGTCTTTCATTCATTTACTAAAAAAATTTTTTACAATTTCAGATCAATAAATTCACTGATTTTTAAATAATACACAAAGAAAATCATTTAGCTTTCATTTATCAAACATATGTTGAAATAATTTTAGAAAAACTGAAGAACTTCATGTTAGAAATAATTCAAACTCCTCTATGGAAAAATAGTCCGTATTTAAAGTTTTAAATAACTTTATTAGTCATAACTTTACTAAAACTCAATCTAGCTTACGCTGAATAGATCTTTCAACATAATTAGTTCTTTCTCTTTTTATCATCGTATCAGTATTATAAGAACGAATAGAAGTCGTCTCTATTCTCTCAGAAATAGAACCCTTCAATAGCTTTTTATCCTTGTAAATTGATACTCTAGAAAGAATTCTATCATCAAGACTTTTTAAGAATCAATATTTTGCTCAAAATTGATAATATTCTGACATCAATCAAGTTAAATGATTTTTACAGTATTCTGTAGTTGAACTACCAAAAGATTTAGATTTCTCTATCAAAATTTGATATAAATTATCCAATAAAACCAAAACAGAACTGATAAAATATTCAATTCTTGATTTATAATCTTTAATAGGAGTTGAATCAATAGGATAAAAGAACTTAAAGAAATCCAAATGAAATTTTAATATACCCAAATATGTTGATAAAACAGTTAATTTAGACATTCTTTTAAATAATTGTCTAGCATTTGATATTGCAACTCTATTTTTAACCAAAAATGGATTAGCAAAAAACTCTAGTTCCTTTGTTCTAGGATCAGGTAAAGTATTTTTTGAATTTTTATATTTACGGATAGGACTATGTTCCGTAAAAACTTGATAATAAAGTGTATTAAAAGAGCTTCTAAATAATTTAAAAAGTTTATCTCTTATATAATCAGCTATATTTTCAAATTCTTCATTCATAAAAATAAACTCCATATCCATTGGGTAGTTTGATATTAGCGATTTTAATTGATCAGCATCCATCAAAATAAATACTGAATATAATTTTTCCAAATCAAGTACAATTCACATTCTAAATGCACGATCATAAATGTGTATAAAATAATGAAGATTTGTTTTTGATTTAGATAATATAGTATTTAAATGTCTTCTAATTTTTTTTCTTATTAGCCAGCCTTTGTCATAGGTAGAAAGGATAGCTTCTAATTCTACTACTCAAATTGAATCTATCAAAGATAAAACTTTATATGGATCAACTAAAGAAAATAATCTATTAAAAATAAATAGATTTCAAGAATAATTTCTTATATCTACCATATTAGAAAGTAGATTATCAATTTCTTTATCCATTTCTTCAATACTAATATCAGAAAATTCATACAAAAAATCAGGAGGCAATCATGTAAAATATCTCTGTAAAGAATCAAAATAATCAGATCCGTTAAAAGCTGGTAGTTTATATATATTTGAGTTATCTACAGCCTTACTTTCTCATACTCTATTATCCGAAAGTGAATCCAACAAAGTAATAAAATCACGCATTGATAAATCATTAGATATAGGCGATACTGTATATCTAGGTATTTTATTTACAATCTTATTTCAAATAAAAGCAGATGAAATTTCTGATATTTTTCAATTAAAATCCGAAAATGTGAAATTTGATAACAAATAATTTAACAAACTTTTTTCGTCAGTAGAAAATTGTTCAGTCTTATGAATCATTTCTATAAATCAATATGTTACATATTTTATAAACATATTTTTTGAAGGGAGACAATCAAATATAGCCTTTATATGATAATTATTTATCACTACATCATCAAAATATGCCAATATTTGTTTTTCCAAAGTCTCAATAGAATCTGGTATTTTTTCAGAATAAAGTAATTCTCAGCTTTCAGATATGTTTATACTAATCTGCAATGCTGGATAATACAATCATGATAGATTATTATAAATTATTAGTTTTACAGCAGTTACATTTTTATCATAATAAACCTTTATAAACTGATTAGAAGATAATTTTCATTGAGTCATAAAATCATATCAAAGCAATCACGCTTTAACTTTTTTATTATTTTTATTAGAAATAAATTTAAGAATATCTTCTACAAAAGTTTCTGAATATTCCTTTTGAGTTCAATCATAATAATCTGAAATAACACTTATTTTTTCACTTATAGCTCATATTTCTTTTGTAGAAACATTTTGTTTACTATCTATTGGTAGATCAGAAACAACAGCATCATTAAGTTTTATTTGTCAAACAATTGCTTCAATTCTATTCATAAATGTATTTATATCTGTTTGTGAACTTTCTCAACATATTAATGATATAAATAACTGAAAACAATAGTGTTCAAATGATTGTTTTAAAGGTTCATTAAGAATTTTAATATAATACGAGTAGGTTTTGGTTTTGGTATCGTAATATGGTTGAATTATTGGTTTTTTATTTTGTGATAAAAATCATCAGTTTTTAATATCTAAAATACCCTTATAAAACCTCATAACATCATCTGAAAATACTCTAATACGATTTAACGCTAATAATCATTGAAACCTTGGAAGATCTAATTTTATATTATTTGACGAATACAAATATGCCAACAACTTAGAATCTGTATTAAATAAACCCAAAGATGCTCAATTATCTGACATTAAAATCTGTGGAAATATTTTTAATCAATTATAAGTAAAATTTCACCATGTGTGAAAATCCTTTTGAATTAAATCAGAAAAATCTAACTGAACTGATAACTCCTCTTGTACAAAATCTTTATATTTTTTAAAATGAACTGACAAAGATTTGTAAAAATTTTCTGAAAATGATAATAAGTCTTTTGAGTAAGATATAAGTTCTTTTGAATCCAATCTACAAATTTTGTTTATAAACTCTTCTATAACTTTATCTATAGCATTTATGTTTCAAGCATTAATTTGATCTTTTAATTCTTTAGGAGCCTTTGTCAAAAAATAAAATCATAAACAACTAATTAAATGTTCTGATACTAGATCTCTTTTATGCAAATTTCATTTAATCATAATAACTTTATCTTGAAGACTAGTTCATGGAAGATAAATTCTTATAAAAACCTCAGATAATATATTCATGAAAGAAACTGCTTTTTTTTCATCTTTCAGAAAAAGTTTTTCTAAAAAAAGTTCACCAACAATTTTTGGCTTATAATAATTAATATCCTCATAAGAATAACCCTCTAAAGTATTAAACATCATATATTACAAATTAATTCATATATCAAAATCATCCATAATAGGAGTAGAATCATCTCATGTAAATAATGAAATTTCATCATCTTGATCTCACTTAGTCTTTCTTAAAGCTGTCTTTTTATGATTATGTGATGTCAATAATAACAAAGATGGATCTGTAGCTACTCAATTATTAGCTAATACATCTATCATAAGCATTCTTTGTTGAGTTGGTTTTACTCATTTTATACGTTCTCTTAGAAAATTCTGAAAATCTCTAGTGGTTGCCAAATGTATAGGGAATATTGACTCTTTAGATTTACGATATAATGCCCGATCAAAACATTTTTTTACAATTTCGTTATAAACATCCTCATCTTCTTCCTCTATCACGGATAATATTAACTCAGTTTCATAACTAAATCAATCAAAAAGTCTTCTAAAATCATACGTAATAGTTAGATCAGCACCCTCCTGTAATTTAATAGTAGGTTCGTCTATTTTAAGACTATAATTAACTATTTCTAAAGCAATAAATCTTAACAATGAAGCATTATACAATCAGTTATCATCATTGACGAAATCTATATCTTTTATACCTCTTAATAACTTTTTGAAAATAGTGCTATCAACTACTGATAAATGAACAAAAAATAATCTCAATACATTCTTCCTAGCAGCGTTATTTACAGTTTTTGAACTACTATGTAACATCCATGCCAAGAATATATATGGGTTAGAAAAATCTAATATATCGGATCTATTTAATCAGTGTATGGATAACAATTTATATCATAGTGTTGATGATTCAAGAAATGTAACTAAATCTAATGCTAATTTGATTCATTCTGAAAATTCAAAACAAGAAACTCTTTGACCAATTAGTTTTTTAACATTACTAATAGCAATAATTTTATCTCAATTAGACAAATCAGAGCTTAATATTGCTCAATAATGAGAGAATACAGATTCAATACTCTCTACATTTATTTGTAAAAAAGCTGTATTATAAGATGACAATGCATCACTAATTCATGCAGAAATATGTGGCAACAATTTTTTTGATGGTGAAATTATCAACGATGTAGAAGGATTTTCAACAAGTCTAGTCATAGTTCAATATTTAGTTATTATATATCTAAAATAAAAGGATATATAAACAAATATAGATATATGTCAACATATTTATTGATTTTATCTCTACAATACTATCTTTATAAACTACTCTAAACTGACCTTGCCTAAAATATCTATTAAAAAATTATCTTCTGTTAAACCATCCACTTTAGCATCATAAGATAAGATAACTCTATGTCTCAAGACATTTAAAGCTACTCTTTGTATGTCTTCATGATTTACATAATCCCTTCAGGCTAAAAATGCTACTGCTTTGGAAGCATTCATAATTCAAATAGATGCTCTTGGTGAAGCACCATAAACTATCAAGTCATTTTTTTCTCTAGTTTTTCAAATCAACCTTACTATATAATCTTTGATATCATCACTAACATAAATAGAGTTAACACTTAACTGTAAATCTATAAAAGATTTTAAATCAATTACTTTTTCCAAACTTAAAGAGTCCTCTTTTTCCAAAATATTCAATATTTGTTTTTCTTCAACAAGCTCAGGATAAGAAACTAATACTTTAAATAAAAATCTATCCACTTGTGCTTCAGGTAAACTATAAGTTCACTCCTGTTCTATAGGATTTTGAGTAGCAAGCACAAAAAATGGCTTTGGCAATAAAAAGCTTTCTCATCAGATAGATATTTTCTTTTCTTGCATAGCTTCCAGTAGCGCTGATTGAACTTTTGGAGTAGTTCTATTTATTTCATCAGCAAGTAAAATATTTGTAAATACTGGTCATTGTTTTACCTCAAAATTTCAAGTTTTTGTATTAAATATTTCTACTCAAATAATATCAGAAGGCAACATATCAGGAGTAAATTGAATTCTTTTGAATTGCATATCCAATACTTTTGAAAGGGTTTCAATTGTTTTTGTCTTGGCAAGTCATGGAACTCACTCTACCAAAAGATGTCATCAAACCAATAAATTTATTAAAATAGCATTGATAAAATCATCCATTCAAACTATTTTTTTCCTTATTTCATTTTTAAAACAATTAAGATCTTTATTAATTATTTCTATATCTTTAAGTCATTTCTCAAAAAATACAGTATCTACATTAGTTTTCTTTATAGAATTTATTATCTGTTGCTGTGTAAATTTTGGCTGATTTAGAACATCATCAGAAACTCTACTATCGTCTTTCCATATATAATACAAAAAAACTATTAATATAATCACTATTATAAACAGCAAACCTAACATATATAACATTCATAAATAACTTAGCTAGATAAATATACAAGAATCATTTAATAAAAAACTTTTTAAAACATACTATTAATTCTATCTTTCATATAATCAATCAATTGTTGTTTTAGATTTTCTTTAAGTTCTTCTTGTTTTTGTTCTATTTGACTTTTGATTTCTTGAGTTTTTTTATTAACAGCAGAATTTACAGTATTTCATAAAACTGTTGTTCAACTTCAACTATAAACACTCTGAGCTGAATCAACTATAATTTTTGAAACATTATCAGCACTAAAATCCACAGTAAACTTAAAAACACTATAAGCTCAAAGCAAATATCAAACGACTAATCAAACAATAATCATCAACAAAGTTTTCATAATTATTTTATAAGATTATAAAAAACTATTTTGAAATTTCCAGTATTTTATCTCTTCAAGTGTGTCAAGATACTATAGATATATCCCTTTTATGACATTTAAAATAATCTGATAAAACTTCTATAAGTTGTGCATTTGCCTCTCAGTCTATGGGTTTTGCACTCAATTTAACCTTCAACACATCCAATCAAAACATATCCTGTCACATATTTGAAACTTCTATTTTTTTGGCTCATGGCACTACTCTAATATGATATTTCATTAAATTGGAGATTTATAATTGAAAGTAGAAAATAAACTGTTTAAGTATTTCAAATAAAATAAACAATTTCAATTAACTATTATTAAAAAATAATCTTAGTAATATAATAGAATAAAGCACTAATAATTCATGTTTCACCAAACAACAATGCAAACATTTTTAAAAACATTCAACCATCCATAGCTATTTCTGAGTTGATATTACCATACATAACTCATAAAAAGAATGAAAAATCTTGGTTCAAAAGCATATTTCACATAAATACAAAAACAAAACTTAAAACAAAATATTTGAAATATGAAGTTTTTTTTATTTTAAACATAGACTATTTTAGATTAAACTTTAAAATTAATTTATTAGCATCTATAGAAACATTTCAATTTAATGATTTATTAGAAAAGTATCATATATATTTATCGTCAATAACTGATTCCTGTCAAAGTAATAATGAATATCTCTTATATAACTCTATTATTTTACCGAAATTTACATAAAAATTAGTTACGGTTTTATCATCAAAAATCAAGTCTTTATTGCTACTTTTATCAGATTTTTTCAGATTTGCATTAAAAACACTTAACATAGCATTATTATCTTTTTGCTCCAATGTAACATCTCATCATATTGCTGATCACATATAAGGCAATCTTACTTTATATCAAAATTTGTTATTCTCATTTAATTCTGTTACATATCCAGATATTATAGGGTTATATGAAATCAATGTTTTTAAATATGGAAAATATTTATATACTACCGAATAAATTGTAGGATTTTCAAAAATAAGTCATGCTCATAAT
>Ga0172367_10004706_pt1 | contig 16837 bp, 13 predicted proteins | sample Lak10m_FD_114542 | JGI IMG/M metagenome (GOLD analysis project Ga0172367, IMG submission 114542) | Freshwater microbial communities from Kabuno Bay, South-Kivu, Congo - kab_022012_10m | ecosystem: Environmental > Aquatic > Freshwater > Lake | place: Democratic Republic of the Congo: South-Kivu...
AAGGAAAAAAAGTGATCATCATCGGCGCAGCGCGCCAGGGTACTGCCCTGGCCCGTTACCTTGCACGCCACAACGCTGAGGTAGTACTTAACGACCGCCGTCCAACCGAGCAACTTAAAGCCGAAATGGAGAGCTTGGCGGCGTTCAATATCAAATGGGCTACCGGCAGCCATTCAACAGAAATCATGGACCCACGTCCTGACCTGGTTTGCATATCTGGCGGGATTCCGCTAAACAATCCGCTGGTTGAATTCGCGCTAAGCAACAATATTCAAATTTCCAACGATACTCAAATCTTCATGGATGCAGCACCATGTAAGACCGTAGGGATCACTGGATCTGCCGGAAAAACCACAACGACAACCCTGGTTGGTCGCATGGCAAAAGCAGATAATTCGAAGAAATATAAGAATGTATGGATTGGCGGCAACATTGGCGATCCATTACTCAATTATGTCGATGAGATGCAACCAACGGACCTGGCGATTCTTGAAATATCGAGTTTTCAATCTGAAATCATGTCATCATCGCCCAACGTGGCAGCGATATTAAATATTACTCCTAATCATCTCGACCGCCACAAGACAATGGAGAATTACATTGCTGCAAAAGCGCAGATAATCAATTATCAATCTCCAGATGATATCGCAATCCTTGGACGCGACGATCCAGCTTCCTGGGCGCTGGTTGAAAAAATCCACGGGCACCTGCTTTCTTTTGGGTTCAGTTCGCTGCCCTACGGACAAAATGGGGCCTACTGTGAAGATGACAAGTTTTTTATTCGCGAAGGAAACCAGGATTCACTATTACCAGTAGATGACCAAATTGAATTACGCGGAGAACACAACCGTTTAAACACCATGGCTGCTTGTACAATCGCCTATTCAATTGGCCTGAAGCCCGAATCAATGGTCGCTGGGGTAAAAAACTTTCGCGGTGTGGCACACCGGTTGGAGTTTGTTCGCAACTGGCATGGCGCACAATGGTATAACGACTCGATTGCTACCGCCCCAGAACGGACAATTGCCGCGATTCGATCATTTGATGGCCCAATTATTTTGCTCCTTGGCGGGCGAGATAAGGATTTACCCTGGAAAGACCTGGGCAATCTAATTCACCAGAGAGTAGACCATGTGATTCTTTTTGGCGAAGCGGCCGAGAAAATTCAGAGCGCAATTGTTGAGCAGAAGACCGAATCAAAGCTAAGAAGCCTTACCCGCACACAAAATTGTCATGAGGCAGTAATCGCAGCATCCGAACTTGCACAACCTGGGTTTACAGTTCTATTTTCGCCAGGTGGCACTAGCTACGATGAATTCAAGGATTTTGAAGAACGTGGAGATAAGTATAAACAATGGGTACTAGAATTTTCAGAGACACTTCAGTAGGTGTCAATTCATTAACTCCATCTTCCAACCCTTCTGCCTTTCTGAATAGAGGCCGGGCTGATTTTCCTTTGGTGCTGGTCATGATTGCATTCGTCGTTTTTGGATTGGCGATGGTCTTCTCTGCATCATGGGACTATTCTTTGATTTGGTACGACAATCCAATGTACCAGTTTTATCGGCAGATTACCTGGATGGCTATTGGTATAACAACAGCGGTCACAATATCTTTTATGGACTACCACAACTGGCGAAAATTGGCTTTGGCCGCGATGGTTATTGTGATTGCCGCTCTTGTGCTAGTCTTAGTGGTCGATGAAACAGTGAACGGAGCAGTTCGCACGATTATGCAAGGTTCCTTGCAACCATCCGAAGCAGCCAAGGTAATTACGGTTGTATATCTTGCAGTGTGGATGCACTCCAAACGAGAACAACTCCATGACATTACCTGGGGAGTAATCCCTCTGGGTTTTATCATCGGAATTATTTGCGGTCTGATCTTATTACAGCCCGATCTCTCCGCCGCAATTACCATCGTCATGCTCGGCGGCTTGCTGTTCTTTCTCGGCGGTGGAGACATGAAACAGATCGTCACTCTCCTATTCCTGATGGTCGTTGTTGGTTTGCTTGTCTTAAGAGTTTTTCCAACCGGCCAATCTCGTATTGAGAACTATATTTTAGGGATTAAGGACCTGACAAAAGCATCCGATCATGTAATTTTTTCGTTTGAGGCGATCGTCAAAGGCGGCTGGTTCGGGACTGGGCTAGGGATGGCCTCAACGAAACTTGTAGGCCTGCCGTTTGCGCCCACTGATAGTATCTTCGCCGTTATCGCAGAAGAACTTGGATTAGTTGGAGCCGCAGGAACGGTGATCCTCTATGGCTTGCTGATTTGGCGAGGCCTACGAATTGCTTTTAGAGCTCCGGATATGCTCGGTAGTCTAATCGCTGCAGGGCTTACCTTGTGGATTGGGACTGAAGCTTTGATCAACATTCTAGTAATGGTTGGACTTCTTCCCTTTGCTGGTAATGCGTTACCGTTTATCAGTTACGGCGGTTCAAATATTGTTTCATCTTTTTTGGCTATTGGGATCCTGGCAAGTGTCTCCCGCCAGGCTCACCAAGAGACAGAAACTGAAGAATGGAGAAATCTAGGTGCGAGTATTGATTTGCGCGGGCGGAACCGGCGGCGGAGTGTATCCCGCATTAGCCGTTCATAGCGCACTTAAGGCTGCCGACCCTGATTTAGAAACCCTTTGGGTAGGTGGCGAAGGTGGTATGGAAGAAAGGCTCGTTGAACGAGCCGGTATTCCGTTTAAAACCATCCCCGCCGCTGGTATTCATGGTGTCGCCATTCGCCAGTTACCTGCTAATATTTCGGCCATTGTCAGAGGAATTAAATCTGCCGCAAAAATCCTGGATAATTTCAAACCGGATGTCTTGTTTTTTACAGGTGGTTACGTTGCAGTTCCGATGGCCCTGGCGGGACGCAGCATTCCTTCTGTAATTTTTGTACCAGATATCGAGCCGGGTATGGCATTGAAATTTCTAGCATTCTTTGCTTCATGCGTCACAGTTACCGCGGATGAATCCCGGCAGTTTTTTTCAAGCAAAGCAAAAATTGTCGTAACCGGTTATCCTGTTCGCAAGGAAATTTTGGAATGGGAAAAAGAAGAAGCCCGCAAACACTTTGGTATCAAAAACGCTGTGCCGGTTCTTCTGGTTTACGGAGGCAGCAAAGGTGCGCATTCATTGAATGTCGCCCTGAAAGAACATCTGATAACACTACTAGAAAAAGTAGAAGTCATTCATATCAGTGGTGAATTAGATTGGTCTGAGATTGAAGAATTTATTAAGACACTTACCAAGCAGCAAGCGGACCTTTACCATGCGTTCCCATATCTTTATGAGGATATGGGTGCAGCGTTTTCGGCAGCGGATCTGGTTGTGTCCAGGGCAGGAGCATCAAGTCTTGGGGAATTTCCTCAGTTCGGCCTACCTGCGATCCTGGTTCCCTACCCTCATGCGTGGCGATACCAGAAGGTCAATGCCAGTGCTCTAACAAAACGAGGTGCAGCCTTGATGATCGAAGACGCCAAGTTAAAGAGTGGCCTTCTACTTACAATCGAAAAACTTCTGGAAACCCCTGAAAAACTCGATTCCATGCGCTCAGCCATGATAACCTTAAAATCCACCAATGCTGCCAGCCAAATCGCCGATCAACTAATCAAATTAGCCGGAGACAAGAGATGATCAGTCTTAATTTCGCTTTTTGGCTGTTAGTAATCTTGTTTGGTTTGATCGGCATGATGCGTGGATGGGCCAAGGAATTGCTAGTTTCATTCAGTCTTATCCTTGGATTGGCATTCAACAGTCTGCTGATGCGTTATGTACCCATAATAAAGGCCCTGGCGCCGGATGATACTCCCCTATTCTGGATCCGGATCACTATCGTCACTTCACTAGTCTTTTTTGGATATCAGACTGTTAGCCTCCCCAGGTTTGCATCAAAGGCAAATCGTGAAAAATTACAGGACAGCCTACTGGGGTTTGTCCTTGGCGCATTCAACGGATTCTTGGTAGTCGGGACAGTTTGGTTTTATCTTGCGGAAGCGAATTATCCATTTGCAGACTTTATCACTCCGCCTATCGAAGGCACTCCAATGGGTGATGCTGCTATTCACCTGATGCCTATCCTGGCGCCCCGATTACTCGGAGAGCCAGCCATCTACTTCGCGGTTATGTTGTGCTTCATTTTCGTCCTGGTGGTGTTTATCTGATGACTCACGTTCATTTCATTGGGATTGGAGGCAGTGGTTTATCTGCGATCGCACGGCTCCTGCTCGAGCAGGGTTACCAGGTGAGCGGATCTGATCGCGCGCTTTCACCCCTAGCCGCTGATTTAATAAAAGCAGGCGCGGTTGTATCCGTTGGTCATGCGGCTGAAAATGTGAGTGGCGCGGACTGGGTCGTTCGTTCTTCAGCCATCCCTGATGAGAATATCGAAGTACAAGCAGCCAGAGCAGCCGGAATCTCTGTTTACAAACGCGCTGATTTTCTTGGAAGGCTGATGGCCCCTCCCGAAAAAGACGGCATAGCAATAGCCGGTACTCATGGAAAAACAACAACCACAGCCATGATTGCCTGGACACTCGACCAACTCGGCGCAGATCCTTCTTTTATTATTGGTGGTGTTGCTCAGAATTTTGGAGTCAACGCAAGAACAGGCAAAGGAAAGGCTTTCGTAATTGAAGCCGATGAATACGACAGGATGTTCCTGGGCTTGAAACCTCGTTTCGAAGTTATTACCAATATCGAGCACGACCACCCGGACATATATCCCACCTGGGATGATTTTTATAACGCGTTCAAAGAATTTGTCCATTTAGTTCCGAAAAATGGCGCTGTAATCATTTGCGGAGAGGATAAAGGAGCAACCAGTCTTGCGAAGGATGCTCTTGCCATGGGTAAACGCGTTATTGGCTATCGGATTGCTAAAAACAGTGATGCTGATACTAGCGAATGGATTTTGGCACAAAATGTCGTTGTTAATCAGTACGGCGGTTTTACTTTTGATGTGGTTGCTCTTCTCTTATCCGGTTCTGATTTCTCAGCAGGTGTTCAGTTGCGGGTTCCAGGACTTCACAATGTTCTTAACGCGCTGGCAACACTTGGAGTATGCATACTAGCGGGATACTCCCTGCAAGAAGCAGGCAAAGCTCTGAGTAAATTTAGTGGTACAGGAAGACGATTTGAAGTGATTGGTGAGGTAAATGGCATCACGATAATCAACGATTACGCCCATCACCCAACAGCCATTCGAGCGACTCTGACTGCAGCTCGAGCTCGATTCCCTGAAAAACGGATATGGGCTGTCTGGCAACCGCATACTTATTCACGTACCCAGGCCTTGTTCAATGAATTTGTAGAATCATTTGGCGAAGCCGATGAAGTTATCATCAGTGAGATCTATGCAGCGCGTGAACCAAAACAGATTTTTTCTGCAAACCAGGTGGTTAATGCGATGCACCATAAGGCAGCGCATTTCATTCCTACTCTGCCAGAAATCACTGACTACCTGGTTGCTCACCTTGAATCGGGCGATGTTCTCATCGTCATGTCGGCTGGTGACGCAGATCAAGTAAGCACAGATATATTGAAATATTATCAAACCAGGTAGTGAGTTTGAATGAGCAAAGAAAAACAAGCAAAAACCAAAGAACATATTTACGAAACGGATGTAATTGCCTTGCCTACATTAAGGGTTGTCCTCCCAGATACACCAGGGCTAGATTCTCAGGGCAAACACAGGACAATCCGAACGATGCACACAGAGATACCCATTACCGAAGCCAGAAGTCTGGTAACGAAATTAATTGGGCATTTTAAGAATATCGAAGACAATAAGGAAGAAGGATAGTGTTGGTTCAAACTGTAGCCTCTAATTTTCGCGCAAGGTTTGGTGATCAGGTCAAGGAGAATGTTGTTTTGGCGCCTTATACCTCTGCGCGCATTGGAGGACCAGCAGATTTTTTGATTACAGTTAGAAGCAGCGATGAACTTATCGATGCTGTTCAACTCTGCCAGGGAACAAATCTCCCAATGAGGCTTATCGGTGGCGGTTCAAATATCCTGGTAAGTGATAAAGGTGTTCGGGGAGTTGTAATTCTTAATAAAGCCAAAGCTTCCGAATTCCACAAAAGCAATGCACCGACTGCTTGGGCAGAATCCGGTGTCGTATTATCAAATTTTGCCCACAGAACCGCTGCAGAAGGGCTCTCCGGTCTGGAATGGGCAGCGACTATACCAGGCACAGTTGGTGGCGCCGTATACGGAAATGCTGGAGCTTACGGGAGTGATATTGCCCAGAACTTAGTGCGCGCAGAAATATTAACCGAAACTGGGCGCGAATGGTGGCCAGTAAACAATATGAATTATGGCTATCGACGAAGCATCTTCAAAGATAATGGAATAAATTGCGTAATCTTGTCTGCTGAATTCCGTTTAAACAATGGCGACCCTGAGACGATGAAGACGGCAATAGAACAATATTCTATTCGTAGAAAAGCAACACAACCACCTGGCGCAAGCATGGGTTCCATGTTTAAAAATCCGCCAGGCGATTATGCCGGGCGGTTGATAGAAGCTGCGGGTTTAAAAGGAATGCGCATTGGCAATGCGGAAATAAGCAATGTACATGGTAATTTTTTCATCAACCACGGCGCAACCCGTGCAGAAGACATAAAGTCGCTCATTTTTCAGGCAAAAGAAAAAGTAAAGAAACTATTCAACATCGAACTGGAGCTTGAAGTTGAATTGATCGGTGAATGGGAATGACAATTAATCAACCTAAACGCATCATTGCGGTTTTATTTGGCGGACGATCCGGCGAACACGAAGTATCTCTTATGTCCGCTCGATCGGTATTGTCTGTAATTGACCATTCCCAATATTCTGTTGTGGAAATCGGAATTACCCATGAAGGTGCTTGGTTAACCGGTCAAAATACCCTTGCGGCATTCGAAAAAGGCTTGACGGAAGATTTGCATCCGGTCAATCTTCTGCCAGATCCTTCTAGACCGGGTCTTACTATAGTGAAAAACTTTGTCAGTGAGAACAATCTTCCCGGAAAAGAAATTAGCATCCCAGTGGATGTCTATTTCCCGATCCTACACGGGACAAATGGGGAAGATGGTACTGTTCAGGGCCTGCTCGAGATGGCGGATGTTGCATATGTTGGCGCCGGAGTGATAGGATCAGCAGTCGGAATGGATAAAGGTCTTTTTAAGGATGTTATGATTGCCAATAACATTCCTGTGGTCAAGTCAATTGTTGTCTTGCGATCTGAAATTAAGGGAAATCTCGAGCAAGTGATTCGCCGCGCAGAGGAGACCGGGCCCTATCCCCTCTTTATTAAACCTGCCAATCTTGGTTCTTCTGTTGGAATCACCAAATGCCGTTCACGTTCAGATATTGCCGAAGGCTTATTGGAAGCAGCCGCGTACGACCGGAGAATCCTAATTGAGCGAGGGATACCTAACCCACGCGAGATCGAAATCTCGGTTCTTGGTAACGATAATCCGCTGGCGTCCATACCTGGTGAAATAATACCTGGAGCTGATTTTTATTCTTACGAAGCAAAATATTTGTCCAGTAGCTCGGAAATTCGCATACCAGCAAAATTGAGTGATGCGCAATCTGCTCAAGTCAAAGCCCTTGCATTGCGTGCCTTTAAAGCAATTGATTGCTGCGGAATGGCGCGAGTGGATTTCTTGCTTGACCCACAAACAGAGGAAATATTTCTTAGCGAGATCAATACCATACCTGGTTTCACAAAAATAAGCATGTATCCAAAACTTTGGGAAGCCAGTGGTATGTCTTATTCAAGCCTGGTAAATCAGTTGCTTGAACTAGCATTCGAACGCAAGGCTGATCGCGACCAATCATCACATGAATTCCGGAGGGAGCAATGAGCCCTGACCGCACAACAATCACACGCGCCGAAGCAATTCGCCGCCGAAAAGAAGAAGAACAAAAGCGCCGGGAAAAGCTAACAGAGAAAAATGTATCTAAGCCAAAACCTGTTCCAGCCCCGAAACCAATTAATTCGCCCAAGTTCTCATGGACGAAAATACAACATAAACAAGATCCTGTCTCAACAAGCCGTTGGCAGCGTCGCTATGACATCGCCATGGGCGCGCCATATGGAAACCAGGGACGAAATTACAATAATGCCAAATCAGGCAGCTTTTCGCTTAGCCTGCCACATTTCTCCTATGGGCCACGCTTGTTATCATTTTTAATCGCCATATTTTGCGCCGTTGATATATATCTGATGCTAAATATCGATCCATTTATTGCCCATAATGCAGAAATTACGGGAAACAATCGTGTCACGGTGCAGGAAATACAAAGTGTATTGAGGATAGAAAACAAACCAGCAGCGTTTCTTGATCCAATTCAAATTGAAAACTACATTCTTGCCACAATTCCAGACATATCTGCAGCAAAGGTAGAAATTAACCTACCTGGCAGTGTTATTGTCTCTGTGCAAGAGCGCAACCCGGTTGCTGCCTGGAATCAAGATGGTCAGACTATCTGGATTGATGCCAACGGTTATGCTTTCCCTTCTCGCGGGCAAGTGAACAATTTGCCGAAAATTACAGCGACGGGATCCCCGCCATCAGTTCCTGTTTCTACCGATCAACACATTGGTCCCCAACCATTCTTGACTGCAGACCTTTCAAAAGCAATACAAACCCTGCTGCCAGTCTTGCCGCAGAACGCTACTATGATTTTTGATCCTAAATATGGGCTGGGTTGGAGCGATCCACAAGGTTGGAAGGTTTATTTTGGGAATTCCAATGGAGATAATGCCTTGAAATTAAAGGTTTACCAAAGCATGCTAGATTACCTCAATAAGAATAACATTCAACCTACTATGATCAGCGTAGAATTTCCTAATGCTCCTTTCTACCGGGTGGAACAATAAAATATGGATGATATTGTTGTTGGCATTGATGTAGGAACTACCAAAATTTGCACCTTGGTCGGCAGGGTTGAACAAGACGATTCCCTCCGAATTTTAGGTGTTGGTATCGAGCCTTCGGAAGGAATCCGAAAAGGCGTGATTGTCGATTTAACTGCGGCCTCTCAATCAATTGCCCGCTCAGTAGTGCAAGCCGAGCAAACATCAGGGGTAAAGATTGAAACTGCTCTTGTCAGCCTGGCTGGAGCCCACGTCGCCTCCATCAACAGCCGCGGCGTCGTTGCTGTCTCTGGTCATAATACTGTGGATGAATCAGACATCGAGCGGGCGATGGACTCTGCGCGTGGAGTGGCCATCCCAAACAGCCGTGAAGTCATCCATGTCATTCAACGAGGATTTACGCTTGATGGACAGGATGGTATACACCAACCCATTGGTATGCATGGTTACCGGTTGGAAGTTGAGGCGCATGTGATCACCGCTGCGACATCAACCGCGGAGAATTTGCGCCAAGCAATGGGAGCCGCAGGTGTTCGTGTGGCTCAATTTGTGCTTAATCCTCTTGCGTCCGCCGAAGTAGTATTGACTGATACCGAACGAAATATGGGCGCAGTTGTGTGCGACATTGGTGGTGGAACGACTGATCTAGCTATTTATGTAAATGGCGACGTCTGGCATACAATGGTTCTGGCAGTGGGAGGTAACCAGATTACCCAGGATATTGCGATCGGGTTTCGACTGCCTGTAAACCAGGCTGAAGAAGTAAAGAAACAGTATGGTCACTCAGTCCAATCAGAGATAGGTTTGGATGAAGCTTTCCATATTCAACCATTTGGTGCAGAAAATCCATTACGAATGAGCCGCCGCGACCTGTCTCACATTATTGAGGCGCGTGTGGAGGAGATGTTCGATCTGGCTTTACAGGAAATCAAGCGATCTGGTTACGATGGCCTGCTACCCGCAGGCATGATCCTGACTGGTGGCACCAGCCTGCTTCCCGGCATTCGCCAATCAGCCAGCAAGGTTCTGGGTATGCCTGTGCGCACTGCTCAGCCAGAAAAACTTGTAGGACTGGCAGACAAACTCAACTCACCTGCCTATTCAACCAGTGTTGGGCTGCTTAGTTGGGCAGCCGCATTGCAAGCACTTCCGGTATCCTTTCGAGACAATGTCAAAAGAGGACGCCAATCGCAAAAAGGAGATGGCGAAAATTGGAATACGGTAAAGAATCTGCTAAAACGCCTGCTCCCATAAAAAATAATTGTCGTTTAAACGACAAACTCTGTCCCTTATCAACATTACTCATATCTATTCGGTAATCATTTTTGGAGGAAAAATGGAAATCAAACCTATAGAAACCTTTGCACGCATCAAAGTCGTCGGCGTTGGTGGCGCTGGTTGCAATGCCGTCAACCGCATGATCATCGAAGGAATCCAGGGAGTAGAGTTTGTGGCCATCAATACCGATGCCCAGGCACTCCTGTTGGCAAAAGCCCCTACCAAAGTTCGTATCGGAGACAAACTGACCCGCGGCCTTGGCGCCGGTGGAAACCCTGAGGTTGGTCGAAAATCGGCAGAAGAGACTGCTGAAGAACTGTACTCAGTACTTAAAGGCGCAGACATGGTCTTCGTTACAGCAGGGTTAGGCGGTGGAACCGGCACAGGCGCTGCTCCAATTGTGGCCCAAATCTCCAAGGAATGTGGCGCGTTAACGATCGGTGTGGTCACTCGCCCATTTACGTTCGAAGGCGGACGCCGGATGCAATCGGCTGAAAGCGGCATGGAGATGCTCAAAGAACATGCCGATACTTTGATTGTCATCCCCAATGACCGTCTTTTACAAATCGTTGACAAGAAGGCAAGCCTGAGCGATGCATTTCGCATGGCGGATGATGTCCTTCGACAAGGTATTCAGGGTATTTCTGAACTGATCACGGTCCCAGGTTTAATCAATCTTGATTTTGCTGATGTCAAAGCAATCATGTCAGAAGGTGGCGCAGCGCTGATGGCAGTTGGACATGCTGAAGGCGATGACCGCGCCCGCCTGGCCGCAGAACAGGCTATATCCAGCCAATTGCTGGATATCACGATCGATGGGGCACGTGGTGTCTTATTCAACGTAACCGGCGGGCCAAATATGACCCTGTTTGAGGTAAACCAGGCAGCCGCGATCATTCGTGAAACCGCCCATCCCGATGTTAACATGATCTTTGGCGCTGTCATCGATCCTAATATGGGTGACGAAATCCGGATCACAGTTATCGCGACCGGGTTCGAACGAGCTGCCATGCCGCGCCGCATCATGGATCAACGACCAGTTACAACTACCACCCGCCAGCAAAATGAACGGCCACAGCAACAACCTGCGCCAATCCCTGCTCGCCCACAACCTGAACGTCCTCAACCTGCACAAGGCACACCAGTTGAAACACGCTCGTTAGAATCTGTTACTCTAAACCCTGCTCCGTCTATGCCTCCGGCTAATATCACCCCACCTGAATTCAAGGCCCAGCCGTCTTATCAAGAAGATCTGGATATCCCAACATTCCTGCGCAATCGACGTTAAAATTATGGCTCGATGCGCCTTGGTAGTGCTAAGGACTGCCAGGTAACAAGTAACAAAAAGAAAACTCCCCAACCCGATTATCCAGGTTGGGGAGTTTTTTATTTAATCCTGCCATTCCAATTCATGGTCACCGATTTTCACGGTGTCACCATCCCGTACACCTGCCTCACGCAAAGCTGCTTCGATACCAAGCACTTCCATTAATCTCTGGAACCTGCGCAGCGAACCCGCATGTTCAAAATAAGTCATCTTGGTGGTGCGTTCAATACCCGCTCCTGAAACGCGCCATTCATTGGATCCTTCGCGAGAGATTTCGAATTGCTTTAAGTCATCCTTCGGGCGATAGACCGGTAAAGGAATTTCCACATCGGCTAGGACCGGGGTGCTTGCCAGTTTGTTGTAAGCTTTGAATACCAAGTCGCGAATATCTGTCCGAGCCAGAGCCGAGACAGGTAGAAGTTCATAACCTCGCTTTTTCAATTCTTTCTTGAGATTTGGGAACAGCGCTTGCGCTTCTGCCTGATCCATTTTGTTCAAAGCCACAATTTGCGGTTTTTTCGATAAATTCGGGTCAAACAGAGATAATTCGCCATTGATTTGGCTGAAATCTGCAAGAGGATCGCTTGATAATCCATCCAAGAGGTGAATCAACACTCGAGTACGTTGAATATGCCGTAGAAAATCATGCCCAAGGCCTGCGCCCTGGCTGGCGCCTTCAATCAAACCTGGAATATCCGCTAACACAACTGTGTTTTCTTCATCGATCCTGGCAACTCCAAGATTAGGTTCAATGGTTGTAAATGGATAAGGGGCAATTTTCGGCTTGGCATTGGTCAAGACTGATAACAATGTAGACTTGCCAGCATTTGGAACCCCAATGATGCCAATATCTGCTATCAGTTTTAGCTCCATGCGAAGAAATTTCTCCTCGCATGGTTCGCCTTTTTCCCCGGTTCGAGGAGCCTGGTTTCGGGATGTAGCAAAATGTTGATTACCACGTCCACCTCGTCCGCCTTTACACAAAGTTAAAAGCTGTCCAGGTTCGGTCATGTCACCCAGTAGTTCGCCGGTCGTGCTATCAAAGATTACTGTACCCGGCGGGACTGGAATAATCAAATTTTCCGCACTACGCCCAGACATGTTGTTGGGACCGCCACCCTTGCCATCCTTGGCAATAAACCGCATATTATGCCGATAGTCTGCCAGAGTATTCATAGTGGCTCGAACTTCAATGATCACATCTCCGCCCTTGCCGCCATCACCCCCATCTGGACCGCCGCGTGAAACAAATTTTTCACGATGAAAATGGACCATCCCATTACCACCGTTCCCTGAACGTATATAAATTTCTGCTTGATCGATAAACATGGTCTTACTCTACTCGCTAATCTGACTGAAATTTCAGCCGGTTACAAAAAGGACTGAGATATTATTCTCAATTTGATGATTGTACCATTGCACAAGGAATGACTCCCTGATGTCCTGCTCAATTTGACCCAAAATCACAATCCCCTCATGCAGCCTCGATCAATAAGAAGAAACTTACCAAACAAAAAAGGTAGTGCTATCCCCGAAGATATAGGACAACACTACCTGCAAAAGTAATCTTAAGATTGTTGGCAAAAAAGCCCTTACTTCTTCTTTCCGAATTTCTTCATCAACAAATCGGCAAGCGTGGGTTGACCAATTTCCTGGAGTTCATACCGCACTCGTTGATAAGGTTTATTGATCTTAATAATACGAGTCAGATCAATGGGTGTACCTATAACCACCAGGTCAACATCAGAGGCATTGATAGTAGCTTCCAGATCCCGGGTTTGTGCTTCACCGTAACCCATCGCCGGTAAAATTGGCCCAGTCTTAGGATATTTAATATAAGTAGCGGCAATTGATTTTACTGCAAATGGGCGTGGGTCGACGATCTCAGCAGCACCAAAACGGCGGGCTGCCACATAACCTGCGCCATAAGCCATTTCACCATGGGTCAGCGTTGGGCCATCTTCCACGACCAGAACCCGTTTTCCCTGAATTGCTACAGGATCATCCACAAACAGCGGGGAAGCGCCTTCAATTACAATTGCATTGGGGTTCAGACGGCGGAGATTCTCGCGGACCTGGATCACCTTTTCAGGATCAGCCGTGTCTACCTTATTGATGACAAACACATCCGCCATGCGTACGTTTGTCTCTCCAGGGTAGTAAGTACTTTCGTGACCGGCACGATGCGGATCAGCAACGACAATTTGATAGTCAGAAACATAGAAAGAGAAATCATTATTACCGCCGTCCCATAAAATTATATCAACCTCTTTCTCTGCCTGGCGTAATATCTTCTCATAATCAACCCCAGCATAAACTATCACACCGTTATCAATATGGGGTTCGTATTCTTCCCGCTCTTCGATTGTACATTCGTGTTTGTCCAGATCGCTATAATCAGCAAACCGCTGCACTTCCTGCCGAACCAGGTTGCCATAAGGCATTGGATGGCGAATAGCCGCGACTTTGTAACCCATTTCGCGCAGAATAAGCGAAACGCGCCGTGTTGTCTGCGATTTCCCAGAACCTGTACGGACAGCACAGACTGAGACGACTGGTTTTGTGGACTTTACCTGGGTGTAATTAGTTCCCATAATTCGGAAATCCGCGCCCAACGCATTGACCTGCGATGCTTTATGCATCACGTATTCATGCGGAAGATCAGAATATGCAAAAACTACCTGCTGGACTTTGTATTTCTTGATCAATTCGGCCAGTTCACTTTCAGCATATATCGGGATACCGGCAGGATACAAATCACCAGCCAACTCCTTAGGGTATTGGCGACCTTCAATATCTGGGATCTGGGTAGCCGTAAAAGCAACGACTTCATAATCCTTATTCCCACGGAAGAAGGTGTTGAAATTGTGGAAGTCGCGGCCGGCGGCTCCCATGATGAGGGTCTTAATGGGGGTCATTTAGAAATCTCCTAATCAGAAAAGATGAAATTCAGCAATACTCTTGAACCTGGCATAGTAATTGTTTTGCGAAGGCAAAACAAAATAGCATCTCCCGCGCTTTACAGGAGAACCAGCGCCCATATTGGGCATCCTATGACAGGACAAAAAATCACTGACTTTCGCAACGGGCTTTGCCCGTTACGTCACATCACTTCTGGGGCTGTGATGCCCAAAAGCGCCAAGGCATTGGCGATCGTTTGTTTTGCAGCCGCCACCAGGCTCAACCTGGCGTATATCACAGATTTTTCTTCTGCCTGGAGAACAGGCACTGCATGGTAGAAGCTGTGAAAGGAATTCGCCAGTTCATATACATAGACTGCAATAACCATCGGACGATATTCATTTGCTGCTTGTTGAACCAAACCAGGAAAACGAGTTATATGCTCAATTAACTCAATCTCATGAGTAGAAAGAGCGTAATCGAATTTTGCGGATGGAAGTTTTTCATTTTCGCTTAGTTGGTGCTCATGCCTGACTTTCTTGATAATCGAATTCGCCCGGACGTAAGCATTCTGGATATACGGTCCAGTACGCCCATCAAAGCTCAGGGCTTCGTTAATATCAAAAATAATATCCTTATTGTTATCAACGGATAACATGGAATAAGCCAGGGCACCTAAACCAATTTTCGTGGCGACACCATTACGTTCACTCTCTGGCATGCCAGGATTCTTTTCGGAAATTACGGTCAGCACGCGCTGGATAGCTTCATCATATACATCCTTGAAGAGAACAACTCTCCCACGTCGGGCAGACATGGCACCTTCAGGCAGGCTGACATAACCATATGAAAGATGGTAGCATTTCTCAGCTTGAGGGAATCCCCAAAGTTTCAGAATTGCAAAAGTCTGTTGCATGTGCAAAGATTGGCGCACATCAATTACGTAAATGGAGCGATCTACATGATATTGCTCAAATTTCACTTTTGCCAGAGCAAGATCTTTGGTCAGATAAAGAGTTGTTCCGTCAGAGCGCAAAACCACATTTGTGCGGTATTTTTCCTTGGTCAAGCCCAATTTTTCGTCGATCTTTACGATAACCGCACCGCCAGAGGGGCGCTCATCGGTCGCAATATCTCTAGCAATTAATTCATCAACAATGGCTTTTGAAGGTTCGTCCACTTCACTTTCAAAAAACCAGACATCGATCTTGGTACTGAGAATATCTAAGATATCGCGTAATTCCTGCAGACTCCATTCGCGAGTTTCCAGCCATAAATTACGCACCAAAGGGTCACCTGCATCCCATTTTCTATACATCTCGCGCCGTTCAGTATCATAAATTTCCCGCTGAGCCTTTTCTTCAGCGCTCTCACCCTCTTTTGGCTCCAAAAGACGGGTCGCTTCGGTATAAATGTTCGCCAGCCATTGCCCTCGCTCATGAATACCTTGTGGTTCTTTGCCACGATAGAATTTATCGTAAGCCCAAACAACTGTTATTACGCCCAGGCCAATATCACCAGGGTAAGATGCTCGAATGGTCTCAAACCCAGCAAACTGAACGATACGAGCAAGCGACTCGCCCAGCAAAGTGTTGCGCGCATGGCCAATATGAAAAGAGTGATGCGTGTTCGGTTGGGCGTATTCCACCATCACGCGTTCATTTTTCGAGGTGCCAGCTCCAAAGCGCGCACCTGAATCTAAAACAGTGTTTACAACCCGGGATGCATATTCTGGAGTTGAAAAATATAGATTCAAATATGCTTTGACAGCTTCAACATGGCTAATATTTGGGAGAACCCCCAGATAAATTTTTACTTGCTCAGCAATTTCAGCAGCTCGCTGTGGTACAGGCAATCCTTTACCTTTTCCGGCTTTCTGCTCATTGGCAGCCATCTGGAAAAAAGAAACTGAAATTCCCCATTCTCCACTAAATGGAATAGATGCCCATTTCAACTCAGTTTCAGGTATATCATTCTCAACACAAAAAGCTTTAATCTTTGCCTGGATAACTAATTGTTCTTGTTCAAACATTCTTCACCTGGTGTCATGAATTCTCAACGCAGATTATAACATTGCAAGCCGGTATAACACCTTCAAGAAACAAAGCGACACTGGACACAGCCGAAACTAAAAAGACCCTGAAGGTTGAGCTCCAGGGTCTAAGTAATCTAAGAGATGCTAGTCAATCTTAGCAAATTTTTCGGCTGGCGTTCCGCAAACAGGGCATTTACCTTCAAATTTTCCTTCATGTGTATAGCCGCAAATTGGGCACACATAAAAATCTACCACGGGGGTATTCGGATCCATGTGCTCCAGGGCATAACGATAGAGCGCTTCGTGAACCTTTTCAACTTCATAGGCCCATTTAAAGGAAGTATTGGCTTTCTTCTCGCTTTCCTGTTCAGCGTCCGCAATCATGCCAGGATACATCGTAACGACTTCATAATTTTCACCGG
>Ga0172367_10004710_pt1 | contig 16828 bp, 6 predicted proteins | sample Lak10m_FD_114542 | JGI IMG/M metagenome (GOLD analysis project Ga0172367, IMG submission 114542) | Freshwater microbial communities from Kabuno Bay, South-Kivu, Congo - kab_022012_10m | ecosystem: Environmental > Aquatic > Freshwater > Lake | place: Democratic Republic of the Congo: South-Kivu...
AGGAAAAACATTCCCTTGATGTAGCCTTTCAAGTGTGCAACGCTCGGCGCGCGAAACGCAACCCATCCGATCAACACAATAAAAAATGTAACCGATACACGGAAAATTCTTCCAAGCTTGTCGGTGATTTTACGAATGAACAATCGCTCTGCCACAAGAAAACTTCCGTGCCATACACCCCACAGCACAAACGTCCACGATGCGCCATGCCACAATCCTGAAAGCAGAAACACAATCCAAAGGTTCATGTACATTCTGCGTGTTCCGTTTTTATTTCCTCCTAACGGAATGTAGAGGTAGTTGCGCATCCACGATCCCAATGTCATGTGCCAGCGACGCCAGAACTCTGTTATGCTCTCACTGATGTAAGGATTGTTGAAGTTTTCAGGAAAGCGGAAGCCGAGCATACGTCCGATTCCGATAGCCATATCACAATAGCCGGAGAAGTCGAAATAAATCTGAAACGTATATGCTACCGCAGCCATCCACAATGTTCCCGGCGCGAGATACTCGGGAAGAATTCCGTCTATACCCAATTCTTTACTTCCGTAAACGGAGTCTGCATATAATGCAAGTGTATTTGCGATCAATACTTTTTTCGCCAGACCAATGCCGAACCTGTAAAAGCCCATGAGCTTTTCTGATGTGGTGTCGCGTTCGCTGCGATCTGTAATCTGATCTGCCAATTCGTGATAACGTATTATCGGCCCTGCAATCAGTTTCGGAAAAAGAATGATGTACAACTGATAGTCCCGGAAATTTTTCAGCGGAGCGTGCACACGACGATACACATCAATCATGTACGTCATCGCTTCAAATGTGTAGAACGAAATTCCGATCGGCAGCACAACGCTCGTCCATTGAATATCTCCTTCAACGCCCAGCTTGTGCAGTGCTCCGTTAAAATTCTGAATGAAGAAGTTGGAATATTTGAAATACACCAGCAATCCGAGATTCATGGTGACGGACATTCCCAACAGCATTTTTCTCTTGCGGTCCGACGAGCTTTCGCTCATCATACGTACCAGAAAGAAATCGAGAATTGTGGTTCCGATCAGAACAAAAATAAATTTCGGAGCGCCCCAGGCGTAAAACAGCACACTGGAAAACAGCAATACAATATTCTTGTACTTACGAGGCGTAGCGAAATACAACAGCAGAAATGCCGGAAGAAAATAACAGAGAAAAAATGTACTGCTGAATACCATCTTTCATGCACACATTGTTTTACAATGTCGTGCGTGATGTAAATATACAAGTTGCCGGCCGGATCAGACCGCTGCGGTTTTACACGAGTGAAATATCGAACTGTACAAGATCGATAAACTCCTGCACGCGCTCGTCAACTGCTTCCTGCGTAAGTCCTACCAGACGCTCAACACCGAATTTCTCAACGGTGAATGATGCCATAGCAGATCCGAAGATGATTGCGCGCTTCATGTTCTCGAATGAAATGTCTTTTGTCTCTGCAAGATATCCAACGAATCCTCCGGCGAAACTGTCGCCTGCTCCTGTCGGATCAAACACGTCTTCCAATGGAAGTGCCGGAGCAAAGAACACCTGCTCTTTGTTGAAGAGCAAAGCCCCGTGTTCCCCTTTTTTGATGATGAGCACTTTCGGGCCCATTGCCAGAATTTTCTGTGCGGCTTTCACTAATGAATATTCACCTGAAAGCTGACGCGCTTCGCCGTCGTTGATAGTCAGCACGTCTACTTGTGAAATCGTTTTCACAAGATCTTCATACGCTGTGTCCATCCAGAAATTCATTGTGTCGAGCACAATCAGCTTCGGACGTTTCTTCAGTTGCGACATCACCTTCTGCTGAACAGACGGCATGAGGTTTCCGAGCATCAGAAACTCCACTTCGCGGCAATTCTCCGGAACCACCGGATCAAAATCAGCAAGAACGTTCAGTTCCGTTGCCAATGTATCGCGGGAGTTCATGTCGGTGTGGTAACGTCCCGACCAGAAAAATGATTTCTGACCAATTTTCACCTGCACGCCGTCGAGTTTCAGGCCGTGCTTTTTCAGCATGTCCATAGATTCATTCGGGAAATCCTCGCCTACTACGGACACCATATTGATGTTCTTGTAGAAATAGCTTGCGGCAAGACCGATATAGGTGGCAGCTCCGCCAATAATTTTGTCTGTCTTTCCGAAAGGTGTTTCAATGGCATCAAATGCCATGGTTCCGACAACGAGTAGGCTCATGAATTGTAGTTTTTTACGGGCGCAAATATAGGGAAATGCGGGGGGCGGGATTGATCTTACAGAAGTAAAAAAGAAAAGCCGCATTGCTGCGGCTTTCTGCTCCCCCTTCTGGACTTGAACCAGAGACCCCATGATTAACAGTCATGTGCTCTAACCAGCTGAGCTAAGGAGGAATTTCCCGAAAACGGGCTGCAATATTACCACTCAGTTCCGAAATCTGCAACTGATTTTCATGTTTTGATGCTTTTTTATTGGAAAACGCGGGCAATGACCTTAATAAAACCGTAATATTCACGTTTCGCCAGATTTTTATTCAGCAAGTTCATGCAAATTTTATACGATCAGGTTAGCATCTTTTCCTTGCTCGAAGCGGCAAATCGCGCCAACTTCGATCCGCGCTTACCATATGTTGATCTGTTTGCAACAGAAAACCATACAGCGTTTCTGGTGTTTTGTCCTGATGGCGTTTGCAAAGGCGCTACAATCTACCTTCTGGAAAAACCATTCCTTCCGGGCGAGCCGGAACGAAATCTTTTACCGGCGATCATGAAAATTCAAGGGGATGAATTTGCAGATGAGTTGCGCGAACTCGCTGAAGAAAAAATACGTGCGTTGATCGAAAACAAACCTGCGACAGGATACTTCTTCGACGCACATTAGCAATGCGAATTCGTATTCGCTGATTCCGTATATTTATTCCTCACCCAAAACCCGTTTTGATGAAACAACTTTACACTTTCCTTTTGATTACCGGTTTCTTATTCGTGGCAAAAGCGCAAACCGGAACGTTCTGCGACATGAACGGTAATGTTGTGATTTACTCGAACTATGATGGCGGTCCGCTAACAATTAACGTCGATCAGAACATTCCCAACCTGAAAATCGGTGTACTCAGTTACGAATTCTGTACAATCAACATTACAGGAACTTATGCGTCAAATGTTACTGCGCTATGGTACGTAGGATATAACAATAGTGGCAACCCCTGCAGTATCAACCAGCCATACACTACAACAATTACAGGAGTACCTGCGTCTGTCGACTCCATTCTGCTCTATCCGGCTGCAACGTATTCTAATCCTAACGGATACAATGCAATGATTTGCACCTATTCCTGCAGTACAACAACAAATCAGGGCGGATGCAACACTGCGGATCAAACTGCACATTATTTCCTCACGCATTTCGGTGGAACTTTATACTTTCAGCAAACCCAATACGGTTGTTGGCAGGGAGCCATGAATATTTCCGGCGGAGGAAATTGCTGCGCGAACCCGCTGACAGAAGTCGCAGAGAATTCCATCTCTTCTCTATTCACTGTGAATCCGAATCCCGCAAACGAAAGTACAATCGTTTCTACTCCTTCGTATTCAACTGCAAATACTCTTGAAATTGTGAATGTTCTCGGTGCAGTGGTTCGCACTTTTTTTATCGCGGCAGGAACAATGCAGACAACTGTATCTCTTGAAGGTTTGGGAAGCGGCGTTTACATGTTCCGTATGCAGAATGATTCTGAAATCACAACTACACCGGTCGTAGTATCTGAATAATACGAGAGAGTCGGCTGTTTTCAGCACCTGCAAGCTGTTCGATTACAAATACTGATTCGCAAGATTTGCCAGCTCACTACGCTCTCCTTTTTCAAGCGTAATGTGCGCGTACAGATCCTTGCCTTTCAGTCGATCAATCATGTACGACAAACCGTTCGATTGCGTATCGAGATATGGTGTGTCTATCTGGAAAATATCTCCGGTGAAAATGATTTTTGAATTTTCTCCTGCACGACTGATTACAGTTTTCACTTCGTGCGGTGTCAGATTCTGCGCCTCATCAACAATGAAAAATACATTCGATAAACTTCTTCCGCGAATGTAGGCTAACGGACAAACAACGAGTTTTTCATTTTCAACCATCTCGTTGATCTGCTTGAACTCGCGGTCTTTTTCACTGAACTGGCTCTTGATAAATTTCAGATTGTCCCACAGCGGTTCCATATATGGATTCAGTTTCGACTTGATGTCGCCCGGCAGATAGCCGATGTCTTTATTGCTCAGCGGAACAATCGGACGCGCAAGATATATCTGATGATAATTTCTTCGCTGCTCAAGGGCGCCGGCGAGAGAAAGCAATGTTTTTCCTGTACCCGCAACACCTTGTATAGTTACAAGTCGGATATCAGGACGCATGATCGCATCAAGCGCAAAACTCTGCTCTGCATTACGCGGTGTAATGTTGAACGCAGACTCCTTCTTCACTCGCTCCAACTGATCTGTATTCTTATTGTAGAAACCTAAAACCGACTTCTGACCGTTTTTCAGAATGTAATAATGATTGGCAACCAGCGGTTTCTTCTTCATCGCCGCAGGTAAAGCAGTCGATTCTTTTTCATACAACTCCGTAATTCCTGTAGCAGGAAATTTCTCTTCCGTAGAAATTCCGGTATAGAGTTCATTCGGATTCTGAATTTTTCCCGTTTCGTAATCTTCCGCAATAAGATTCAGTGATTTCGCTTTGATGCGCAGATTTATATCCTTCGTTACCAACACAACTTTTCTCCCCGGATAACTTTCCGCCAGATGCAAAGCTGAATTAAGAATCTTGTGGTCTGCTTTTCGCTCACCGAAAACGCGCTCTGCATCTACTGACGCCGATTGATTCATTTCAATCTTGAACATACCATGACCTTTGCCATTGATGTTCACCCAATCCTTGAGTGTATTGCGTCCTGAAATCTTATCGATGTATCTCGTAAACTCGCGGGCCGCAAAATTTTTGGTGTCGCTACCCTTTTTGAAGTTGTCGAGTTCCTCCAATACCGTTATCGGTACAACAACATCATGTTCTTTGAAATTTTTAATCGCATTATGATCGTAAATAATTACCGACGTGTCGAGCACGAATATTTTTTTCTCCTTCGCCATAAGTATAAGAGCGTGATGTTGTGTAGCTAAACTAATGTTCTGCAATTATCGTTTTGCACGATTAATTGCATAATAATGAACATCGACTTGTTTATCCTGAAATTGCTCGCGCGCAAATTTGACAGCAAAAAAGTCGCCTTCGTCGAAACCTGTTGATTCTAAGCGCTGTATGTCGTATAATTGAGAGTTAGTAGTTATAGAATGCTGCCGGCTTTCACTATCTGATTTTTGACATTGGTCGGGATCAATTTGTGAAAAATCGATAGTTTCTGTCCCTATTAAGCTCAAAGCACACCACACTAAAGCTGTTTCATGAAAACAATTACTCGTAATCTGTTCCGCGGATTGGCACTCGTTGCCATAACCGCGTCTTCCCTGCAGGCACAGAATTGGAGAGATCCTCTTGCTGACCCGAATGCAAACTTCTACAGCATTCAGTCGAACTTCTATGCCGAATGGGGCGCACGTGAACAACAAAACAATCAAGCGCGCCAGGACAATACATTGCTCAACGACAAATGGCCGGGCAATGATCCTGCAAACCCTGCTGCTGCTCCGTTTATGAAAGGCGGATACAAGCAGTTCAAGCGTTGGGAATATTTTATGGAGCCGCGTGTTTACCCTTCAGGTGATATTACGCTGCCTTCTTCTAACTACGAACGCTTCGTTGAGTATGTAGATGCAACGCCTGCTGCGATGGATCAGTATGTTCAAACATACGGTGCAGCTCCAATCGGATCTCAGGCTCAGCAAAACCGTTCTCAGGGCCCAAGCACTAATCCGAACATCATGTCGAGCACCTGGCAATTTGCCGGGCCTACAGGTTATCCTACAAACGGAGGCGCAGGACGTATTAACGTAATTCGTTTCGACCCGCAATTTGCCACCAATAATACCATGTATGCAGGTGCTCCGGCAGGAGGTTTATGGAAGTCAACCAACGGAGGAACTTCCTGGGCAATTGTTTCCAGCACGGATCAGATCGCATCTATCGGTGTAACGGATATTGCAATTGATCCGACAAACAGTAATACAATTTACATTGCTACCGGCGATGGTGATGCAGGCGATACTTACAGTGTCGGTGTATTGAAATCGACTGACGGCGGTGTTACATGGAACACAACAGGTTTGAACTGGACAACAAGTCAGGGTCGCACCATCAGCCGCCTTTTGATCAATCCTTCAAATGCACAGATTCTCATTGCTTTTACATCAAACGGGATTTACAGAACTACAAATGGAGGAACAACCTGGACACAAACCCAAACCACCAATTCATTCCGTGATGGTGAATTTAAACCGGGAGACCCGAATACAGTTTACGGGGCAGGAACGCGCTTCTGGAAATCAACTGACGGAGGCGTTACGTGGACGAACACAGCAACAGGTCTTCCTGCAAACACAGCGGTTGACCGCTTTTCAATTGCAGTAACAGCAGCTAACGCCGCTTACGTTTACATTCTTGCAGGAAGCGCTGCTAACAACGGCTTTTATGGAGTATATCGCTCCACCGATTCAGGCGCAACATTCACTTCACGCTCTACAACACCAAACATTATGGGCTGGGCGAGTGCAGGCAACGATACCGGCGGACAAAGTTGGTATGATCATGGTTTTGATGCAGCACCGGGAAATGCCGATCACGTAATGGTGGGTGGTGTCAATCACTGGCGCTCAACTAACGGAGGAACATCTTGGACACTTAACGCACATTGGACCGGAAGCGGTGCACCGTATGTGCACGCAGACGTACATTGTATCGTTTACGCACCTACGCCTTCTACGAATACTACTCGTTACTTCTCAGGAAATGACGGAGGTATAAATGAAACCACCAACAGCGGTGGCGCGTGGTCTGATCGCAGTGCGCAGCTTTGCATTGCACAACCTTACCGCATCGGGCTTTCAGCAAGCAATGGGGCTTTGTGGCTTACAGGGCACCAGGACAATGGAACAAATCTGAAAAACGGCGCCAGCTACTCCGAGGTAATGGGTGGCGATGGGATGGATTGTTTCATTGACCGCACGAACAATAACGTAATGTACGGTTCGCAGTACAGCGGTTCATTAAATCGATCAACGAACGGCGGGGCGAATTGGACCGGAATCAATACCGGATTAACCGGAACCGCTCCATGGGTTACTGCATGGTATCAGGATCCTACAACAGCCAACACAATTTATTGCGGACGAACAAACCTCTTCCGCTCTACAAACCAAGGTACCAACTGGAGCGCAGTAGCTTCTGCTGTACCAGGAACAGGAACAATTGTGGATTTCAAAATTGCTCCATCAAACAACCAGATAATTTATGTTGTTAAATCAAACGCAGTTTACAAAACGATAAACGCAGGTGGCGCATGGACTACAGTAACAGGAACGCTTCCTGTAGGTAGTGCCGCTATCACACGCGTTGATGTTCACCCGAACGATCCGAACCACGTTATCGTTACCTTCTCCGGATATTCAGCTGGCAACAAAGTTTTTGAATCAACAAACGGCGGAACTTCATGGACCAGCATTTCAACCGGTCTTCCAAACATTCCGGTGAACTGCGTTCGCTTCATGCCGGGAACAAGCACAACTACCGATGCAGTTTACGTTGGATGCGACGTTGGTGTTTACTATCGCGATAACACTTTCACTGCGTGGCAACCGTATTTCACCGGTCTTCCGAACGTGCCGATTTTCGATCTTGAAATCTACACAGGAACAGGAACACTTCGCGCTGCATCATATGGTCGTGGTGTATGGGAAGTGGATATCTATAACCCGGGAACACTTGCACCGATCGCAGACTTTACAGCGAACCAAACAGTTGTTTGCCCTGGTAACGGTGTAAACTTTACAGATATGTCTTCCTTCACTCCAACTTCATGGAGCTGGACATTCCAGGGAGGATCTCCGGGAACTTCAACAGCACAAAACCCAACCGGCATCACCTGGAGCACTCCAGGAACTTACAGCGTAACTCTCGTTGCAACTAATGCTAACGGAAGTGATTCAGAAATTAAAACTGCATATATCACTGTCCTCGGCAACGCAGTTGCCCCTCCACTGGTGGAAGGCTTCGAAAACACAACGTTTGTTCCGGCAAACTGGACGCCGGTCAATGCCAACAGTGATGGAATTTTCTGGGATAGAAACAACGTCGGAGCTGCAAGTTCATGGAGTGCACGATTCGATAACTATACTTTGAATGCAGGCGGCGCACGTGACGAAATGTGGGCTCCGCGACAAACTTTTGCGTCTCTTTCTGCTTGTACGTTGACCTTCGACGTAGCGTATGCGCGCTATAGTGCAACCTACTCCGATACAATGTCTGTGTGGATCTCTACAAACTGCGGATCTACGTGGACACAAATCTGGAACAAAGGAGGCACTACACTTGCAACAGCTCCGGATCAGACTGCATCCGCATTCGTTCCAAACTCAACTCAGTGGAGAAACGAATCTGTTCCACTTACCGCTTATCTCGGACAGAGCAGCGTGTTAATCAAATTTATGAACCACGGTCGCTACGGACAGTGCTTGTACCTCGACAATGTTAACATCACCGGAACATCAACGCCAGCATTGCCAAGCGCAACATTTACGGCGAGTGCAACTACGGTATGTACCGGTACTGCGGTAAGTTTCACGAGCACTTCAACAAACAGTCCAACTACGTGGTCCTGGACATTCCCAAGCGGAACTCCGGCAACGGCAACAACACAAAACGTTGCAAGCGTAGTTTGGAATACAGCAGGAACGTATACCGTAACTCATACTGCTACCAACGGCAGCGGAACAGGAACAACCACACAGGTAATTACTGTTAACGCCTCACCAACAGTAACCGCTACTGCATCCAATGCAACAATTTGTAACGGCAGTTCTACTACTCTTACCGGTAGCGGCGCGTCTACTTATGCGTGGATGCCGGGATCGTTGAGCGGCAGTCCTGTAACAGTTACGCCAACATCTACTACTACGTACACTGTAACGGGAACGGCAGCCAATGGATGTACAGGAACAGGAACGCAAACCATTACAGTGAATCCGCTTCCTACAGTTGCAACTTCAGCTACAAGCACAACGATTTGTTCCGGTAACTCAACAACGATTACCGCTTCCGGCGCATCAACCTACACATGGATGCCGGGATCGTTGACAGGAACTGCTGTAACAGTGTCTCCGACAACTACTACTACGTACACAGTTACCGGCACGGATGCTAATGGTTGTACTAATACATCCACGCGCCTCATTACCGTGAATGCTTCTCCAACTGTAACAGCAACTGCGTCCAACGCGTCAATCTGTACGGGCAACTCAACAACGTTAACTGCTACAGGCGCGTCAACATATGCTTGGATGCCGGGATCACTCACAGGTTCTCCTGTAACTGTTTCACCGACTACCACAACAACGTACACGGTTACCGGTACAGCAGCCAACGGATGCACCAGCACGTCGACTCAGTTGGTTACTGTTAACACTACACCGACTGTAACAGCGACTGCATCGAGCACAACGATTTGCTCAGGCAGCTCCACTACAATTACTGCCAGCGGCGCAACAACTTATACCTGGATGCCGGGGTCGTTGACAGGAAGTTCTGTAACGGTGTCACCAACCACAACAACAACTTACACCGTAACAGGCACAAACGGTACTTGTTCGTCAACAGCAACCCGTCTGATCACGGTTAATGCTTCTCCAACAGTTGCAACCACAGCGTCAAGCGCAACTATCTGTTCGGGCAACTCAACAACGTTGACGGCTACAGGAGCCTCAACTTACGCTTGGATGCCGGGATCACTCACAGGTTCTCCTGTAACTGTTTCTCCGACAACAACAACAACGTACACGGTTACAGGTACCGCTGCTAACGGATGCACTGCAACGGCTACACGTTTGATCACGGTGAACCCTACTCCAACAGTAACAACAACAGCGTCGAATACAACAATCTGTTCCGGCAGTTCGACTTCAATTACTGCTGCCGGTGCAACAACGTATACGTGGATGCCGGGATCGCTGACAGGTACATCTGTTACCGTTTCTCCGACAACTACTACTACGTACACGGTAACGGGAACATCTACCGGATGTTCATCTACTGCAACACGATTGATCACTGTTAATCCTACGCCTACAGTTACAACAACCGCTTCGAACACAACAATCTGTTCGGGCAGCACCACGAACTTAACTGCAAGCGGAGCATCAACTTATAACTGGATGCCGGGATCGTTGACAGGTACATCTGTAACAGTATCTCCGACAACAACAACAACGTATACTGTTACAGGAACATCTGCAAACGGATGTACTGCAACTGCAACACGTCTGATCACAGTTAACGCATCACCTACCGTTTCTGTCACTGCAGGAAGTACTTCAATCTGTATCGGAGGTTCTACATCAATCACCGCAACTGGTGCTTCAACTTACAACTGGATGCCGGGATCATTGACAGGCGGAACTGTAAACGTTACTCCTTCTGCAACTACAACGTACACAATAACCGGTACTGCAGCTAACGGTTGTACAAACGTTCAGACAATCACAATTAATGTGGGCGCTGCACCAACAGTAACTGCATCTGCGTCTGCGCCTTCAATTTGTAACGGCGGCTCTACTACATTGACCGCTTCGGGAACTACCACATTCACATGGATGCCGGGATCACTGAGCGGTTCCTCGGTTACAGTTTCTCCTACAGCTACAACAACCTATACGGTTACAGGCAGCAACGGACCGGGATGCAGCAACACATCAACTGTTACCGTTACAGTTAACAGCAACCCTGTTGTTTCGGCTTCAGCATCTTCAACTACCGTTTGCTCAGGAAACTCAACAACACTTACCGGCTCCGGAGCAAGCACGTATACGTGGATGCCGGGATCACTGAGCGGAACTTCTGTAACCGTGAATCCAACAGCAACTACCACGTACACGGTAACTGGTACTTCTGCAAGCGGATGTACTGCAACAAGCACACAACTGATTACTGTGAATGCAAATCCTTCGGTTGCTGCAACATCAAGCTCTTCTGCTGTATGCGCCGGAGACGCAGCAACACTCACTGGTACCGGAGCTTCAACTTACACATGGATGCCGGGATCGCTTAGCGGCTCTTCTGCAAGTGTGTCTCCATCAGCAAATACCACTTACACTGTAACAGGAACAGCTGCTAACGGTTGTACGAATACCTCAACTGTTTCGGTGAACGTAAATGCTCTCCCTTCTGTTAACGCCTCAGCTTCATCGAGTGCGCTTTGTATCGGCAACTCCGTTACACTCAACGCAGGCGGCGCCTCTACTTACACGTGGACGCCGGGATCACTTTCAGGGGCAACAGTAACTGACAACCCTACCGCATCAACAACTTATACAGTTACCGGTACGGATGCGAATGGCTGTTCGAACACGTTTACCGTGAACGTAACAGTGAATGCATTGCCTTCTGTATCTGCTTCGGCTTCATCATCTGCAGTTTGCGCAGGTAGCGGAGTAACACTCACAGGCAGCGGCGCATCAAATTATACATGGATGCCGGGATCTTTAGTCGGCACATCTGTAACTGATGTTCCTGCCTCTGCAACGACTTACACCGTAACGGGAACTGATGCAAACGGATGTTCGAACACTTCAACTGTAAGCGTTGTTGTGAATACACTTCCAACTGTTACTGTAACGCTGCCGATGGACACATTCTGTAACATTGACGGACCTACAGCACTCAGCGGCGGATCACCTGCCGGTGGAAATTTCAGCGGCCCTGGTGTGAGTGGCAACAACTTCGATCCGTCGTCTGTCGGAACAGGTTCTTACAACATTACTTACACATATGTTGACGGAAACGGATGTTCCGATTCTGCTTCACAAATTGTAATTGTAGATGTGTGCAGCGGTGTTGACAACAACAACGGAGCTGTTACCATTTCTGCAACGCCTAACCCTAACAACGGAAACTTCGTTCTGTCCTTCAGTATTGCCTCTACAGACGACTACGTGCTTGAAATTCACAATGCTCTTGGTCAGGTTGTCTACAGCGAAATGCTCAACAACTTCGCAGGTCAATACAGAAACGACATCTCTTTGTCCGAATTCGGTCGCGGAATGTACACGGTACGTTTGCGTAGCTCAGATAACGAAACCGTGTTGCGCGTTATCACCTACTAAAATCAACTTGAATAGAACAGAAAGCCTCCCTTGCGGAGGTTTTTCTGTTTTTATGCTGTTCTTACATCTGTTCTGACTTAATTTGCAGCGCTCAACTTTTTTCAATCATGAATAAACTTATTCTTTCAGCATTGCTGTTTTGCTCCGGAATTACATTGTTCGGACAAGACACGCGCAACAACTGGCTGCTGCAATGGCAAAATCCAACTGCTGATTTTTATACAATCAAAAGCAGTTTCGATTCATCCTGGAAAGACACTGAACTGAAGATGAGAAGTCACAATGCTGTTTCAGCGCAGCGTTCATCCGAACAACAATCAGAAAAGGATGGAACATTCCGTTTATTCAAACGCTGGGAATGGTATTACGCTCCTCGTGTCGGCACTTCCGGAAATACATCCGCACCCGCGTATTCCAATTTTAATTTTTTTAAATACCTCGAAGAAAATTCTGCCGCTGCTGCAATGTATTACGCATCTGCTACGCGACAGCCTTATTCAACCAGCTGGACTTTCGTTGGTCCTACCGGCGCACCTCAAGGTGGAGGAGCAGGAAGAATTAATGTTTTCAGAGTTGATCCTGCCAATGCACAAGTGATGTACGCAGGTGCTCCCGCAGGCGGATTATGGAAATCCACTAACGCCGGTGCAAACTGGTTTTGTCTCACCGATTTTCTGCCTGTCATCGGCTGCTCTGATCTCGCAATCGATCCGAACAATACCAACGTAATGTATCTCGCAACAGGCGATCAGGATGGTGGAGATACACCTTCCATCGGAGTTCTTAAAAGTACAGATGGCGGTGTTACCTGGAACACAACCGGACTCGGTTTCAACGTAACACAATCCAGAAAAATTGCCCGTATTCTTATTGATCCCTCCAACACCAATTTATTGTACGTTGGTACTTCCGCAGGAATTTACAAATCGACTGATGCGGGTGTTACATTCTATCAGGTGTCCGGCGCCGGTGTTCAGGACATGGAAATGAAACCGAATGATCCGAACACTATTTATGCTTGCAGAACCACTCTTGTGCGCACCACTAACGGAGGAGCAACATGGACAACAATCAACAACGGCGGACTTCCCGCTTCCAATGTAACAAGTCGTATGGCTATTGCCGTTTCGAAAGATGCTCCTGATAATGTTTATCTCGTTGCAGGATCAGTGGGCTCTTATGGTCTGCGCGGCGTTTATGTTTCAACCAATTCCGGATTCAACTTTACGCAACGCGCTTCCTCTCCGAACTTGTTGGGCTGGGATCCTTCCGGCAATGACAGCGACGGACAATCGTGGTACGATCTCGCAATTGCGGTTGCTCCGTACGATGCAGATGTGGTTGTGGTCGGTGGTGTAAATGTTTGGCGCTCTGATGACGGTGGTTACAACTGGAATCTGAATGCACATTGGTACGGCGGCGGCGGCGCCCCATATGTTCACGCTGATGTTCACGGTATAGAATTTTACGGTCAGGCAGGCAGCTATTACATAGCTTGTGATGGCGGTGTTTTTCACACCAATGACGACGGGGGCAGCTTCATTGATCTCAGCGGTGATATGTGCATCGCTCAGATCTACAAACTCGGAGCTTCCACATCCAACGCGGGAACAATTATCACAGGACATCAGGATAACGGAACAAACAGAAAAGTCGGAAGCGTTTACGATGAAGTTCTTGGCGGTGACGGAATGGATTGTTTCATCGATCGCACTACCGATAACAACATGTTCGGTTCAATTTACTATGGCGATTTTTATCGTTCCACCAATGGCGGAAATAACTTCAGCGGAATCACAAATGGATTAAGTGGTAACGCAGATTGGGTGGCTCCATGGAAACAGGATCCTGTTGATGCCAATACGCTGTATTGCGGTTATGACCAAGTTTTCAAATCAACAAATCTTGGCAACTCCTGGACGCAATTGGGGGCAATTCAGAATGGCTCTTCACTGAAAGAAATTGAAATCGCTGCTACTAACACAAATTACATTTACACCACAACAGGGTATGCTATCTACAGAACTTCAGACGGAGGCACAACCTGGAGTAACATTACCGGAACATTGAGTACAGGCGGAGGTCCGATTTCAGGAATCAGCATCAGTCCTTACGATGAACGCACACTCTGGATATCGCTCTCAGGATACAACAACAACAATAAAGTTTTCTTTTCAAACGATGCAGGAACGAGTTGGGTTAATATCTCCAACGGACTTCCGAACATTCCTGCGAATTGCATCACATCAATTCCCGGCACGGGCAACAATCTGATTTTTGTCGGAATGGACGCCGGTGTTTATTACCGTTCTGATAACAGCAACGGATGGCAACCGTATTTCTACGCATTGCCGCTCGCACCGATTTCAGATTTCGAATATTTTGAACCAACAAAAAAACTGCGTGCATCTACCTATGGCCGCGGCGTTTGGGAAACAGATGTAGATCAGGCGCTGTTTACTCCGGTAGCGCAATTCAGCACTGCAACTCCTGTCATTTGCACAGGAAATTCCGTGCAGTTTACGGATGCATCAACGAACAATCCAGTCAGCTGGACATGGTCATTCCCTGGAGGAAATCCATCAACATCAACACAACAAAATCCATCTGTAATTTATAATGCTCCCGGCGTTTATGCCGTGACGCTGATTGCCGCAAATGCTACCGGAAGTGATTTAAATACACAGTCTGCATACATAACCGTCACGGGAAATTCTCCTCTGCCGTTCACGGAAGGATTCACAGCTTCAGCATTCCTGCCAACGGGTTGGAGAGCTGTGAACAATTCAAATACTTCTCACTATTGGGAACGAAGCGCGAGTGTCGGACACAACAGTAACGAATCTGCATTCTTCAACAACTTTGCAAACAACACATCAGGAGCTACCGATGACATGATTACTCCTGCATTCAACATTACAGGATATCAGAATCCGCAGTTGACATTCGATGTTGCGTATGCTCGTTACAGCACAACGCGCTCCGACACACTTGAAGTGCTTGTTTCCACAGATTGCGGCGCATCATGGACCAGTGTTTACACAAAGGGGGGAACAACTTTGTCTACCGTTTCCGATCAAACGAGTTTGTTCAATCCAACCAACAATCAATGGCGTAACGAAACCGTAAACCTCAACGCATACAGTAATTCTCCTTCCTTGCTCATCGCGTTCCGCAATCACGGTCGACACGGAAACGCATTGTATCTCGACAATATCAACATCAACGCAAGCGCATCAACAGCTCCCAATGTTCAATTCTCCTGGACAACGCTCTGCGCGGGAACACCGATTGTATTTACCGACAACTCTTCACCTGCACCTTCCTCAAGAACATGGACTTTCCAGGGAGGAAATCCTTCTGCAGGATCACAGCAAACGGAGTCGGTAACATGGACAACTCCGGGCACATACACCGTTACTCTGACCTGCGGAAATTCATTCGGAACAAATTCCGCGCAGCAAATAATTACTGTGTTGCCTCATCCTTCTGCTGATGCGGGCAACGATACATCTGTTTGCGGAAATACATTTGTGCAACTCAACGGAAGCGGAGGCATGTTGTATTCGTGGCAACCGTCTTCTGCGTTGTACACTTCCGCAATCAGCAATCCGCTTGCAGACGTAACGGCGTCAACGACGTATTCACTCACCGTTACGGATTCACTGGGATGTTCTGCCGTCGACACCATTCGCATCACACGCAAAAACATTCCCGCGTTCTCAACCGTTACATCCGATTACTCCATCTGTCCGGGAGATTCTGTAATCATTTTCTGCTCAACAGCATCTTGGTTGTATTCGTGGAATCCCGCAGTTGCACAAAGCACAACTACGGGAGATACAATTCAGGATTGGCCTGCAATCACAACAACATATTCCATCACGGCAACGGACACGAGCAGCGGATGTGCTAATGTTGTCACACGTACAATCACAGTTCACCCTCCTCTGTCAACTCCAAGCATTCTCATTTGGGGATTCTCATTGACCTGCTCTACTCCTGCTGCGTCATATCAATGGTATGTTAACGGAAATCCGATTGCCGGCGCAACCACACAGAATATTCTTGCTACACAAGTCGGAATGTATCAGGTCGAAGCGTTCAGCGTTTATGGTTGTGAGTCCGGGATATCTTCTGCCGTTCTCGTAGATGATATTCCTGAAATCGGTGTAGAAGCATTTGCCGTTTATCCGAATCCTTCCAATGGCATTTTCAAAATTTCCTTCTTCGGTAAAGAACGCGACGACTATTCAATGGAAATTATGAGCGAAGAAGGAAAGATTGTAGCTTCGGAAAATCTTGATGCGTTCCAAGGAAATTACTCCCGTACGTTTGATCTTTCTTCCTGCGGAGCCGGAATGTATACGATAAGGATCACTCGTAACGGTTCCGTTTCTGCTTACCGATTGATAACTTTCTGATGATGCAACTCAGCAACCTGCAAATAACTAATGAGTGGACACTGTTTCTCGATCGTGACGGCGTTATCAATCGTCGCATCATTGATGGTTACGTTA
>Ga0172367_10004714_pt1 | contig 16816 bp, 11 predicted proteins | sample Lak10m_FD_114542 | JGI IMG/M metagenome (GOLD analysis project Ga0172367, IMG submission 114542) | Freshwater microbial communities from Kabuno Bay, South-Kivu, Congo - kab_022012_10m | ecosystem: Environmental > Aquatic > Freshwater > Lake | place: Democratic Republic of the Congo: South-Kivu...
ATTAGATTCTAATACAGTAGCCAACACCGTGCTAATTTATACCGGGGTTGGAGCATCTTTTGACGTGGGAGTATTGAGTGATAGTGAAACAGTAAGAATATCCCCTGACTTTTTAAGCAGTAATAATGATGCACCAGGATCTAATTCCGTCGAGTTTATGGAAATGCTTATTACAGGCGCAAACTCTAAGTTTGGTAATTTGAACTCTGTTTTTATTTTTAGCGGTGGTACTGGATATGATAATACTGATGTTGTTTCTTTTTCTGGAGGAAATACCGGGGCTGGTTCTTTTACCGCCGGCAATGCTTCTATTATAACAAATAGCAGTGGAGAGATTACTGCAGTAGGTCTTTCCGCTAACACCGGCAATAATATAACGTCCACTCCATCAGTTAGTATTACTACATCAGCTGGCACCGGAGCAAATTTAGTGCCAGTATCCTCACTTGGATTTGTGAAGTTGCCCCAGGGAGATATAACATATCGTATATTAGATTTATTAAGATTTAATACTCTTACAATAGGAACTATTTCTACTCTCTCGGCAATTAACCCAGGAGAAGACTATAACATCAGCCCATTTGTAAAAGTATTTGAACCTGAGGTTGCTGCATACGGTAAAAAAGATATAGTAATTGAACTATCTGGTGTTACCGGGCCTAGTTTTGTTCTCGGTGAATATTTAGAAGAGACCATAAACTCTCCCGCCATTACAATTACCTCTAACTCTTTTACTGGTAATGCAGGGCTTTCTTTTGAAGTACAGGAAATAGCATACTCTACCGATGGAATATCAAACACTGCAACAGGTATAGTATATTCTACTACAAGAGATTTAGTAACTAACGTTCATACCACTGTATTAGTAAGTAATACTGGAACGTGGCAAAATACTATTAACGTAAGCGTTCTTACAGTATCTTCAAATACTAATTTTGAGCCAGGTAATTTTATTGATCAGTCAGGCTCTGCAAATGGTATTTTAGTAACATCAAATAGTACCACTCTTGTTGTTAAAAGTGTAACTGGCACCTTTACTACTGGTACTGTTACTAGTAATGCCTCACCTACACCAGGCTCTACTTCTGCATCAGCAGCAACCAATACCAGTATTTACAAACTTAAGGGATTAACTTCTAACGGTGAGAGTAGAATTACTAATACTGCAGCATATACAGCCTCAGCAACTGCAAGAGCAATTATTGAACAAAATTCTAATAATCAGTTCCTTACTTTAAAACGAATAAGTTTATTTACTGAATTTGTAGTTGGAGGAACTGGAACTGGAAAAACTTCTGGAACCTCAGGCACTATTCTTAGCGTTACTGATGATCCACTTTCTTTAGCAGTCGGAGAAAACGCAATTTTATCAGCAAACGTTATTGCATCCGAAGGTACAATTAGTAACGTGTCTATTATTAATTCTGGCTTTGGATATGAGAACGATGAGGGAGTGCAGCTTATTTCACTAGATGGACTAAGAGCCGCTAGCGGGCAAGCAAATGTATTCAATCAAGGCGTTGGAGCAGGCTACTATTCCTCCACTAGAGGGTTCTTAGATGATAATAAATATATTCATGATGGTGACTATTATCAGAATTTTTCCTACGAAGTTCAAACCAGCATACCATTAGAAAAATATTACGACACATTGAGACAGGTGCTACATATTGCTGGTAAAAAAATATTTGGTAGAGTCGTTACTTCTCCAGAGCTAGATTTAACTGTTACTGGTGATACTACTATTACTATAACGTAATAAATAACTATATGACCACACTAGTTACAAACAAATTAAAAGAGCATATCGGTGATCAGTTCATTGAATCAATTAATGAGCCTGCCAATAACGTTTATTATGTCGTTGCATCAAAACATACCGCCTACACCGGTGGAGATTCTACAGTTCCTCAGCCGGAAGACTCTTTTAGAGAAAATGATATTTTAATTTACGATGAAGCTGTATTTGGTAAAAAAGTAACTTCTTCTGATATTATGCAGATGACGTCAAAGTATATTTGGACGTCTAATACTGTATATATTCCATACGACGATAGCGACGGTGATTTATTTGACAAACAATATTATGCTGCGGTGGATAGCGGTGCGACATATTATGTTTATAAGTGCTTAGATAATAACAGAGGAGTGGCATCTAATACGTCTCCAGGTACTAATACAAGTGAAAGCGCTTGTAACTTCATTACCACAGCCGATGGCTACACATGGAAGTTAATGTACTCTATGCCAGAAGCTACATTTGAAAAATTTGCAACAGATGACTATATGCCCGTTGTTACGAGCGCTAACGTTGCTGGCAATACTGTTAGTGGTGCTATAGATGTAATTAAAATTACTAATACAGGCTCAAATTATGTTGCAACTCTAACTGGGCAATTTCAGGTGGATGATTTAAGATCGGCCATCCCTACAACGGCCGGCAACACTACAACATATAGACTTACTTCTTCAGCCTCCTCTAATACAGACTTTTATGTTGGAAGCGCTTTATACATCAGCGCCGGCACAGGAGGAGGTCAGATAAAGAATATAGTTGATTACAATGCAGCTACAAGAGTTGCGGTTGTAAATAGTTCCTTTACTACTGCACCCGACTCTACCTCTACCTATCTTGTTGCTCCAAATGTTGCTGTTACCGGAGATGGATCAGGAGCAGCTGCATATGCTACTGTTTCCTCTAATGCATCAGTAAATAACTTTATTAGTAAAATAAACATAGTAACAAGAGGATCAGGCTATACATATTCATCAGCTGCCGTATCCGGTAATACAGGTGGTGTTGCAAACAACGCCTCAGTTAGAGTCATTATTCCTCCTACCGGCGGGCATGGTAAAGATAGTCCAACTGAGCTTGGCGCCAAAGCAACAGGTATAAGTGTTTCTTTTAACACAAGTGAGGGCGGGTTCATATCTACTGAAAATGACTTTAGAAAAATATCTATTTTAAAGGATCCTCTCTTTCAGTACGTTACACTAACTCTAGGGTCTGAAGTTGGTACTTTCTCATCAGGAGAAACAGTCTACCAAGTAGATTATAAAACACTTGTAGGAACTATTTCAGGCAATACAACAACAGTAAACATTGTAGGGGTTAGCACTGAGCTGGATAAAGCGCTTAAAAATAACGATTACGTTTATATTACAGACTCAATTACTGGCACCAGCTGCATTAGAACTGTTAGTGGTATTGTAAACGCTACCGCTATTTCTTTAAATGATGAGTTACCATTTGTTACAGCGTTTGCTAAAATTGCGCATGCATCAATAACTGCTATAGGTGTTAAGTCTGGCAATAGCTCACCATATCTTACTATGAGTAATTGCCAGCCAAAGTTTGTAACTGGTAAACTAGTCATTGGAGCTTCTTCAGGCGCTGTAGCAAATGTTACTGCAATTGACGTTAATGAAAAAAATTATAACAACTGGCTTACGTTTGATAATAGATCAAGAATAGCCTACACCTCCTCGTCGGGTTCAATGCCAGAGGATGCAGTAGTCTATCAAACAGACATGTCACTGAGTAATGCTATATTTCATTCAGCAAACGCAACATTCGTATTTTTAACTGCTGATAGAGGACCTATAAATGCTGATCCAGCTGATATATTATTAGAAAATGCTGGCGCGGCCACCTACACTCTTGGTAGTGTAAAGTATGTTCCTGATCTTGTAAAAGGCTCTGGAAAGGTATTATACATAGAAAGTAATACTCCTATTTCCCGCTCAAATAGTCAGTCTGAAACAGTAAAATTAATTATAAAATTTTAAGAGGAAGCAATGCCTTTAGATACCAACTTTAACGTATCTCCTTACTTCGATGATTACAGCGAAGATAAAAACTTTCATCGAGTTTTGTTTAGACCAAGCGTTGCCGTACAGGCTAGAGAGCTGACTCAACTACAAACGATACTCCAAAATCAAGTTGAGAGATTTGGGGATAATATATTTAAGACAGGTACAATTATTAAAGGTTGTGCGCTTACTACTGACTTTAAATATAACTATATTAAAATAAAAGACACACAGCTTGACGGACAGCCTGTAAGCTTAGGATCATACTCAAATACTTTAATTATACAAGAATCTTCTAACTTACAGTCGTTTGTGGTCAATTATAAATCTGGACTTGAGTCTCAAGATCCTAATTTAAATACGGTTTATATAAAATATCAAAATACAGGAACAGCCGGAGAAAAAATATATACTTCCTCTCAAGTTGTTAAAGTATTTAATAGAAATAGGCGAGTTGAGGATGTTACAGTAATAACTGGAGGTTCGGGATATTCTAACAGCGATACTATTACCTTCTCTGGTGGCAACGGGTCAGGAGCAAGCGCAGTCATTACTACTGACGCAACTGGAGAGATTGTAGATGTGTCCGTTCAGTCAAAGGGAACTGGATATACTACAACTCCTAATGTATCAATTACAACATCAGGGGGAACATCAGCAAACTTAGTAGCCAAGAATTTTATCGCAGAGCTTACGGTTGCTTCTGTTGCAAATTCTGTAGGTGTAGGAGCCGCGATTAAAACCACAGAAGGAGTTATCTACCAAAAAGGGCATTTTATTCGAGTAGATCAACAAGAAGAAATATTACAAAAATATTCTAATCAACCAAATAACGTAGTAATTGGATTTAGAACTGTAGAAACGGTTGTAAATAGTAATATTGATTCTTCACTCTTAGATCTTGCTACAGGCACACCTAATTTTGCAGCACCTGGTGCTAATAGACTAAAGCTCACCCCATCGCTTATCGTTTTAACTAAATCTCAAGCTGAAAGCAATAATGAATTTTTATCACTTTTAGAATATGAAAACGGCAAGGTGGTTAAGGATAGAACAGTTACTCAATTTAATTCAGTTAATAGAGAGCTTTCTAGAAGAACATTTGAAGAAAGCGGCAACTACGTTATAAACACTATTACATTGGACACAGAAGATATTAGTGGTAACACCACGCACTTTAATTTAGTAGTTGGTCCTGGTACAGCTTATGTAAATGGTGAAAGAATTGAAATTCAAAACTATATTAGAAAAGCGGTAAGAAAAGGAAATGACACTGCTAATACAGTTAATCAAACAATTAATACTTCCTACGGCAGCTATGTTACGGTAAAAGAGCTTGTAGGTGCATTTGAAATTAAAGAAGGGTCTACAGTTAACTTAAGAAGTGTTGCTGGTACAGATGTAACGGATAATGCTGGTGGTACGCCAACTGCACCAGGGGTAGTTTTAGGTACAGCTAAGGTTCGCGCTTTAGAATACAGCTCTGGAACGCCCGGAACTTCAAGCTGTGAATATAAGCTCTACCTTTTTGATATAAGAATGAGTAATGGTTCATCATTTAAAGATGTTAGAAGTGTTAGTATTGGTTCTACCGCCCTTGCCGATATTGTTTTAGTTAACGGTATTGCTACTCTTAAAGATATAGAAAATGATATTTTAGTATTTGATTCAGGAACGTTTGCAGTAAAAGAATTAAACCAAGAGGAGTTTATTTTTAGAACTTCTACTAATGCCACTTTTACTACAGCTGGCTCTGTAACAATTTCATTTTCTGGTGGTAATACTTTACCATACGGCGTTGGAACGCTAAGTGATTCTGATACTCAAGAGTTTATAGTTATACCAACGAATTCATTTAGATTTACTGCTAACAACCCCGGCACAGTTGCATCAACATCAGGTCAAACTAACGTAACTGGCACGTCCACTACATTTACTACTACCTATCAGGTTGGAGATTATATTAGAGTTGGTACGGCATTTGTTGGAAGAGTAGCTAACATTTTTAGTGATACAAATTTAGGCCTAGCTAATAATGCAGGATCTTCTACTTCTGCCAACGCACATTTTACTGAATTCCCAGCATTTGTTCCAGTAGATTTTACAAGAGGTTCTAGAGCGGTTACAGTTAACTCTACTACGAGTATTACAGTTGATATAGGTGCCGGAATAAACGTCTCATCCTCTTTTGTAATGTATCATGATTTAGAAAATTTTGAACCAGGGGTCAGATCAAAGACCCTTAATTCTACGGTGTATGTAAAACTTTCCACCGATAAGCTTGCTAACACCACCACAGGACCCTGGTGTCTTGGTATACCTGATGTGTTAAGTATTGATGCAGTATACATTGGATCAAGTAATACTTATTCTAATACATCCACTAATTATGCATCTGAATTTGAATGGGATAACGGACAAAGGGATAATTACTACGGGCTTGCCTACTTAAGCAAGGCTCCAGGGTCTACTGTATCTTTGACCTCTTCATCCAGTCTTTTAGTTAAGCTAAGATGCTTTACTCACAGTTCAGGCAAGTATATCTCTACAGAGTCGTATCCGGTTGCCGAAGAGCTCATTCCAATTTATGTTTCAAAAACATCAGGTGAAATATTTTCTCTTAGAGATAGTGTAGATTTTAGGCCTATTGTAGCAAACACCGCAACACTTTCTACTACAGTAGGCGGTGCCTCAATCGATCCTTCATCCACTGAGACTCTTGTTGCAGGTGAAAAATTCTTTCCTTCACCATCTAGGAGTTTTGAATGCACTGTTCAGTCTTATCTTCCAAGAGTTGATAGAATAGTCATAGGTAACGACGGTATTGTAAAAATTATAGAAGGAGTCTCTAATTTAGTTCCAGATACTCCCTCACGGCAAAAGGGCACTATGGACTTAGGACTTATTTCTGTAGCTCCTTTTCCAAGTTTAACCTCAAAAGCAGCATCTGATGCAAAGCGACCAGATTTAAAAAATACTATTTCACTTTTACAAACCAGACGATACACCATGAAAGATATTGGAGATATGGAAAGTCGTCTGCAGAGATTAGAGTATTACACACTGCTTAACACTTTAGAAGCAAATGCAGCTAGTTTAACTATTCCTAGTGAAGGCAACTCATCAATAGAAGTATTTAAAAATGGATTTTTTGTAGATCCGTTTGATAATTATACTATTGCTAATATTAATGATGGGGAGTTTAAAGCTGTTATTGATTTCACAAGCTCAAAGCTTGTTCCCCAGGAAGACCTTGCTGCAATTAATTTAAAATACTCAACAGGCACTAACACAACTAAAAACGGAGATTTAGTTCTACTATCATTTAATGAAAAAGAACTTATTAAGCAATCTGTAGCAAATAAAGAAAGAACTCTTGTTGATGAGCTGTGGTCATTTAGAGGAAAAATGTCCGTTGTACCAAGATACGACAATTTTTTTGATGTGGATGTTACCGCCACTACTACAATTGATATTAATATTTCTGATCCTTTAACAAATTTATTAAACGCTCAAAATGAAATCAATGCAAGATTGACCGCAAGCTCCACTCTTTTAGGAACGGAAAGAACTGAAACTATTAGATCGGATCCAACAGGTCGCGCGCCTGAAGGTATTTTAACAGAGAGCATTAGACAAACGTTTCAAGATAGTAGAACAGTAGTAACTGCTCCTCCTGTTGTTACCTCTACTCAGGATATAAAAAACCTTCTTACTAGTGTGCAGGTAAATCCTTTTGTTAGAGCTCAAAAAATTGGTCTTTATATTTCCGGGCTTAGACCCGGGGCACAGCATTACGTGTACTTTGACGGGGAGGATTTAACGTCTGGGTCGGTACCAGCTTCTATTACTTCTTTTGGTTCTGTTACCGTCAATGATTTTATTCCATTATTTAATAAAAATACATCACCAGGACTTTTTGCAAACAATACAGGAGAGTTAGCGGTTATAGTAGACATACCTGCCGATACTTTTACGGCTGGTGAGAAAGATTTTTTAGTTATGGATGTCAGCAATTTATCTTCTGAAACATCAGCTACTTCTAAAGCCGTGGGCAAATTTGCTTCTTTTTCCTCTTCAGGTACGGCCCAAGATGTAGTAATTGGGACAAAAACTTTTGATACTACTACCGGGTCCTTTAATGCTCGGACGTTTGTTGATACTAGAGTAGTTACTACTACAAGGGAGTGGGATCTTAATTTTGCTGACCCTCTAGCACAAACTTTCCTCGTACAAAAACAAGAGGAGGGTGGCGATTACCTTTATCTCACTTCTATTGACGTATACTTTAAACAGAAGGACAGCGAAAAGGGTGTTGCATTAGAATTAAGAGAGGTCAATGACGGCGGCTACCCAACCTACAATGTTCTTCCTTTTAGTAGAGTTTATAAAAAATCAAGCGAAATAAGTGTAAGCAATACAGGGCTTTCCGCAACGAAATTTACATTTAGTGCCCCGGTTGCAGTTAAAACAGAACGGGAATATGCAGCAGTATTGTTCCCTGATGGCAACTCTCCAGATTATAGGGTGTGGACAGCAGAAGCTGGAACTCCTGACGTATCTAATACGTCAATAATCTATAATCAAAGCTGGGGTCTAGGAACAATGTTCTACTCAGTAACTAATAGAGCTTTCTCAGCTGTACAAGGAGAGGATATTAAATTTACTGTTAATAGAGCAGACTTTTCTAATACTTCGGGAACAGCAACTCTTACAAATGATGATTATGAATTTTTAACAATCTCTTCTGTAAGTGGCGCTTTTACGGGCGGGGAAAGAGTAGCTCAAATGGCTAACTCTTATGTGAACGTTGCTTTAACAACAAACACGACAAGCTACGTAATTAACACTAATACAAGCTTAACCTCTGTCCTCACCGCTAATGATTATGTGCTAGTTGTTTATGGAACTAATAATAACATTGCAACAGCTAATGTAAAGGTAACCGGTACTTCTGTTACTAATTCTACTTCTACAACTACTGACTTTACTGCTGAGTATGCTAACGGTGACTTTATCAAAATTGGAAACGAAGTAAGATTAATAACTAACGTCGCTTCCTCTACAGCCCTTTCAGTTGATGCGCCATTTAATGCTACCATTACCGATAGTATTCACTATTCAGTAGAGCCTGAATTTGATATATTTAAAGTAAGATCAGCCAATACAACTTCTATTACAGTAAATAGACCTCCAAACTATGTTGTCAATAATAGCGTAGTTGCAAGCATTCAAAAAGTTGTTTCAGGTACTGTAAATTACTATAATTCAATTAAAAATAAGCTCTATTTGGCTGATAGTAATTCAACAAATAGCACCTTCCTGGTAAAAACTTCTAACAGCACATACTTTGGATATATTGTTGGTGATGACTCTGATTCGCTGGCTAAAGTAACAAGTATTGATAATATAAGCGCTACTTCATTCACACCATTAATAAATACTATCCAGCTTCCAGCAACTACAATTAATATGACTGGTTCGTTCTCTTATTCTAATGGTGCACCTGCTCCATCGAGAAACTACACACTTGACGGAAGAAATAATGTAAATATTAATGACGTAGCTATAGTAAAAAGTAAGTCAAATGAAATAAGTGGAGTAAGTATTACTAAATCTCTTTCCACAACACTTTCTTTTACTACTGAATATAAAGATACTTCTCCGGTGCTAGATATTAATCCTTCCAGCTTAATTTTACTTAAGGCAAATATTAACAACGATAGCGCTGACGAAAACACTAGGTTTGGTAATTCTCAATGCAAATATGTTTCTAAGAGATTAGATTTAGCTGAAGGTTTAGATGCCGAAGATATTAAAGTGTTCTTAAAGGCTTATAAACCAACTGGTACCGATATCGAAGTGTATGCTAAAATTTTAAATTCAGTTGATAACGAATCATTTAATGATAAAAATTGGTCAGAGTTAGAGCAGGTAACTTCTGCTGCTGTTGTAAGTTCGTCTTTAAATGAGAATGATCTTAGAGAGTATGAATATACTTTTAAGCGATCACCAGCATCTTTAGTTATAGCAGGAGCTGTTGAAACATTTAGTAATACAACCGTAGAAGGATTCGGTACTAACTTTACAGCTGACTTAACTTCTAATAGTATAGTAAAAATTGTTTATAATGTATCAGGCTCTGACTACGATATTATACCCGTATCTTCAATTACTGATGCTAACACATTAGTTCTTACAAGCAATACTTCTTCTACTGGCACTGGACATAGAATTGAAAAAGTTACTAAACCTAAAGAGGCTTTTAAATATAATAAAAATATTAATATAGTAAGATACTTTGACAGTAGTAGGGCAGCTCACGATAGCTATAAATTTGTAGCGATTAAAATAGTTTTACTATCATCGTCTACGTTCCTAACTCCAAAGGTAGATGATGTTAGAGCTTTAGCGGTTTCTGTATGACATTAGTTAAGACTAATAATCCTAACTTTCTAAGAGATGAAAGTACTAATGCTTTAATAAATACAAATGTAAATTCATTTAAATTATATAAGCAGCAGCGGCAATATAGAAAAAAAGAATCAGAAATAGAATCATTAAAAGATGAGGTTGCTGAATTAAAAATGCTTGTTAAAAAATTATTAGAAGAGAAAAATGTCTAGATCAGTCGCTAACGTAGCTATAGCTACAGACACCTTTGCCGGATGGCTTGGTAAAACAAACGTTTTGCTCGATTCACTATCCAATGAAATTGTGACGGTTGGCAATACATCTGGAGGTTCAAACACATCCGGTAATGGCAGTGTGCTTGGAACTTTGACTGCAACGACAATTGGTGCGCTTACAATTAAAGGTGGAGGTGTAGGTAATACTGCAAACATCTCTACCCTTACTATCGGCATTGCAAACTCCACCACCTCTTCAAACGTTGTAATTGCCGGGTATACCGCTAACGTTACTGCAAACAGCCTTAATGTTACTTCTAATACTAATATTGGATCAGGTACTCAAACAGTATACATTAATACATCTAATGTTACCGTTAATACTGCTACATTAAGTATTACATCGACATCTAATTTAGTAGTTAATTCTTCTCTTATTGTTACAGGTGATGCAACTGTTAATAACAGTATTACTTTTGATTCAAAAGCTACTGTAGCTACTAAAACATCAACACTTGCCTTTCCAGATACTGTAACTCAAAATACAGTAGATTTTTTTAGCTTTACTGATTTTAAAGGCGCCAAATATACCGTTAACGTAACTGATAATAATAATTCAAACAATAGAGCGCTTACCGAGCTTTCTGTTGTATATGGGTTTGGTAATACCCATATGACTGAATTTGGAACTATCTACTCAAACACTCAATTTGCTACATTTACTGTTTCTTCTAATGCAACACATGTGATATTGAATGCAAATTCAAGCACTTCAAACGCCACGTTTAAAGTCTATCGAATCTCATTAATATAAATAAACACATAAGTTAGCGGAAAGGGAAGCTAATGTCATCCAATACTCAAAATTTTAGAGTAAAATTTGGCCTTAATGTAAATAATGAAGCAACTATTGGGGCCAACCTAACAGTTCAAAACACAGCATCATTTAGCAATAATGTGACTATTGCCGGAGATCTTATTGTTTCTGGCAATACTTCTTTCAATAACACTACATCTCTTGAACTCGGTACTGGTGAAATTATATTTTTAGCCAACACTACTGGCTCACCTACATCAAACGCTACGCTTACAGTAAACAGAGGCACTAGCGCTAACACAGTTATACGATGGAATGAGACGTCTGATGTGTGGGAGTTTACAAATGATGGCACTTACTACTTTCCTCTAAGATCTTATTCTGATCTTACCTATCAATTTAGTACCTTAACTTCCACTAACGTTGATCCTGGTACAGGTAAAATAAGATTCAATAATGGAACGCCTGCGTCCGTTACTCAGATTGCAATTGACTTAACAGAATTTAGTGGATCAACTGTCACTAATTTTATAGATCAATTTGATGATAGTAATAGTGACTTTAAAGGTTATCTAGTCTTTAGAAGCCCGAAGAATATTGATCGCACAATTATCTTTAATGTAACATCAGTTACTACTCAGACTGGTTACAGACAGATAGCTGTTACTCATGTATCAGGAACAACCTTATTTGATAATGATGATGTAGTCTTTATACAATTTTTAAGAACTGGTGAGAAGGGACAAAAAGGAGAAAAAGGTGAGCGTGTCAATACTGCTACCTACACCGATGCTAATAATACAGTAACCTTTACAAACTCCGATGCATCTACTTTTACCGTTACTGGAGTGAAGGGACAAAAAGGAGAAAAAGGTGAGCGTGTCAATACTGCTACCTACACCGATGCTAATAATACAATTACATTTACAAACTCCGATGCATCTACCTTTACTGTCACCGGGGTAAAAGGTAATACAGGCGCTACCGGGGCACAAGGTCCAACAGGTGCAATTGGTCCTACAGGTCCAACTGGGCCTACCGGCTTAACAGGTCCCACTGGTCTAACTGGATCCCAAGGTATACAGGGCGTTGCAGGTCCAACTGGTCCTACTGGTCCAACCGGACCTTCAGGGCCTTCAGGTCCAACAGGTGCCACTGGAACACAAGGACCGACAGGTTCGATAGGACCAACTGGACCTACAGGGGCTACAGGATCAGCTGGACCAGCTGGACCTATAGGTCCAACAGGCGCCACCGGCCCGACAGGCCCAACAGGCGCTACCGGACCCCAGGGTCCTGGTGTGTATACACTCGGTACTTTTAATATAACCTTTCCAAATACTCCCCCAGTTTCTTTAGTAACTAGCAATCCAGATGGTTATAATATTGCTTCAGGATATAATACTGGAATTGATATTGAGTCCTGGTCCGCTGAATTTTATTATAAAAATATATTTTTTAGTTATGGTTATGCTGGTGGATCAATACAGTCTAACCCAAGCGATGCTTCTAATAATGTAGTATTTTGGGGAATAATAAAAGGTAATAACACCACTTGGACGGTGGGTTATTCCAGTGTTAGCGGAGAAAGATGGAATAGAACAAGATGGAATGGACCCCACAAGTTAATTATTGCTCCACCCGCTTTTTTATCCTTAAACGCCACGGGTTTTACTAATTTGCAATATATTGTTTTTGTTCATTACTTACTATCATAGGAACGTAAAAATGATATACACATATGATAAAAAAGAAAATGCTTATTATGAGTTTGTTTCTTTAGATGATAAGCATCTTGAAATAATGAAAAATAATGATAGGGTGATTATTAATGACCCTTTTGTAATTACTCAAATTAGACAGATTCATCAGGGATTAAGAAGATTTATTACTATAGAAGGAAATAATGTTAAAGTATGTCTTATTAAATTACAAACTAATGTTGTAGAAGTTTTAAAATTCTTTAGAGAAGATGCACTAAAAGCTTATGATATTAAGCTTATTAAACTTAATGAAGAAATTCTTTTGCATCCAGAAAAAAAAGATGAGATTAACGAAAAAATTTTAAGCATTATACAAAAAAAACAAAAATGGAGAGATATAGCTAACCACCCGCATATTAAAGATGCAGTTGATTGGCAGACATATGAGCAGGTAATAAATGACATAAAAGACGAGCTCGTACCTAAAAAATTAATTAATAATATTTCATTGTCAGATGAGGTTTCAGTAATAAGCGGAGTGTAAAATTAGTAGGAGTTGTTATGAAAGATCATTGGCTGGTATGGAGTGGCGCTTTAAGTAGATCCTGGTGTGAAGATGTTATACAACGTGGATTATCGCAAAATTTAGTACCCGGTAAAATCGGTACAAATGAAAATAGTATAGATGATACTATTAGAGTATCACGTATTTCCTGGTTCAATCTTAAGCATAACAAAGATATTGTAGAAACTATAATGGAGTTTGTAAATGAAGCAAACAGAAATAGTTTTGCTTTTGATATTTCATTAGGATGTCATGAAATACAATTTTCTGAATATAAGTCAGATCAATTAAGTCACTATTCGTGGCACTTAGATACCTTTCACAAAAACGCACATCCGAGAGATAGAAAGCTTTCAATTTGTATACAGCTATCATCCCCGGAAGAATATGAGGGTGGAATGTTTGAATTTAGAGGATGTGATCCTTTAAACTATAGTCTATTTAAACAGCAAGGATCAGTTCTTGTATTTCCATCTATTTTTGAACATCGAGTAGAATCTATAACTAAAGGAACTAGATATTCATTAGTAAGTTGGATTGAAGGTCCTAAATGGAGATAAAGTGAAAATTTTTGTTATTAATTTAAGTCATCGTGATGATAGAAGACAGCATATAATTAAACAACTTGAGAACTACAATTATGAAATAGTTCAAGCTGTAGACGGCTACAAAACCGATTTTGAAATTAATGGAATTAGATCATTTAGAAGATGGATTGACCCACTGTTAAATAGGCCTATGACCCCTGGCGAAACGGGCTGCGCTATCTCACACCTCAATGTATGGAAAAAAATAGCTGAGCTAGATGAGCCGGCTATTATACTCGAAGACGATTCTGTCTTAAATAAAGAAATTAATTTTAAAGCAATATCTTCCATTCTTAATGAGAGCGATATGGTTTATCTCGGGTATAAAGAAATGAGCAATAAGCAATTAAAGACAGTTTCTGCAGGAGGTGTTGAGGTATTAGTTCCAGTCTATCCATATCATACTAATGCATATGCCTTGACTCCGCAGTTTGCAAAATATTTAATTTCTTTAAACTATGAAAATAGAGTAATTCCTTTAGATGAATTTTTTGCACTTATAAACGATCTTAAAGAAGAAGATTATTTAAGTGATAATTCTAATATAAAAGATAATTTAAATTTTTTAAAAAGCAAATTTTTTAAAGACCGTAAAAAAATAGTAGCGCTAAAAAATACAGTTATTAGCCAAGCTAGTAGAGAGGAGTTTGGCACAGATATAGAAGGGCAGTATTTAATAGGAATTTTATCCATAGTTACTGCTGGCACAGATGAATCAAAAATGAGTTGTTTGTTTTCTTCACTTATGAATAATAAAAGTCAAGTATTTAATTTAGGCAAAGATAAAAAATGGTTAGGTGGCGATGTTACTAATGGTCCGGGCGGAGGACAAAAAGTAAACTTACTATATAATTTTTTAAAGACCCAGCCCGACAACAGTGTTGTTTTATTTGTAGATGCTTATGATGTATTTTTTACAGAATCAAAAGAAGAAATTTTTAGTAGATTTTTTAAAAGTGATTGTGATATTTTATTTGCTGCGGAAAAATCATGTTGGCCAGATTCTAATTTAAAAGAATTATTTTTACCGTCTAGCACTCCTTACAGATTTTTAAACAGTGGCTCTTTTATTGGATATAGATGGGCTCTTTTAAGACTAATAGAAAATGAAATTAATAATACTGATGACGATCAGCTCTTTTACCATAAAAAATATTTAAGCAATCTAAACGGTGAAAATTTTAATGTAAAGCTTGATACCAACTGCTACATCTTTCAATGTTTAGGAGGAGCAGAAAGTGATGTAGAGGTTGTAAATTCGAGTAAAATTGTTAATAAAATTACAGGAAATTATCCATGCGTCATTCATGGCAATGGAGGACCAAATACTAAGATTGAATTTTTAAAACTGTTCAATAATACTTATAATACGGTTAACATATTACCATCAACTACAAAATTATCAGTTGTTGGTCCTGACATTATTGCCGGCGACTTTCTTAATATATTTGATAGCTATGAAATAACACACATGGCTGAAAGATCAGGTAAATGGAAGTCAATGGATGGAGATAAATTTCCAGGTCAAGAAATCAGAGTAAAGGAACTCTCTCCCGAGCTTTTTTCAATTATAGAACAGCATTTATTAAAAGTTATTGGACCTGCTTTAGAAAAACACTGGTTTCCTCTACATATGTACGGTATTAGAGATATGTTTATTATTAAGTATACCCCAGAAACTCAATCTAGTTTAAATTGTCACCATGATGCATCTCTTGTTTCTGCTATTGTTAAACTTAATGGAGAATATACAGGTGGCGATACTTATTTTTACAGACAAAATTATTCTAACGCCGAGGTAAACGTAGGAGATATAGTATTATGGCCAGGACAAGTAACTCATGGCCACGAAGGCCGACCGGTAACTTCTGGTACAAAATATAACCTAGTAATCTGGACATCTAGATATCCCGGAGATGTAAATGAATGAGTATAGCAAAGATCCTTTAGTCACGTTTGAAGATATGGATACAGAGATAAAATTCCCACTGAATACAGTGCCTAAAATTAAACAGCTTATCGGTACAAGAAGAGTAGATAGAGCATTTAATAGAAACAATAAGATATAAATAAAAGTATTAATCTAGAGAATCTCTATGGGCACAAAAGTTAATTTAGTCATAGATCAAGGCGCTTCGTTTGAAACTACGGTTAATTTAATCGATGATGAAGGGGATGCTGTAGATCTAACCGGCTATTCAGCAGCCGGTCAAATACGCAAACACTATACTTCTTCATCAGCGACCAATATAACCATCGTTCTCGGTGGTGCAAATGGCACGGTTACTATGGCTTTGTCGGCCAACGCTACCGCAAATCTTGTAGCCGGTAAATATTTGTATGATGTAGAAGTTACAGACCCAAGTAGTATAATTTCGCGTATTTTAGAAGGTATAGTTACAGTTACACCTCAGGTTACGAGGTAAAAAATGTCAATAAATCAAGCTGGATTAAACGTAAATGTAAAGGTAAGTCTTGCTAATAACAGGCTTTCTACACCTTCAAACCAGCCTATTACGCTTAAATCACAGGCAAGAACAGCCAATTATATTGAGGATATGCTTGACGTTGTCGAAGGTACTCCGCAAGATGGATTTACGCTAGTTTACAATTCCGCAACTGATAAATATGTTGTACAACAACTGTCTTCATCACAAATAAATATAACATCGCTAGACGGGGGAACATTTTAAATGTCCGAC
>Ga0172367_10004715_pt1 | contig 16808 bp, 20 predicted proteins | sample Lak10m_FD_114542 | JGI IMG/M metagenome (GOLD analysis project Ga0172367, IMG submission 114542) | Freshwater microbial communities from Kabuno Bay, South-Kivu, Congo - kab_022012_10m | ecosystem: Environmental > Aquatic > Freshwater > Lake | place: Democratic Republic of the Congo: South-Kivu...
CAGCCCCCCGCATCACCACCGAACCCACGGAACGCGCGCATAATGGCACCCCGTGACACATGGTCGGAAGCGCCGGACGCCTTGGAGCGGATCAAGCTCCTCACGTCTCGCGGCTTTACCGTGCCAGATATCCGGGCGAACCTTGCAAAGGCTCGGATCCCTGCGCCAGTCACAGCGTCCGGGGATGCGCAGCGGTGGTCCGACGCGCTCGTGTCCGCCGCGCAGGAGTACCTCCGGCGCCGCGGCCGCCCCGACGCGCCGCCCCCTGCTCCGTCCGCGGTGCCGGGCCCCGACGACGGCGGCCCCGACATGATCCGCAGCGTGGTGGCGACGCTGGATCGCGCCCTCGTGCTCCAGGCCGCCATGAAGCCCGCCGAATGGGAGGAATGGGTCGCCAGCGCGGCCGGCAAGGCATCCGTGCGACAGATCAACGCATGTACCCTCTTGCTCCAGGTCCGGACCGCGCTCGAGGGCGGCGCCACGGCGAGCGCGCCCCGGCTCGCCGAGCAGCTCGCCCGGGTCACGGCGTCGATGGAGCCCGGCGCCCCCGATCAGACCGGCGCTCGCGCCTCCGTCCAGTCCGTGGATGACGCCGTACCGATTGCGCTTGCCGACCTGCCCGTGATCATGGCGATGGTTGGGCGCGACACTTTCCTCCGCGCCGTCGGCCTGCGCGAGATCCACGTCGAGCCTCTGCCCCTGGTGCCGGGGTGACCATCACATCCGGCCACGACTTCGCGGCGTTCGAGCGCCTCCAGGCGGCCGCCGCGCTCATCCGTGCCCAGCGCGCCCGCTACCCCCTTGCGCTCGCCCGGCTCTGGCATCGGGATCCGCCGCGGACCTCGCAGCGCACGGCGTTTACCGTCGACATCGCCGAGCTGTTGCACGCCGTCTTGGGTGGCATGGGCAGCGGCAAGACCGAGGGCGCGATCCAGGTTGCCGCCGCCATGGCCCGCGGGCGCAACGACCCCGAAGTGCGGGCGTGGGCCGCCACGAACGGCTTCCCGCTGGCGCGGATCCCGCCGGATCCCGAGCTGATCATCATCTCGTCGCCGTCGCACCAGCTATCCGCGACAGTTCTGCGGCCGTTGCTTGCCAAGTACCTACCACCAGGTACGGCAATGACCTACTGGACCTCGCCGAAAGACGAGGCCGGCGCGCGGTTGCCGAACGGCTGCAAGATCCGGCTCATGGCCGGAAACCAGCCGCTAGACCAGTGGCAAAGCATGAAGGCGCAATTTGCGCTGCTCGACGAACAACACAAGTACGATCGTGTCGATTCGGTGCTCCAACGCGTCACCCGCGCGACGTGGCCCGGGTCCACGGGCTGGAGCCTGTTTTCGGCGACGCCCGCGCAAGCGATGACGGACCCCGATATGGCATGGATGCACGAACGGCTGGAGGTGCAACGGCTCGACGGGTACCGGATGGTCCACATCTACGGATCGGACAACCCGTATCTCGATCGCGCCGCTCGTGACAGGCTTTTGGTCGGGCAGGACGCAGCGCGGCGGGCGATGGAGGATCGCGGGACGTGGTACAATCCGGGCGGCATGGTGTTCGAGCGTTACGATCGCCGGATCCACGTCGCGCCGGCGACCGCGATCCCGCACGACTGGCACCGGGCCGGCGCGCTCGACCTCGGCACGGCGGCCCCCACGGCGTATCTTGCCTCGGCGTACGATGCCGGAAACGACGTGCTGCACGTCTACGCCGGGTACTACGACCGCAACGCCGACCCCACCGTACACGCCCGGGCGATCCATGCCGTGCACGCCCGGCACCACGAACAAAGGCCCGACCTGATCCTCGGCGACCTTCAGACGCCTGACGCGCAGGAAATGTCCGTGAAGTACGCCGATCAAGGCGTGCACCTCGCGCCAGCGGACAAGGCTTTCTCCTCTGGTGTCGGGTCCGTCAACGACCGCCTTGCCGTGCGACCCCGTGGTCGTTTCGGATACGTCGGGCCCGGCCTTGTGATTCACGACACGCCGGATTTACAGCCGCTAATCGGCGAGATACCGACGTTCTCGTGGAAAAAGAACCACGTACAGATGTACGGCGCGACCTCGAAGTCAACGCAGGGCGCGGACCACGCCTGCGACGCGTTGCGTTACCTGTGTCATTACCTGTGGGCCGCCACCCGGCGGTAAGGGTGGCAGGTGGCGGATCGAAGCGCCACCCATCCGCCACCCGCCACCCTGATCCGCCACCTACCGCCCGAGGGACGCGAGCGCCCGAATGAGCGGATCCGCTGCCGCCGCAGCGCGCGCCCGCTCGCGGCGGAGCTCGCCGACGAGCGCCCCCAGGTCCTCGACCACCGCCCACCCGTCCGGCTCGCCCGCCAGCGCCCGCACGACCGCCAACGCTTCGCTGCGGCCCTCTGGCGCCGCCAGGAGCCCGCGCACCAACGCCAGCCGACGCTCACCCCACCCGAGCAGCCCCGACGCGTCCAGACCCGCCGCGGAGCGAACCACGCGGGCGTACTCGTCGGCGCCCACCGTGACCGCGGACAGCTCGATGAGCCGGGCCCCACGAAGCAGGCGCCCGCCGGGTCGGCCCGAATCGCGCGACCACTCCGGATCGACCCGGTAGGGGTCGCCCTCGGCCAACGACGTGCGCTTGACCGCGCGCCCGACCGTGAAGCCGACCGAAAAGTCGGATCGTTCGCCGGTCGCGTACTGCTCGGCAAGCACCTCCGCACCCGGCGCCACGCGGGACCATGTGACGGTCGCCAGCGTGCGCTCGATGGTCCGCCCGTCGACCTCGATCCGGTCGCGCTCGACCTGCGATCCGTTGCCGACGACCTCTCCTGCGGAGCCGCCGCACATGCCGGGTCCCATGACGTGATCCCGGAGCACGACGCCACCCGATGCCAGCCACCGCGAGACGTCCCACTCCGACTGCACGATGACGTCGCCGTCTTCGCGCGTTTGCCCGCCGACGGGGTGATCCGTCGACATGACGACGCGAATCGAGCGCCGGTCGGCATCGACGACCTCGGCGCGCGTCACCTCGGATCCGGCCTCGCGCCGCGTCACCCGAGCTCCGGCCCACATCATCGCCTCGACGCCCATCACGCCCCCCCACCGGCAAGAAGCCGGGCCAACGCCTCATAATCGGGCGCGTCCGTTGGATCCTGCGACCGCTGCGGTCCCTGCGGTCGGGCCTGGTCGGCGGGGCGCTCGCCGTCGACGGTCCCCGGTCCGTCTTTGGTGCCGGGCCCCGGATCCGCCGGATCCTCAAAGTCCTCGTCTTCGAGCTCGATCCCCTGCGAGCGCAGCGCCGCCTTGGCCCGCACTCCCATGGAAACGAGCTGCACCGCGCGCGCCACCGCCCCGTCTTGCGCGAACTGTGCCGCCCGAACGCCGCGCAAGTCGTGGTGCAGCGTGGCACCGAGGTAGCCGGGGAGCGAGTCGATCCAGTTTGTGAGCACGTCGTCGACGAGCTGCGCCAGCGCGGCGAGCGATTCCCAGTAGACCCGATCCTGATCACGCGCGGGTGCCATATTCGGCCACGAAAGCCCCAACTTGGCCGGAGGAACCTTCATCGCGGCAAGGATCCGTTCGGCGGCCACCTGCCCGACCTGGAGGGCCTGGAGGTCATGCGTCGACCATTGCGGCGTCGTCAGATCCAGCGCCTGCCCGATGACGACCGCGCCGCCGGAGCCGCGAGAAAACAGAGATTTGACCTGTTCTTGAACCTGCTCGATCATGTTCGGGAGCCAGCCGGATCCGCCGCCCATCGGCATCCCGGCCTGCGCGGCGGGCCGGATGATCATGGACGGGCGCCCCGCCTCCAACGACTGACGCGCGCGCTCGAACGCGGCCCGCTCCATGCCGAGGGTCTGGTGCAAAACCTCGATTGCACCGGTACCGTAGACGGTCTGCGGCCCGTCGCGCCACGACGGGAGCGAGACGACGAGCACCTCGACGGCCCCGTTCCTGGTGCCGGGGTCTAGCCGGATCTCCTGCCCCGTGCTCGACGGCCGGTAGACGACCATCCCCGGCTGTCCATCCGGCCACGGCTCGATCGAGCACTCCGCAGGGTGCAGACGAACAAGGCTCATCGCCGAAACCGGGCCACCTGCGCCGATGATCCTGATGTAGCACGTCCCATGCAGGCACAGGTCCACGATGGCCTGTTGGCGCAGCGACACACCGGATCCGCGCGGCGTCGGGCGGCGAAACAAGCGCGCCACCGGATCCGCTGCCGCATTGCGTACGGTCGGGCTGGACACTACCAGCGGCAACGCGGCGAGGTCTTCGGCGCGCTTGCTGGCAGCGGCGTAAACCAGCGGAAACGCCGAATATGCGGCCATAGACGCCCGAACCGAGAACGCGGATCCGCTCGCGTACACCGCAGGCGCCGCCCGTACGGTGACCGTAGGTTCGTCGGGCCGCGTGTCCGGCGCGACGTCCAAAGCCGGCGCCGCACGCCGAAAAGGCGCCGTCGTCCACATCCACGCTCGCGAAAACCAGCTCATGCCGACAGGCTACCACGCCCGCGCGTGTTGCGCTACACCGCGGCGCGTGCTAGCGTTCACGCAACAGGAGGATCCGATGCCGGACGTAGAGGAGCACGAGGACGTGATCAAGGCGCGCGCTGCGGTCGAGGGCCTGCGCGCGGAGGCCGGCAAGATCCCGGCTCTGATCGCCCGGATCGAAACGCTGGAGCGTGAGCAGGCGCTCGCGCGCTCGCAGCCCATCGGCCCGATGCCGTCCAGTGACCGCCACGAGCGCGCGATGATCGTGCGAAACGCTGCGCCCAACGGTCTGATCCGGTTGGCGTCGCGCTTTCAGGACAAGGGCGACGATCCGTTCGCGAACGCGTTCGGGCTGCTCGACGAGCCGCTCCGCGCGCCCGGCGAGGCCCGTTCTGGCCCGATGGACGCCCGCGCCGAGGCGTCCGAATGGCAATGGGAGTTGCGTCAGCTCGTGTCCGAGCAGCGCACGGTCGCCTCCATGGTGCGCGCCGTGCACCACCAGCGGCATCACATGCCGTTTCAGGGCGACCCGACCCCGCAGTACACCGAGCGGATCCGGCGTCACCTCGCGCTCGCGCCCGGATCCATCCGCGATCAGATCACCCGCGCGTTCAACGACACCTCCGGTGTCGGGGGTGAGCTGATCCAGGATCAGCGGTTGCCGATCTTCGACGACACCGCTTGGCGTCAGGATTCAGGGATCGAGGCCCTGTTTCCTCGGTTCAACGTGTCGACCCGTCAGGGCACGGTGCCCCGGATCGGTGAGGGTGTCGTCGCGTACCTCGCCGGTCAGGCGACCAGCAACGACCCGGCGAAGTTCGCCGCGTCGGATCCGGCGACGTCCGAGGTCGCCTACAGCGTGGTCAAGCTTGCGGCGCGCGTCGTGATCGACGGAGACGCGGCGGAAGACGCCTACATGGCCGTTGTTCCGCTGTACATGGAGCACGGCCTGCGCGCGCTCGGCTTGTTCACGGAGCACGCGATCATCAACGGCCGCACGACCGGCGCGCAGGATGCGACCACCTGGAATCCGGCCGGGATCTTCGGCGCCAGCCTCCCGGCGCTCGCTGGTACCGCGGTGGATCCGATCCGCGCCTGGAACGGCCTGCGGTACCACGCGGGCGCGTCCAGCAACAGCGGCACGGGCACCGATCCGGCGACCTACGCCAGCCTGTTGGGGGCGGCCGGCAAGGTGAGGGGCCCGCACTCCCGCAAGCGCTTCCTGTTCGGTACGCAACACCAGTACAAGGTGAGCGCGATCGATCAGTTCGCGACGATCGACAAGATGGGGCCGCGCGCCTCCAACATCGCGGGCCTCGTCGGCGGGATCGGCGGGATTCCGGCGCTTGCGTCGGATCTGCTCACGTCGGACCTCAACGCGTCCGGCGTCTACGACGGCTCGACCACCACGAAGACCGGCTATCTGTGCTTCGACCCGACCGCGTACATGATCGTGGATCGGCGCGCGACCACGGTGGAGACGGTGTGGGATGCGCTGCGGGGCGTTTTGAACCTCGTGATCACGCGCCGTCTCGTGCTCTTGAAGCAGGCGTCTGCCGCGAGCAAGACCGAGCGGTACGAGTACAACATCTCCCCCACCTGATCCACCGACACCGGACCGGAGCACATCATGGACACGTTCTCTCTCCCCGTCGAGATCGCCTCGGTCGGGTCGACCACCACCGAGGAGCGGCTGGTCTGTCACGGCATGGCCGGCCAGTGGTTGCTTGCCGATGCCTACTTCATGCCGGCTACCACCCTCGCGGCGGACGGCACCAACTACGGATCCGTCGGGATCAACAACGGCGCGGGCGGAACCTCGCTCGGAACCGTCACCTCTGCTTCGGTGGCCTTCACGAAGGGGACGGCGCGGCAGTTCACGCTCACCGGCGCCCTTTTCGGGCCGTCCGATGCGATCGAGATCGACATCAACAAGGCCGGAACCGGCGGCGCGGTCGACGGTACCGTGACCCTCATCTTCACGCCGGTTCGCTGATCCGGAGGCCGAGGTGGCGCTCATCACGGCCGCACAAGCGCGCACGTACCTCCCCGACCTGACTGGCACCGGGGAGGATGCCGCGCTCGACGTGATGATCGCTCGCGCTGGCGAGATCGCCGCGCGTTGGTGCGGCTACCCCCCGGCGACGGCCGGCGCGACTCCGACGATGGAGAGCGCCAGCTACACCCGGTACTACGACCCCGATCGCGGGATCCACGCGGACGCCCTGCGCCTCGGTGTCTGGCCCGTGACCGCGGTGGCGTCCGTCTACGATGACCCCGACGAGGGCTACAGCGCGACATACGAGGTCACGACCGACGACTACCGGCTCGTGGGCGACAGCGGGACGATCCGGCTCAAGCCCACCGGGACGCACGCGTGGTCAGGCTACGGCGCGCGCGCGGTCAAGGTGACGTTTACGGCCGGCTATTCGTCGACGCCCCCCGAGCTCGCCCACGCCGTCGGGCTGCTGGTCCGCGACCTGTGGACGGGTCGCAACGCTCCGCAACCGAGCGGACGACCCGACACCATGCGCGGGGTTCTGTCGCACGAGGTCGCCGCCGCGCTCGCCCCCTACCGCCTGCCGGCTGCTCTTGGTGCCGGGTACCAAGGCGAGCCATGAGCGCGCACTGCAACGGGGTGCACGACGCCATGGCGGCCCTCGTCGCCACCGTGACGGGCCTGTCCGCCTCGACGGTGCGGCGCGGATCTCCGACCGATTCGACGGGGCGCCCGCAGCCGACCCCGCCGTGCGCCTACATCTGGTTCGTGTCGCTGTCCGGCGTCCGCGGGCCCGCCGGGCGAAAGTACACGAACCGAGTCACGTTCGGGATCTACATCGCCGCGACGGCCACCGCATCGGACCCCGGATCGAAGGAAGCCGCCGCGCTGGATCTGTTTCACCTCGTGCTCGCCGAGCTCGGCCCGAACCCGAGCATGACCGGCACGGCGCACGACCTTGAATCGTACGAAGTCACCGAAAACGGCGCGCTCCCCGGCCTCGACGGCGTGGCCCCGGCCTCGTGGGTGGCGGGCACGCTCACGATCCGATACGACACGCCGGGGGGGCTGTGATGCCCGCGTCGGATCTCGCCCGCATCGCTGGACGCCTGCCGCTGCTTGCGGACCGTGCCCTCGTGCGCCGCGCGCTGGCGCCCCTCCGGTCGCCGCTGGCGCAGTCCGTACGCGCCTCGCATGACCGCCTGTTCGTGCGCCGCACGGGCCTGCTACGGCGGTCCATCGGCACGATCTGGACCCGCCGCGGGCTTGCCGCGCGCGTGTCCAGCAAGGCGTACTACGGCGGCATCCACGAGGGCCGCCGCCCGTGGGTCCGCCCCGCGGTCGAGGCCCTGACGGAACCCGCAGTCTCCGCGCTGGCGCGCGAGATCGAGGCGGTGCCGCTGTGAGCGCATCGTGGTACCGCTACAGCGACGGCGAGCGGCCATTGTACCGCGCGCCTATCACCGTGGATAACACCTCGGGATCCGCAGCCGCGACGGACATCGTGATCCAGCTCGGGACGACGTACCCCGATCTCGACCTGCTCTGGACGGCATCACAGATCAACGGGTTCGACATCCGCGTCACCGGTCCCGACGGTCGAACCATCGTTGGGACCTTCGATATCCAGGCGTGGAACCAACCGAACCGAACCGGAACGATCCGAATCGACGGCTACCAGGCCCCCATCGTGGGCACGTTCCTTCTCTGGCTGTACTGGGGCAAGCCCGCAGGCGACGCGACCTCCGTATGGGGTACACCCACGATGTCGAGCGCCAAAACCGGGTACCTGTTCCGCGGGGATCCGTTGTCGGTGTCCGCCTCCCGTCGGATCATGCCCGCGGCCGGCGCCACCCGTGCCACGACGCCCCGCGCGGAGCTCCGCAAGGGCGCCAGCGAGCAGGTTCGCGTGTTCGCCCTGGTGTCTGGGATGCAGCGCACCGGGCTGGCGACCAGCCAGAACGACAACGGCCTCGACGCCCCGCAGTACTGCGCGATCGACGTGGTTAGCGGCCCCAACGGCACCACCGACGAGACTACGATGTACAGCGCCACGTCCGGGCGATTCTGCACGGACGACCAAGGCCGGCTTTGGTTCTCGTGGATCGTCAAGGCGGGCACCAACGACACGAGTTACACGGCTCGCTGTCTGGCGACATACACAGAGGAAAGCGGAGCATCGGCCAACGACATCCGCCGGTTCGTGCTCGGCGTTCGCATCCGCGAACCGCTCGCAACGTAAGGGGGCATCATGGGCGTCATTCTCGGACGACACAGCGCCGTCAAGATCGGCGAAGAAACGACGCACGGAACGGCAGTCACGCGGACGAACTCCCTGCGCGTGCTCGCGCTGTCCGGCCACCATGAGCAGGTAGATCGCACGCCGCGCCAGCACTCGCAAGGCCCCGGCATCGCGCACGGCGGGATGCCGATCGCGTCCACCGACGGCCAGATCAAGATCGAGGGCCTGACCGTCGAAGTCCCGGCGTACCTCAACGACGCCGGGATGCAACTGTGGTATGCCGCGATGGGCGGCAAGTCGGACGGTGGATCCGGCCCGTCGTCCTACACCCACACGTTCACCCTCGCGAACACCCTCCCGTCGTACACGATCGAGGCGATCGAAGGCGAGGATTCGGCCGGCGACGACTCCGCAATCGTGGTCACGGGCTGCAAGTGCTCGGAGCTGGTCTGGACCGTGAGCCCGACGTCGGCGCCGTCGACGCTCCGCACGACGTGGACGGCCCGCAGCGATGCCGGCGACACGACTGCCGGATCCTGCACGTTCGGCGACGACGATTACCCGATGATGAGCTACCACGTCGGGGATCTGACGTGGAACAGCGGCGCGATCGACAACGCCGGGATCCAGAGCATGACGCTCCGGATCCAGAACGGGCTACAAGCCCGCAACGGCTTCGGGTCGCAGTTCGCGAATGAGCCGTATCTCACCGGCGAACGGCTCGTCACGCTCGAAGTCGTGATGGAGCGCACGCAGGCAGACGCCCTTCGCGCGGCCTACGACTCCGGCGCCGCTAGCAACCTCACGTTCACCGTCACGAATACGCATACCGCGGCATTCACCCTGCACTCCGCGAAGATCATGAGCTTCGGGCGCAACGTCCCGATCAACGGCGTGGTGACCCAGACGGTCACCTTCCAGGCGTTTGCCGTGGTGGGTGGCGGCAACGGTCTGCAAGTCGTGTTCACCAACGATATCCAGTACTACACCGGGGGCTGATCCATGGACGCCGCCTCGATCCTTGATCGCCTCGCCTCCGAGCCCCAGCACCGGGCTGTGTCCCTGGTGCTGGGTCCCGAGGTCACCCTCTGGATCCGCCTGCGTCGCCCATCCGCGGCCGGGTCGCTTCTGCTCGACGTCGCGTATTCGACGATCAGCGCCGCGCTCGCCACGAAGTCGGCCTCCAAGGCCGACAGGGCGGCCGCGCTCGAACAAGAGGCCGACGGCCAGCGCGCACTTCGCGCAGCCGCGAACGCGGCACAGACGGAGGCGCTCGACGCCAAGATCGACCGGTACCTCGTCGAGACCGTGTGTGGCACGGCACGCCCCGACCCCGGCGCGCCGGATCCGGATCCCGAGGTCGCCGCCGACTGGCATCCGTACACCCTGACGGACCGCCGCTCGCAGGTCCGCCCCGGATGCGCCCACGTCCGCGACCTCCCGCCGGCCGTTCGGCGGGCGCTCTACCTCGTCGCGCAGGCGTGGGTCTCCGACCCCGGCGCGGAGGTGGGCCGCGACGTGGCCGCCTTTCGCCGACCATCCGGCGCTGATCTGGCTGCACCGGCTGGCGATGGCGTACCACACGGATCCGGCGACCGTGGCAACCTGGAGCCCTGACCGGCTGGCGCTTGCCGCCCGATGCTGGCTCGCTGCCGACCATCGCCGCGCCGCCGAGATCGAGCGGATCCGCCCGATGGGCGTTACCGTGGTGGGGGGGCTGTAGGTCATGGCACGCCGCGCCGCCGTACTGATCGACTTGAAGGTCTCCGACCCGACGGCGGAGCTGTATTCGGTCTCGACCGCTGCGGACGCCGCCAGCGCAAGCCTTGCCGATATGGAGGCCAGCTCAAAGGCGACGAATGCGGCCGTTTCCGATCTTCGGCTGGCACTAAAACACACCGACGCGGATACAGCGGCGTGGCTGGTAGGCGCGAAGCATGGCGCCGACGCCGCCGCCGCCGCTATCGCCCAGATCACGCCTCCGCCGCCCATCAAGATAGACGAATCGGCGTTTTTCGGATTGAAGAACGCCGCCGACGTCGCCGCGAAGGCGCTCGGCAGGATGGAGGATCGCGCACAAGCGGCCGACAAGGCGATGGATCGCCTTGGCGACCGCACCGGCGAACTCGGCGGCAAGATTGCCAGCTTCGGCGGGATGCTCTCGCTTCCGGGGCTTGACAGGGGCGCGCAAGCCGTGACCGGGCTCGGCGACACGATCGAGCTCCTGTCGAGCCCGCTCGGCGCCGCAATCGGCGCGACGACGGCGTGGGCCGTCGCGTTCGGTGGCGTCATCGTGGGCGCCGCCGCCCTCGTCGCCGCGTCGGACGACTTGATCGAGCGCCTCGAAACGGTGGGGCGAACCGACGTCATCACCGACGAGCAGCAGGCGCAGCTCAAGGCCGGGCGTGACGCAATGACCGCGATCGTCGACGCGTGGGCGGAGATCGGCCTGACGCTCGCCACGAACGTCGGCGGATCCGTCACCGCGGTAGCCGAGGTGGTCGTCGGCGTCTCACTGGAGATCGGCAAGGCCGTAAAGTGGGCGTCGGAGCGGATCGATTTCCTGCGCACCGCCCTTAACTTCTTGACCGGGGGCGCGATCGGTCAGGCGGAAATGGTGGCGGATGCGTTCGGGATCGACCTCGGTGGCGCGCTCGCCGAACTGACCGAGCGGCTTCGCGCGCAAGGCGAGGCGTACTCGACGGCGAACGCCGCCGCTCGCGACCTCTCGCAGACCGAGACGGGCCGCGCCGTCGCGATCCAGTCGACGACGAACGCCCTCGAAGATCAGGCCCGGCTCTACCAGTCGACGGCGGGCACCCTGACGGGGATCCTCGACTCGGCACGATCCGACCTGATGAGCGCGCAGGATCGCCAGCTTGCCGACCTCGCGGCGCAGCTTGGCCGCGTGCTCGAGCTCGCCCCCGACGCGGCGGCGGTCGGCCTCCAGGGCCTCGTCGACGACGCCGCGCTCGCCGTGACCGACCGGATGCAGCGGATCCTCGACGAGATGGCCGCCGCGCAAGCCGCCGCGCTCGACGCGTTCGCGGCCCTTCCTGCTGCCTCGGCGACGGCCCTACAGGCGATCCGGGCCGCGCGCCAAGCGACCACCCAGGCCGTGCTCGGCGACGCGCAGGGGGTGGTCGGCGTGCTCGGCGGGGGCATCGGGTCCGCCCTCGGTGGCCTCGGCCCCGGAGGCGCGCTGCTCGGCGCCGTGGTCGAGCTCGGCCCCGACACCGTAGCGAATCTCGACGCGCAACTGGAGGTGATCGGTGACAACCTCTTGGCGCTTCCCGAAACGCTCGCCGGCTTGCTCGCGAAGATCATCGGGTTCGGCGCCGACAACACAGGGCAGGGGATCGGCCGCTTTATCGGCGCCGTTCTCGGCGGAACGATCGGGTTTTTCGTTGGTGGGGGGCCCGTGGGCGCGGCCGCTGGCGCCGCCCTCGGATCCGCCGCGCTTGGTCAGGCCCTTGGTGGGCGCGACGCCCGCACCGCCTCGGACCGGGCCACCCGCACCGCGCCCCGGTCATCCATCACGATCAACGGGATCGTGACCTCCGATGTGCTCCGCACGCTGGATCGCGAAGCGCGGATCAAGTCAGGCGGCCGCGGGCTGCGCCTCGACCTCGCTAGGGGGGCATGATGGCGGTCATCTGGTATTACCCGGGCTCTACGCGCGCGTCGCCCGCTGCGTCGCTGTCCGTGCAGGAGATCGACCTTGGCGAGCCGTTCGGGGGACTGGAGCCATCGGTCGAACACGTCGCCGCGGTGTCCGAGTCCGTCTCCGGTGTCAGGGTCACACAGTCGCAGCGCAACCGCCTGACGGTGCGTCTCGTAGTCGACCGCGTGACGGATGCCGACCTCATGGCGGCCCTGCACACGCTCGAGGCACACCTGCAACGCGGCGGCGTGATCGCGGTCGCGAACGACGCCACGAAGGCGTGGGCCGGCTACCTGACCGCTACGCCCCGAAAGGGCGATCAAAGCTTCCGAACCGGCGGCAACCCGTGGGGCAAGCTGTCAGGATCCACCCAGCAGGTAGCCGCCGGGGATCAGGTGTGGGTTGCGTCGCGCTCGCCCGAGGCGTTCCGTGACGTCGGCGTCGTGGCCTCCGCGGCGTTCGGGGCGTTCGACCGGATCTCGCTGGATGGGGCGCTCGCATACCACCCGCAGCTTACCCCGTGCCTCGCCCGTCACCGGGATTTCTATCCGGCGCTCGTCATGAGGGAGCCAGGCACGCCGATTGTGCAGGTTGTTGCCGACGGCCGCGCCGTGTCGATTGACGTCGATCTGGTCGAGCACTTGCCGACGCTTGCGCAGTCCGCCAAGCGTCCGGCTGACTACTACCTGCGATCTGGTCATGGCGGGTGGTTCTGATGGGATGGTCAACCGCCTTCATCGACGCGATCAGCAGCCGCAACCCATTGCTGGGGTTCCAGCTGCGTTCTTGGCTTCCGATCGACCCGCCCGACGGCTACCTATTCGGCGGCGTGCGGTCGCTGGCGACGCACGAAGAAGGCGAGGGCAAGCCGTGGATCGCCGGTATTGAGGTTGCCGGCGACGAGATCAATCCGTACGATATGAACGGGTCGACCCTCGGTGAATGGGCGGTGCTCGTAGTTGCCGACGACGTCAACGACCTGCAACCGATGGGGCCCGGCAACCTCGTAGCGTTGGAGGCGTTCGACCTGACGAACTCCGCGACAGTCGAGCGGATCATGGTCGGGATCACCTACGGGATCGACCGGGTAAACGACGTCCTTTACCGGATCCGATTCCGGTCGGCGATCTCGATCCTCGGCAGTCGGTACACCGACACGCCCGAAAGCCTCGCGCTGTTCAACGACGGGGCCGACACGTACCGCGCCGAGCCGCTTTCGTGGTCCCCTGGGGATGCGCAACTCCTGTGCGATTCCGTGTCGGGCTTCCGGTCCGAAGACAGCCAAAACGGGATGATCCGCGTCACCCCTCACGCCGATAACGCCGCCGGGACCGACGTGTTCTACCTCCGGTGGACGGGCACGACCGGCACGGCGTTTGACCTCGACAGCGGTTACGGGGCGCTCGACACGACCGCGATTGTACTGGATGAGAACAAGTCTCACCCGGTTCACGAGGTGTGGTTTTGCGAGGATCACCCTCTGCGCGTCGCGTTAAAGCTGCTCGCGTCGTCGGGCACGGGCGCCACCGGATCCTACGATACCCTGCCTTCTTCGTGGGGTATGGGCTTCACTGCCGACGTGTTCGACGAGGCCGATACAGAATACTGGATCGCGCATTCGAGCCCCGACACCGGGTCGGACAAGTGGCAGATCTGGACGGTGGACGAGCAAGCGAACCCCGGGGAATGGTTGATCGGTGTGCTCGCGTCGGGCGGTTGGTGGCTGACAATGCGCCAGGGCCAGATCACGGGCCGCGCCCTCGTGCCGGTTGCCGACCGCCCCGAGCTTGCGGAGGTCGAGATCACGGACGACGACTTGATCGATTGGACCGAGGTGGAGTCCTACGACCTAGGATCCGACGTCGGCGCAAAGCAGGTGCGCGCGATCGGACCGACCGTAACCGGGACGTTTACCGAGGATATTACCCGGCTCCCGGCGACGCGGTACAGCGATCTCAACGTGGCGACGTACGCGCACGCGAACGAGGCCGGATGGGTCGCCGAGATCGCCGGGCGTGTCGGCCCGTGGCTGACCCGGCAGTCCGAGCGCCGCGTCGGCCGGTTCGCGGGGCTCCGGCTCGCCCAGCTCGCACCGGGGTCGGTCGTCCGGCTCTCGGTGTCGGGATCGGGCCGACTGGCGCCGTACGAGCAGCGCGCCGCCCTCGTGGGGCGCGTCGTCCCGCGATGGATGGGCGCCGAGGTCGAGCTGACGCTCTACGTCCACCCGGCCCGTGGCGAGGGCTAGGCCGACCACGCGCCGCGGTGCGGCTCGCACTGGCACATCGCGACCGCTGCGGCGGCTGGATCGGCCGCGTCCGGGGCCGCGCCCCGCGGGCTAGGCCGCCATGCGGCGGCAGTCAACCGAGCACAGCGGGAGCATCACGGCCATGGCGGCCCGCAAAAGCCGCGCCGCGCCCGCGAACTCCGCGCCGCGACGGTCGCACTCGGCGGCGTACTGCTTCATCGCGCTGTAACGGCCGTCGGGGTTGCCCACATGGCCAAGGGCCGCGAGGCCGGCGTTGCGGATGGCGGACTGGACGAACTCTTCGGGGGTCTTGTACATCGTGGGCTCCTTTCGTCTCGGGGCGTCCATCGCCGCCGCACACCCTACTAGTAGCCCGTCCTCACGTACGCGCCACACGTACGTTGTCACAGAATGTCACGACCGATGCGTTCCGTTGTCGGCGCTCGTTCGTAAAGGTGTGCGCCCGCGCAACGTCCGCACGCCCGCCGCGCCCCGACCTGTGCGCCCGCGCAACGTCGCCCGATTCGCGGCCCCGCACCAAGCGAATAGGTGATCCAGGGAGGTCACATGCAGGTCGCGTCCTTGGTGCTCGGGATCGTCGCCGTCGCTTCGGCGGCCTGGTCCGTCTCACTGGCGTGGGCGCGGGTCGAGGCGCTCGAAGAGCAGCTCGCCCGCCACCGCGCGCTCGCCAAGTCGGCGCGGCTGGCGATCCTCCAGCAGTCCCGCGTCGATGCGCTGCGCCACCTCGACGCGATCGCCCCGCGCGGGACCTAGCCTACGCGGATCGTCCGCGCGGCCGGCGGCGCCCAGGTCAGGCCCGTAGCGCACCTTGGAGCGCCGCAACGTACCGCGCTTCGCCGCGGAGCCCGTCGGACAGCAGGGCATCAACGACCCGCCCGGCGACGACCATAAAGTACACCGCGCCGCCCGCGAAGTACGCCACGAACCCGTCACCGTGCCGCATCACGGTAGCCTCGCCCGCCGCCGTCGAGACCGTGCGGCTGGCCTTCGCGGGGCCGGTGGCGCTCTGCGCGGCCCGCTTGATCTCGATCTTGCCCGAGCCGGCACACATGAAACACCGGCCGCCGACAATGTGGCTGAAAGCGCCGATATGACCGCGTCCGTCGCACTTGACACAGGTTCCGGTGGTCGAGGTCATGGTGTCTCTCCTTCTCGCGTTGGCGTCCATCGCCGCCGCACACTCTACTAGTAGCCCGCCTACGTCGTACGTCCAGCCAGTACGTTGTCACAGGATGTCACGACCGCAGGTTACCAGAGGAGCACCCAGATCGCGACCGGCGGCACGAGGTCGCAGCGGCCGTCGTCGTCGACGTCGACGAGATGGAGATCGGCGCTCACCGAGCAGAGCCGCCCGTCCGGGCCCGCGGCGACGATCGAGCCGAGGTCGTGCGCCTCGACGGTGTACGGGCGCCCCTGCACGAGCGGCCCCGCCGGCCCGCTCCCGCCCGCCGGCACGTAGTAGGCGACGGCCGGTCCCTCCGTGGTGACGGGGCCGGGGTCCGCCCGTTCCGCGGTGTCGAGGTCGGTGGCGCAGGCGAGGATGAGCAGGGCGATCATGGGGTACCTCCGGCGGGTGTACGCGAGTGCGCACGCGCCTATTGCGTGCTATTCTACGCGCGGAGGTACCATGTCCGCTCCCCTGCGTCTGTCCGCTCTCGTCGTGCTCGCGCTCACCCTCACCGCTGGCGCGCTCGAGGCCGTCGTGCCCGCACCCGAGACCGCGGTAGACTATGCCACCGAAGCCGCCGCTTGCGCCGTTCGCGCGCTCGCCGACGCCGGCCGGGTCACGTCCGACGGTGGCCGGGAGGTCACCGAGGATGAGGCCGACCGGATCCTGACCAATCTGGCGGTCATGATCGACTACGCCGCATCGAAGATCCCCGACGACGCCCTCTCGGTTCGCGTCCCGATCTGGCTCCCGCTCGCCGCGTCGGGCGTCTCGCTCTGGCTCCCCGACGACGGCCCGCCCGTCGTCGCCGTGATCCGGGCCCTCGTGGCGTCGCTGGCGTCCGAGGCCCGCGACGGCGAGATCAGCGCGGACGACCTGCGCCGGATCCTCCGTGACGTACGCGACCGCATCGCCAGCGCCCGCGCGTGATCGTCGTCGCCGCCGGCTTCGTCGCGCTGCTCGGCCTCGCGGTCGCCGCCGGG